>Ga0181410_1000680_pt1 | contig 14859 bp, 9 predicted proteins | sample 33SPOviralmetaG_FD_130112 | JGI IMG/M metagenome (GOLD analysis project Ga0181410, IMG submission 130112) | Marine viral communities from the oligotrophic San Pedro Time Series (SPOT) site, San Pedro Channel, CA, USA - 33 SPOT_SRF_2012-06-20 | ecosystem: Environmental > Aquatic > Marine > Strait...
CCCATCGCATCGCTCTGAATCATTTGCTTAATTAAAAGATTCGTACTAACGTTTTTATTTTCCATGTTTCTATTTATTTATTATCAAAATAAGATCCAGCAGCTGAAGCAATACCACCAATTGCACCAGTTAATGCTGAAGTTTGATCTCTTGATGCCTGAGCTTTTATGCCTTGTTGATTATCTATTTGACCTTGAAGTCTGTCTAAAGCCATCATTTCTCTTTTTTCTGTTTCACTATACATAAATGACTTACCAGCAGCATCAACATCTTGCATTCTTTTGGCCTCGCTTATTTTAGCGTCTTGTAGTCTTTGCTCACCAGCTGCTCTTTTATCTTCGTTAGATTTTTCTTGAGATTCTATATCAGCAGCAACACCTTTTTTAGCTTGTAATGCAGCTTGAGCTAAAGCAGTCGCGCCACCAGCGCCACCACCTGTAGATCTTATAGTGTCTAAAGTATTTGCTAAGCTTATGTCAGCTTCTTCTATTTTCATTTCAGCCGCTTGAGTAGCTACAGATAAGTTAGCCATAGGATTACTCATCATGCTACTTAAGTCTGTAGTGTTTTCATAAGGATTTATTATCTCTTGTCTATTAGCTTCTAACTGAGCTAACTTAGCATTCATTTTTTTAAGTTTCTTTGCTGCTCTTCTTTTTGCTCTTCTAGCTTTTCCACCGCCGAAAATTCCACCAAGAATACTAGCGCCCGCGCTAATAGCAGGTCCAACTAATGCACTAACCGCCATAATTTATTTTTTTATATTAATTTTTTATATTTATTTTAAAACCCGCTATTTATACTGTAGTTATAGCTTACGCTAAATAATTCTTTTTCACCACCTACATTTGTTACTGTATCTGTAGACATTGTTACTGTTGAATAATAGCCTTTTATACCACTAATGCTTTCGCCAAATATTATTTCACCTTGTGAAGGCAAACTGTTGTTTACTAAATTAGCAGTGTATTTGTTTTCTTTTCTATTAAAACCTGCATAGTATAAAGGTTGAATTAAAGCAGCTGGATTACCATTTACATCAATACCTGGATAAACAGTGTTAAAAGCATCGTAAGCGCCTTCTGTGTAGCTGTATATTAAAGCAGCTGAATCTTGTGACGTTTGGTAAATACTACCATTTTGATCTTCTCCTGTAGCATCTGAAAATATACTATCAACTTGCCAACCATTTGATCCTTCGTAACTAATTGTTTTAAAAGTTTTAGACTGTGTTGCGTTTTGGTTAAGCACAAATCTAATAGAGCTAGGCGTATTTACATCATAAAAATTACCTCTTAAAGAACCAACTTCTTCTGAGTAATGTTGCCATACAGCACCGTTTTTTAATGTATATAATTTATCTCTTAAGCTAAGTATTTGATCTGGTTTATAACTAAAGAAAGTTGTCCAACCAGAAACACCACTATCAAAAGATAGAGTTTTAAATTTATCAGGATCGTCTATAGTATAACCTTCTGGAGTTAATGTTGGTACGAATATTCCATTTATAGTTTCACCAAGTAAATTTTGAAACTCTAAAGGATTTTGGTATATAGAAACTACATATTGCTTATTATGTATATCCCAACCACCTTGAGCAAAACCAGCACCTTGCACTCTGTTCATGTTGTTTAGTTGATCTCTAAAGAAATCTGTCATACCAAAACCTGAAACTTCTTGTATGCTACCACCAGATAGTTTTAATACAGTGTTATTATTTTCATCAGTAAAATACTTATCATAACCATATACAGCAAAACTTTCTGGGTTTTTACTTATACCATATCTACCTGGAAAAGGTTGTATTACACCTATAGTTAAATTAGAGGCTGTAACTGTTCCTCCGCCTTCAGCAGCATATATTGCATCTTTGTTTACTAAAGCTCTACTTATTTTATTCTCTTGAAATATAATTAAATTAGTATCTTCAGCATAAAGTCTTTGTATTGATCCATTTGCTGGATCAGCACTTTTCGTGATATCTTGACCAACAGAAAAAACGTTAGTATCATTAACACCTGTTCTAGAATTAAATATACCTGAGTATATAACAGTGTTTATTCTTGTAGAAGCGTTTGGTTCTTCTTCTACTAAATAAGCTTTAACACCATAATCAACATTAGTATTATTATATCCACCTCTTATTCTTGCTTCTTCTATTGTCCAGTTGTAAGTGCTTTCTGTAGCAGCAACGGTACTTGGGTAATGAGGATAACCACCTTCAGATACAGGTACACCAAACGAACCATTCCAAACCGGTTTAGTTTGACCTTCTGTAGTCATAGTTTTTCTTAAAACAAAACTATTGAAATATTTAACTTCTATTATTGCTCCCATATATTATTGTTACTTGTTTTATGGATTTATTACTGTATTGGTCCGGCTGTACCACCGCCATCTTGCCCGTCACAATTTTGTACTGCCGCTAATGTAGATATTGTGCCTGTTATTATGTTAGTTGTTAATGGGTTTACATAACTCCAGTCTAAAGGACCTTGGCTACATTCTGTAACAGGGTCACCATTTGTAAACAAACCAGTTGTAGTTTCAACTACTCCAGTATCACAATTAACATGTGTTAATGTTAAAGGAGCTGGATTATCTAATCCAAAATCTTCGTCTGGCAATAGACCTGAGTACGTAGTGCAAACTACATTGTTTACTGTAACAGTTATAAGGCATGCTACTTCAGTATTACCCGCGTCTTTTAAGCTAACTCTTAAGTCATAAGATTTGTTTGGTACTCCACCAATAACATTAGGGTTTACAGTTATTATAACTTTAGAAGATGTTATACCCGCTGTTGGATAATTTAAAACATCTGTTGGTGCTGACATTTGAAAATAAACCTGACCATCATTAGTTGGTGGTGCTGTTAAAGTCCACTCTAAACCTTCTGTTTTATTAATACCATAAGCAGAACCGTTTACGCCATATAATGTTGCTATAGTGCCATAAGGATTACCGTTGTCATTATTAACATTAGTAGATATAGGGCATGTGCCTGTTTCTGGTGTTATTACAGGAGGTAAATTTAATAAATTAACATTTTCTTGAAAATTTACTACACCACTAGTTTGTGGTATACCAGATATATAAGGTGTTGATGTAAAAGAAAATATAAATTGTACATCTTCTAAAGGAGTGCTGTAAACATAAAAAGGATGTAATGCACTTCCTTGTACGTTAATATTATAAGTGCCGTTTAGATTGTCTACAAAAGTAAACTCAGGTGATCTGTCATTGCCATTTTGATCAACAACCCCAGTTAACGTTAACCTGCCATCAGCATATAAAATTGGTTGACCAAAGTCATCAACTAGTTGAAAGCTACCAGATCCTATAGAAGGAGCAGAGACTCCAGATATACCAGGTATAATTGCTTCATTAAAATTAACCGCGTTAAATCCGTCTAAGTTTGACGCAGACGAACTGTCTTGAGCTATGATAGTATTTAAATCTGTTATTAAACCACTAGTAGTTGTTTCCCAAAATATATCTAATTCAGATAAAACTGGATCAGTTTCAAATATAGCTAAATGCTGTACGTTAGTTACAGGTTGTGAACTAAAAAAAGTTAACTCAGTGTTATCAAACAAAGTTTGTTTTTTATTAACCGTAATAGTACTAGTGCCGATATTAAAATCATTTACAACAGTTCCAGGTAAAATTCCAGTTCCATTTATTCTATCTCCAGTGTTTATACTTCCATTATTTATATTATCTACAACTATAGTAACTGAGTCAGCAACACCTCCTCCTACATTAACATCAGCTGTAGTGTTTTCTTCTGTTACGCCAAACTGTTTTGTTGTAGATATTCTAGCTATAAAAGGATTTGAATCAATACTATAAAACTCTTGACTTGGAATATATTCTGCAACAGCATCACCGTTAAACAAATCGTTATTACTAGCTATAGTGCTTACAGTACTACCTTCTCTAGTTGGAAAATAAGGTTTATTCCACAATGATCCACTTGAGTTTGTTGAGTTTTGATTTTCAACTCTACCTTTTAATTGAACACTACTTCTAAATTGTTTTTGAGTAGGCCCTACTTCGTTTAAATCTCTAGGTACTTTATTTATATTGTCATTTATTAAAACAGTATGTGAAGTTTTACCTATTTCTAAAGTTGAATCTTCTGGGTACGCAGCCATAACACCAGGTAAATATACGTTGTAATATTCTTGCTCTTGCTGTTTAACAACTATTTTGTATGAATACCAACCTAACGGATTATATAATGAGTCTGTAGCATCACCGTTGTATATACCAGGCCAACCTTCAATAGGTGGAGAAGGTACTGAAATAGGGTCATTAAACAAAACTTGCAATACGTTACCTGGAAACTGAGCTTGAGAAACTGAAGAATTTAAATAATCAGAAAATATAGTAGAACCTGAATAATCTGCAACATTTACAGTGCTGTCTAGCTCTGATAATATAACAGTTGACTGTCTTCCAAATCTATCAGCAAGAACTACACCAACTTGGTAAGTTCTATCTTGCTTTAATGTACTGCTAGGATATTCTATTTTACTAACTGTATTACTAGGGTTTAATAATTCTGAACCGGTAAAAGTTAAAACTTGACCAGGCGTTACACTTATTGCGCTATTTAAAACTATAGTGTTTGCTGAAACACTAACCACTGTAGGATTAGGTCTTACTAGTAGCTGCACGTACTCGTCGCCAATATTTATAATGCCAGTTTGAGCAGATATAGTTATAGTTGTTCCAGTTGATGCCACGCTTACTGTTGCGGTAACAGGTATAATTTCAAAAGATTTTTCAGCTACACGTACGTTATAGTTTAACGAAGGAGGTGGGCTATGCTTAGTTTGAAAATTACCATATATAACTCTATTGGCAGAAATCTCTTGCGCTAAAGCTTTTACAGGTACTTTATCAAACACTCTAATTATTTCGTCTGAAGGTAATGTTTTAAACGGTTTTTTAGAATTGTAATTATAAGTAAATATAGTTTGATCTCCTGATTGAGCGGTTATATTAGCTATAGGAATTGTATCTACAATTTTAACAGCTAAAGCGTCAGACTCTTTGTAAAGAATATCAATAGAGGTTATTTTTAAATCTTCACCTATAGATGACTTGTTATATGGAAGTGGTATTCTAAGTTCTGTTTGAGTAACTTTGTTTTCCATAAATTCCACTATAGTACTTCTATAAGTGTCTTCTTCGTCTTGCACGTTTTCAGTAGTTTGACCAAAATCTGTATTTTTCATAAAATAACCATCTTGCTCTGGAATAAACATTGGTTGTGTAAACGGAGCAAATATAGAATACTCATTATCGTCAAATTGAAATCTATAACTAAACCTAGCAAATTTGTCTTTTAAAAATTCTGAGTCACCGCTAAAGTCATGTTCATAATAAGGATTATAAGAAAAAACCCATGTAACAGGAAATTCTGGTGATCCGCTAGGTATTGTGTTAGAATCTACAACAATAATACTAGTATTTATATCTGTTGAAACTACCCTACATGCTGGTATCTTTACTAAAGCTCCACTTGGTTGCTCTATGTAAGCTACTGTTCCACCTACTGGTATATCACCTTCTATAGTAGTATTATCTATTGTTATATCATTAATTCCGTTCCATGTCCCCGTAGCTTCACCACCGTTAGGATAAAATCTACTAGAAACGTTTTTCATTGTTGTTTCGTATTCGTCAACAACACCTGTATTTCTCCAGAACTCTATAGCTTGATAAGGATTATATTTAGCTACAGATATTTGATCTTCAGTTGTGTAATAACCTAACTGTCTAGCTGTATTTATTTTTCTAGGTTGATTTCTATTATCTGTAAAAAATAATAAACCCTCTAATATGTTTACTCCATATATAGGATATAATTGTGAAAAGTTTAAAAAAGCACCTTCAACTAAAACAGCAGGTTGATTTGCAAGCGTGTCGTAAGATACTATATAGTTTTTAGCACCTGGATCATATTTTTCTACTTTATGATTTGTAAGAAAAATATACATAGTATTGTTTATCTCATCTGTTAAATAACCAATACTTTTTAAATTTTCAACACGACTAGTTCCATTGTTAAGATACATGTTCCAGTCTATTAACAAGGCGTTACCTAATACATTTTCTAAAGCACCAACATTTGGACCTTCTGATTTACTCACTTGAGCATTTACCGCGTTTCTGTATTCTCCAGGTTGCAACAATCTAGCATCTAGATCTTTGTTCATTTTACCCTTAAGAAAATTATTAGTAACTTGCGCCATTTATTAAAATTTAAGCCATTTAGATTTACCTCTCATTGTTTGAACTATCTCATCTGTTTTAATATTTGATAGTCTTATTTTAGCATTTCTTAATTTTGCACTACGATCTCTTCTAAATCTCATTACAACCCCTTCTGATTGACCAGCTCTAGTTGATATTATAGAATACAATAGATGAGCATACATTGCTTCTTCTGCCATTTTAGGTATTCTACTATCTAAATCATAAGCAAGTCCATCTGATATATACTCTAGTACTATAAGACTTCCAGCTAAACCACTAGAAAAAGACATTTTACCTTCTCTGTCATTTATTGTAAACCAACCGTTTGATTGAGATATCTGAGGTTCAAGTCCATACCTTTGGCCAAAAGGACCACCGTATCCGTAACCATATTCATAATTCATATAAGCAAAGAAATTGTCAAACAAAGAATTGTTAAAGTTACTGAAAGCACTAGAATTAGCATCCCATCTTTCTTCAGTTAAAGAACTACCTTCAATATTATCTCCAACAGTATCTTGCACGGGTACACCTACGTTATCTTGTATTGGATTTTCGTAAGGATTAATAGTTAAATTATTTGCTGGATATATTATATGTTTAACACCTGAGCTATCTACTCTTGATACTCTAACATAATTAACATAGTCTTGTGGTAATACAACACTTAAGCTAGGCGGCACGGTTAATTCTTGTGACTTGACACTTTTTAAAGTATCATAACTAAACTCTTGTAATCCACGTTTGGCAAAAAACACAGCGTCAGATTTTTTACATGTTTGTATTAATTTACCATCGCCAACATAACCAACCATAAAGTTATCTATTATATCGTTTAATGTTATGTAAGAATAACCTCCGTAGTTATCTTCTACAGTTTCACCAACAGCATCTCTGTTTCCATACTCACCACCATCTAATATTTTTAGTTGAACAGCTATAATATCTCCAACGTTTACAGCAGGTATTGTTATAACGTTATTAACAACAGTATATGGACTTTGAACTTCAGTATAGCTATCAGGTAAACCATTGTTAGTACTTATATAAACTTTAAAGTTATTTAAACTATAATCTGCACTACCTAAGTCGAAGCTTCCGAATATTAAGTCAGTATTAAATGTTGTTGTAAAGCTTTGATTTGCTCCTACAGCTGTAAATATCTGCGTACCCGCGTAATATTGTTCGTTAGTCTCGGTTATTAAACCGCCGTTTGGAATTGGCATATGTTATTAGCTTTTTTCGTTAATATTTACTTCTTGTGCTTCTGCTGCAGCTGTTTGAATTATTGTAGGATCATTTATTATAATACCACAATATTTTAATATGTTAGTTATTAAGTTTGTTTGTTCAGATATATCAAGTTCGAAGTCTTGAGATTGTTCTTGATTATAAACATATTGACCAACTCCACCTATAGAAAATCTCCATTGTGGATCTGTTGGTTTAAATATACAATTTACTAACAAACTATTAGGTACTGGTGAAACTTTAATTATTAGTCTCGCCGCTGTAGCTGGTGTTGTTGTAATCACCGCGTTTGTTGTATGGCAAATTGGATATTGACTTGTTGGAGTTGTTAGTTTTGATCTTGTGATTGTAGAGAAATCACTTTTACTAGTTAGTTGAGTTATAGAATCATAGGTAGGATTACCTGTATATGTAGATATTATTTCGCCTAATTTGTATATTTCACCAACGCCATTGTAATAAAACGCTTGGCTAGGTGTATCAAAAGTAAAGGCAGCTTCTTTTTCAAAAGGATATAGTTTATAAGCAGTGTCTTTAAACATGTTAAAAAACTCTGTATCGTTTTGTTGATTGTTTTGATTGAATCTATTTAATTGATTACCATCTGGAAAATATGCACTAAATATTTCGTCTTGAACCTGAACAGCTAGACTATTAAACTCATTTGGAGTTATATATCCTCTTTGCTCTTTGTTTAAGATAAACAAGACTGTTGTATATACTGTATTTATATTTACCGCCATTATTTTTATTTTTTATACTAAGAAGGCGGCCGAAACCGCCCTATATTAGTATCACTTGTTTTTATAGTTTTTTATCTATAGATTTATAGATTTCTACACCTTCATCAGTTTTTAAGAAACTAGCAAATGCACTGTATGGATTTTCATCAAACGGTACGTTCATTAATTTTCTATTATTTGATCCCCAATGAAAAGTTCTTTGATCACCAGATAAATTTATAATTCCAGCTTCAGTAGCTCTAATTGCAAAGTTTCTAAGCTGAACATTTTCATCATTAGCTAAGCTAATAAATAAAGATGGATTATTTTTAGCAAACAATAATAAATCTCTTCTAAGTTCTTTAGAACCCATATCGTTTACTGCTGATCCTTTTTCTACTCTTAATATAGCTTCAGCGTGATCTACATCAATAGATCTTGCAGCGTTTAAAGCGTCAATTTGCGTATCTAGCATATCTAACTCATCTTCTGCTTCAGCCACAGCGCTATACTCTTCGTATAATTTACCTTTTAAAGGGTGGTATAAAGATAATAATTTTTGTAAGTTTTGCATTTGTTTAGGAACTGTTAATGTTCCATTGTCAAAACGTATATGCCCTAAAGTAACTTCACCTTTTTGTTCATCAACTAATGGTGAGTCTTGATTTGTAGCATATCTTAATTCATTTTGCTTACCTGTTTTAGGATCAAAATAAAGTAAAGCATGTTTTCTTGTATGCTTACCTGGTATTGTTAATGTTAAAGGAGATTTATTTCCTTTTAAATAATACACTCTATCTTTTATCTCCCAACTAGGTTTAGCTGGTTTTGTTGGTGCAGTTTTTACTGCTACCTCTTGAGGTGCAACCTCAATAGTTTCTGCTTTAGCTTGTTTAGCCATAATATAATATAATTAAATAGTTTATAAAAGTAATAATTACCCCCGTTAATACAACGAGGGTAATAATTACATTAATTTTGAATCAATTAGATTCCTTTGAATAATACAAAGTTGTTAGCAGCTTGAGTTACTAAACATCTTTCAGATAGGAAGTTAACTTCCATAGCATCAAGAGTTGAAGTAAATGCACCACCAGCAGAACCAGTTAACCAAGATTTCATTCTTCTATCATCACCTTGTGAAGCTCTATATCTTACGTGTAAGAAAGGTCTTCTGATGTTAGTTCCTAAAACTTGATCGTAAACTGTTGAAGTTCCAGCAGGTACTAATACACCTTCAACTGAATTGATACCAACGATACCACCTCTTGTAGAAGCGTCGTTTAAGTATTTCCAATCTGTTTTGTAAAAGTCATAAGAACCTCTTCTGAATCCAGAGAATCCTAAGTTAAGTGCCATTTCTTCTGAGTTTTCGAATAAACCGAAAGCAGTTCCACCTTGAGCACCCCAAGATATTGCTCCTAACATATCATCAAAATCAAGAGATGTTTGTCTCTGTAAGAATAACATGTTTTCTTCAATAGCTCCTTGAGTGTCTAAGTTTTTAAGAATTGCATCAAACTCAGTAAGTCCGTTAGCAGCAGTAAATCCTACTTCTACATTACCTCTTGTTTGAATAGCAGCAAATAAACCTTCAGTACCTGGTAAAACACCAGCAGCTGGAGCAGCTCCACCTTGGTTGAATTCACCTTCAATCATACTCATTTCTAAGTAATCTTCGAATCTTAGTCTAGTTTCAGACTCAGCTTTTAAATACCATAAGTATCCAGATGTTCCATCTTCAGTAGCAACTTCAACCCAACCGATTTGTGCCATATCAGATCCAGATATTACATACTGATCTCTAATGATGATTGGTGAGTTAGAAAATTGAGTTAACTGAGGAGTTACAGATACTCTAGTGTTAGCAGCTTGAGCACCTACACCAGCAGCAGCTCCATTAAGGTTTGACCCTTTAACGTAAGCAGAACCGTATACAAATACTTTAAGACCTGGTATTGCACCAAGTGCTACAGCACCAGCAACAAATCCAGCAGCTACTAAACCAGTTCCAACAAAAGGAGCAACAGTAAAGCTACCACCATTAGCAGGAGCACCACCGATTGCAACTGTCGTAGAACCTGTTACGATAGCTTTTACTTCAGCACCACTTACTGGGTTTAAAAGAACTACTGTATCGTTAATTGATACAACGTTTCTTACAGAAGCAGGTAAAGTAATAAGGTTTGCATTAGCAGCATCAGCACCGATTTGGTAACCAGTATAAGATACGTGCAGTCTATTTTGTTCAGACCAAATTACTTGATCAGATGACATTGGCATTTCAGCGCCAACCATTTTTAAGAATCCAGATAGAGTACGGTTTCCGTATCTTTCTACTTCTTGTTCGTAAATTTCTGGTAGGAATTGTTGAGCGAAATCATTCGCACCAGCTCCACCAGCGTTAAATTGTAGGTAGTTACTTGGCAAAAGTTGTTGAGTTTGCGAAGGAATTAAACTACCAAATTGAGGACTTATAGCCATAATTTTAGTTTTTGATTAGTTAAATTTTCTTTTTTTGATTTTAAGTTTTGCTGAATCAAATCCACTAACCGATTTTACTTTAAAACCACCAACTTTAATTTCACCAGAATTATTAGTTCTAGCTGTTACAGCTGTTAGGTTTTTAGAACTACTAACGACATCTTTGACAGCGTCAGCTTTTCCTTGTTCGTAAAAATGACTAGCAATTTTATCAACATTTTCAGCAGCGTACATGGCTTTGTGATAACCAGAAGTATCGACTACATCACCATCTTCGTTTAAGAACTTCTTAACTAAATTATTGATGTTTGATTGATTTTCTGCTACTTTCTCACGATTCTGTATATTGTACTTATAACTTTTTTCACCAACTTTTATATCAAAACCTTTGAATTCGTCGTTGAATAGTTCTTGAGTATTTTTTTTGAATCTCTCGTGTTGTTCAGTAGCCACATCTTGTTGCTTGTTATAGCGGTTGAAAAAATCCATTGCTTTTTGTTGGTCCTGAGTTACGCCGGGTCTCAACTTGATTTCGTCGTAATATTTCTTTTTGGTTTCCTCTAAAAAGTTTTTTGCTTTTGCAACCTCTTCTTTTTTAGCGAGTTTTTTCTTTTTGACGTCACGCTCTTCGTCAAGATCTGTATCATATTGAAAGTTATCTTCCATTATAAAATCTATTTCCTCTGAATCTAAATGAGGTTTTGATTTTTTGTAATATTCTTTTAATAAAGTATTTTCATCAACATTAGTATAATCTGCATTTAATCTAGTGTAATCTTCTATAGTTCCACCAGTTTCTTGCATAAAATCTACTAACTTTTCAATGTTTTCTGGCAATGCTTTACCTAAAACTTTTTCATCTCTTATAGCTTCTTTGACTTCTGCTTCTACTTTTTTAACTTCTTCTTTTACTTCTGTGATCGCAGAAAACCCTTCAGCAGTCTCGTTGGACTCTTGTATAGGTTTTCCCACCTCTGCGCTATCTCCGGATGGTTTTTCCACAGGTACTTCCTTTGTTTCTCCGATTTGAATGGCATCTTCTTCTTTTTTTATAGCCTCACTAGGTATTACAACTTTTTTTATTTGTTGATCTAACTCAACTAGTGGTTCTTTAATATTTACCTTTATTACTTCTTGTTGTTTTTCAACTAGCTTTTTAGGTGTTCTTTTTTTAGACTTTATTTTAAAGTCTCCTTCCTGTTTAACAGGTTCATTTGTTTTTACTTCTGACATAATATAATATAATTAAATAATTAATAAAATTACACTGTTGGCATAATACCTGTAGTGTCTTGTTCTTCAAAATTTATTGGTAATAAATCATTTTTTCTTTGATCTATCATTTGGCTTTGTTGCGTACCTTCCATTTTTATACGCTTGTCTTTACGATCTTCAATCATTTGCTCTTTTTTACCAACAGCTTCTATATCCATTTGCTTTAGCTGCATGTCAAATTGAAATTGTGCTTGCATTTTTTGTTGCTCTAATTGAGCAGCTAATTCCATACGTTGTATTTCCATTTGGTTAGTAGCTTGCTCAAACTGAACTTTAGAACCTGATATAGCTTCTTGTTTTTGAACTTCAGTCATTGCTATTTTTTCAGCAGCATCAGCTTGTGATTCAGCTTGGGCTCTAATATTAGCTTGTTGATTTTCTTGATCTTGCTTGCTTTTTGCTTTACGTTTTATTTTAAGCATTTGATTAGCTAGCTTAAGGTTTTTGATTTGTCTTAAATCTATAGCGTCTTCTAAATCAATTCCGCCTTGCTGTAAAGCAACTTGTATATTTTGTTCTAATTGTTGTTGTTCTTCTTCATCTGGCTCTAATTCTAAGAATATACCAAAGTCATGTAAATTTAAATTAGAAACTTCTTTTAATGTTTTTACGTTATATGTAGATATAGAATTAATTAAAGCGCTTTCTGTTAATGGAAACTCTAAAGCATCAGCTATTTTTAAAGCTATATTTTCTGCTATTCTAAGAGTTAAAAATAAACTAGCTTGCTTAATATGTCTTGTAGCAACGTTAGACGCGTTAGCGGCTATCTTTTGTAATCCTACTAATGTTTGTTTATCTGGCGTACTACCATCTCTAGCTTCATTAAGCCCGGTTACATCACGTATCATTTGTAAATAATACTGATAAGTTTGTATAAGACTTTGTATTTTACCTTGGCCGCTAGAACTAGTTAGTTCTTGAATAGGTACTTTACCTGCGTTCATTTCACCGTCTTGAGTAAGTGATCTACCTACTATAGAACCAGTTTGGAAATACATATTTAATGCTTCTGCTGGATTATAGTTTGTACCATTACCTAAATCAACTTCTGCTAAACCATCCATGTCTAAGTACACACCATCTGGTACCATCCTAGACATTACTTGTTGTAACTTTAAATGAGTAAGTTGTATCATGTCTGCAAAACCAATACATTTGCTAACTAAAGATTCTATTCTACCTTTATATATACGAGGTGCACATATAGCGTAATTCATTTCTACCTTAGTTGTATCAGCTAATGGTCTAGACATGTTTTCTGCTAGCTTCCATTTTAATATTGTATCAGTACCTAAAACCTTAGCACCATTGTATAATACTTCAATTGATCTTGATACTCTTTCAAATGAATCATTTTCAGGTGGATTAAATGTGTCTGGCTTTTCTAAAGCTTTCATTAATCCTTGATCTGTTTGTTTTATTTTAAACACTTGATTATGATAAGTTTTGTAATCAAAATACATTACTTGCACTGTGTTTTCATCATAATTTCCGTATCCAGTTATATAGTTACGATTACCTGGCATTTTTTGTATGCGCTCTAGTTCTTCTTTACTAATATCTGGAAATTCTTTTTTAAGTTCTGCTATCGTTATAGACTTAACTTCACCTACGTAATATATGTCTTCAAAGTTTGGATCTTCTGTATAAGAATATACCATGTAAGCAGGATCTACATAGTCAACAGTAACTCCTTCAGCTGTGTTAAAGTTTGTTTTAGTAGCTGCAATACCACAAACCGTTAAATCCATGTTTAATCTACGTCTTGTAAGATCATATTTATTTTGCGCTAACACAGACGATATAGCTTCTTCTTCTGCTATCTCAATACTTTGTTTGTAGCTTAATTGCATATGCAATTCTAATTCATCTTCAGATTCAGGCAAAGTACTTGGATCAGGACTTTGATATAAATCAATACCTAAAGAATTTTTTAATTCTTTTAAATAATCTTTAGCCATCATATCTTCATAAATACGAGAAGCATAATCAGTTCTTTTCTTTATTGAACTAGGGTCTTGAGCATAAGCTTTAATATCATAACTTTTTTGTGATATACCATTTACAACTATATCAACAAATTTAGATAATATAGGAACTGGCTGCCAGTCTAAATTAAGATAAGACAAATCACCATTAATAGACAACTCATCTTTGTATTTTTGCGGAGATTGTTCACCTCTAGCGTATAATCTTAATTCATGAAAATTATTCCAATTAGATAAATATCTATTACCGTTAGTTCTTCCTTGATCAAACCACTCATATTCAATTGCCATAGCAACTTGACTTCCATATTCTAAACTTGCTTTTTCTGCATCACTCACTACTTGACTAGGGAAAGCGCTATTGGTGTTAGTATATATATTCATTTAACTTATTATTTTTGATGTGGTTCCTTTGTTATTGTATCTCTTTATACCTAAATCTACAGACTGCAATTTGATTTTATTATTTGGAACATACCTATGCTTATTACAAGCCATTAACGCAAGTCCAGAGCTAATAGACGCATCATGTGAAGTTCTATTATTAATATTAAATCTAGCCCAATCTTCTAAGGTTCTTTGAAAATACATATCTCCATAACCTGTTTCTTTTAATCCTATAAAATGCTCTACATAAGACTCAATAGCTGCTGCGTGAGCTTGTTTAATATCTTCACTTGAATTAGGTATTCCACCTATTTCTCTTTCTGTAACTGATAATTTATTGTATTTTTTATCTGGTCTGTTCATAGAATAAGATCTATAACCTCTTCTTCTAAAATAATACAATAACCTTGGTTTGTTATTCTCTGCTAATATTGGCATACCATAAAATACACAAGCCATAAGCACATCTTCAAAAA
>Ga0181410_1000681_pt1 | contig 14840 bp, 22 predicted proteins | sample 33SPOviralmetaG_FD_130112 | JGI IMG/M metagenome (GOLD analysis project Ga0181410, IMG submission 130112) | Marine viral communities from the oligotrophic San Pedro Time Series (SPOT) site, San Pedro Channel, CA, USA - 33 SPOT_SRF_2012-06-20 | ecosystem: Environmental > Aquatic > Marine > Strait...
TTTTCTACACGCGACTTCTTGAAAACATCTTAACTTATTAACATCTTAACAAGGTTGATTATTTTAAAAACTAAATCAATTTTAAAGGGCCCCTAAAAAAAATTGAAGTTGATTTTCTGTAAAAGTATATAAGTATCCTACAACCAAACAAATACAGACAACAAGCAAAACAAAACAACAACAGCAACAACATGGTCTACTTCCCCGAACAGATTTTCAAGAATATCATCAGCTTCATCCCGCGCCCGACACACCCGGTTGCGAAAATGATGGAGTCCCAACTCGGCCTCTGGATGCTCGCCCTACGGAGCAACGACACCGATTATCCTCGCATTGCAGGAGAACACTTCAACATTCACCGCTGGAAAATTGAGAGAGAGAGTATATTCAAGGCGTTCTTCGCACCCAGAATGCCCGGTGATTATGACTGCGACCCCTCCGCGGTCTATAAACAACGACACGCAAGCGCCAAACGGGCTTGGACTGACTACCGCCCCACGGTAAAACGCAATCCAGAACTAATGACGCCCCTCATCCAGTCAGACAGCTGGCTTCCAGCACTACACGACAATCAAGGAATCGTACGGCCGGGCAGATGGCAAGCCTCGCTCAACCCCAAGGTGATCGGCAAAACCGCGAAGGCGATGAAGGAATATCTCAAATTGAATAAAATCAAGGGCTACTCCAACAAGAAGAAGCCGGAGCTTATCAAGATGTGTATGAGCTTCTAAATATACTTATAGGGAAAAGATAGGGGGCGCTATTTTTTCTATTTTTTTAAAAGTAAATCAATTTTACAGGGCCACAGAAAAAAATTGAAATCTTTTTTTGCAAAAACTATATTAATACCCTACGACCAAAAACACATACAGACAACAAGCAAAACAAAACAACCACAATGCCAAAGAACACAGTCAGAAAAACACAACGCCGCTTCGCCCGCCAAAAGGCCAGAGGGGGAATCAAAAAATGCACTCCTCTACCCGCTGCCATGATGGGAGATGGCCATAGTAGCGTTGACGGATTAGAAGCCGACGAGAGTTTATGGAAATTGAGCTGGGCAATGGGAACAGGACGCGCGCCCAAAAAAGAATATGACGGGAACAGAGCCGACACCCACGTCTGGCTCCAACACCCGGAAACCGGTGATATAATTGACCCAACCCCACCCGAGGAACGATTCATAGGCCTTACCCCACACTACAAGGCTTGGGAGGGACAAAGCCGACTTAAATGCTGTTTAGACTGGAAAAAGAGATGGGAGCAGCATTTAGAGTTAGAGGTTGTCCCATCATTCCAGGAGATAGTCGGTCACCAAGGGCCCGTCACCAAGGAGCAGATCCAGAACATCGGCGTAGCCTATCTCAGGAACCACGAGGTGGAAGCGCAACCCAACCGGTGCTACTACAACATTTTAGCAATCAAGAACAATCACCCCGGATATAAGGTGCAGTTCGGCTCAATGGGCTACGAGGTAGAACCAGGCAGAGTGTTCTGGGAGTTCGGCTAAAAAATAATATACTGGCGGAAAAGATAGGGGGCGCTATTTTTTCATCAGAAAATTGAAATAGATTTTTAAGTATTTTATTTTTTAATGGTCTACTTTCCAGAAGCAGTATTTAAACATATCATTAGTTTTCTGCCCCGTCCATGCCAGGTATTAGCAAGAAAAATAAAACATATACTCCCCCGTATTCTTGAAGACAGGGGAAAAAATTATAGAGGTGTTTGGCGGCATTTAGATTATAGAGAATATATAGTTATGGTGGCCGAGGCCCACACCAATCCACTTTACTTCTCCATTCCTTGGGCACACACACAACGAGCCGATATGTTATGCAAATTGTCCCCGAATTGGCACGGACCCCCAGATGATATAAACATCACCGTCAAATCCTTAAAAGCCTATCTTAAAATGAATAAAATTAAAGGACTCTCTAAAAAGAGATACGCAGAGCTCGTCGCCATGTGTATTAGCTTCTAATCATCGTAAAATTGAATCTCATCAGGAATATCAAAACCCATAATTTTATATTTAGGAACTTTATGATGCAAAGTCATAAAACTAACATACCTCTTACTTGTGAGAATATCATACATATCATCATAATCAAATTCTGCCTTCCTTATATCGTGTAAAATAGTTGGAGGCGGGTCAACAATCAGATTTTTACATAATGTATTTATTAGCTGTAAAGCGGCCCGCTTACCCCGAGCGTGTGAGATTGATAATCTGGGATATAGGGCGTTTTTAGGAAAAATAATTAACCCGTCCACTACAAGACTATTATACTTATTTACTACATCTTTAAAATTTTCTAATAATATCTGATCGCTGGGTGTCTGGGCGTAATACATATATATTAGTAATAATAAAATAATTATTATATTTTAACAAAATATATGGTAAAAGGTTGTATGGGAAGTGGATTCGGAGGTTATGTTGTAAAAGACCACCCAATAGAGTATAGAAAGGCTTACTATAAAGCTAATAGACTGCGAATATCTAAATATCAAGCCGGTTATTATCAGCGTAATAAAGAGAAACTACAAGGCAAGTCCAGAGAATACTACACTAAAACAGATGAGGATGGATTAACCTACTATCAGAGAAATAAGGAAAAATTTAAAGAGTATCAACAAGCATATCGCGAGGCTAAAAAGATGGAGCGTGAGTTGAGTAAAAATGAGTAAAATAATCTCTGTATCTAAAATATATGAATTTAATTAATGGCGATTGTTTAGAAGAACTCCCTAAATTACCGGATAAGTCCGTTGATTTATTTTTTTTGGATTTACCTTACGGCCAGACAGCGTGTAAATGGGACGTAAAAGTAGACCTAAATAAATTATGGGCTGAATTAAAACGTTTAGCCAAAAATGAGAGAACACCATTTTTTTTTAGTTGTACTACTAAATTCGGTTATGAGTTAATTAAGTCTAATCCATCTTGGTTTAGGTGGGATCTTGTATGGAAAAAGAATAGAGCCTCTGGATTTTTAAATGCATATAAACTACCCATGAGGCAACACGAGATGATTTACTGCTTCTCTAAAAAATGTCCCGAATATGATACGAGCTCTCATACAGAGAAAACCGTAAAAGCCGTTAAGGATAGTAAAAAAGCTGAAATTTACGGCGTTAGGCGCGCGGCAACTAACACAGTTCATAAGGATAAACTACCTACAAGCGACGTCACTCCGGAGGAAGAGCATGAGATGGTATATTGTTTTGCTAAAAAAACACCGGCATACGATACAAGCTCTCATACAGAATATACAGAGGATACAGAGCAAGAGATTAATACAGAACATTATAAAAAAAAAAAATAATGTCGTTGTCCCTAAACGCCATAAAGTTAAACTACCATCAAGCGATATAACACCTACTGAACTAAAAAATAGTGTATATAGAAAAGGAGATGGAACCGATTCAACTTTATACAGATCTAAAACAACGGGTACCAAAATGCCTACAAGCGACGTCACCCCCGGCACTTGGTGCGAATATAAATTAGATGAAAAAACAGGACATCGGACAGCTAAACCAGTTAAGCTTATGGAGTTTATTTTAAAATATTGGACGAAAGAGAATGATGTTGTATGTGATCCAACCGCGGGCTCGGGCTCTATGGGTTTAGCTTGTAAAAATATGAATAGAAAATTTATAGGTATTGAGAAAGATGATTCTATCTATGAGCTTATGCAAAAACGTATTCATTCATAACTTGACTTGTTCTGGTTGATTGCTTCTTTATAATATGCGAGTGTATCAGAGCGGGTTCCCTTAATAGCTTGATTGCGACAAACACCACAGGCTCTCAATTGTGTCCCTACATTCACCATCAGCGCGCAGGTCATACAGATAGGATGCGCGTGCGCACAGGTAAAGAATGTGATCTGCGGTTTTCCAGCCGGGATAGTCTCCATGCATAAATAACATTCAGGGAGATCCGATGTATCAGGTAGTGAGGCAATCAGGCCCCAACATTCATCAATTTTATTCTGTGGGTCAATAGGCGCCGGGTTAGGGCTATTCATTATATCAGGGGTGGGATGCATGAGAGCGTGCAATGTCTGCGCGTCTCTCCGCTCATTCTCTTCATTAGTATTATGTCTATTAGTCCAAAATAAGGTCTTGCGATTGAACTCTCTCTCACGAGCCTCCTTATAATTCACGTGAAAGTGATCGTGGACCGCCTTCCTACCAATCTGTATCACGTCAACATTATCCCATTTAGTGTCGGCTCGGCACCAGTTCCTATCATTACGCTCCATCCTCTTTATTTTATTTAACTCCCAGGACTTCGTAGTAGCAAAATGACTATCTATACCTATCAGAAATAATAACTTGGTTGTATTCATAGCGAAATAAGTAGGGAAGAATGTCGCAATTGTGCTGGGACAACCTCTCGCTACTAAATCACAGATATATTTAATACACATTCCCTTACTCACAGGGGGATCGGCCATACTAACCTCCATCACGGCTCCCTCTTGAAATTTACAAGATGCTGTATTCCATATATTTAATACGTCCCGGCTGAACTCCGACCGCCTCCGACTCTGTGTATATACTTGTCTTGCTCTGTTTAGCTCCATAATACTGCTATATCATTTTACAAAAAATAAACTTCAATTTTTTAAAATATACCAATAAAACGCCCCGTTAAGATGTTAAGATGTTAAGACTTTTTCTGAAACTATTTTAGATTTATTTTATTTTTTACTATATATAATAAAATAATTTTTCTACACGCGACTTATAAAAAAGATATTAACTTATTAACTTATTAACATTATATTAACATTCTAAATTATATTAATAAATTAGCTTAAATAAATATCTATTCTATATAGTATATAAATGAGCGTAAATAACGACCAGAGAGATACTATCATAAGCCTACTTAATAATGTAATTAAAAAGAAGAACCCCAAAACAATACAGACTTACGTAGATAATTATTTACGGGCAAAAAAAGAGGTTGATTTTACTGACCCAGATAAAACAGAAGATTATTTAAATAAAAAAAAGCCATCTACTAAACACCAATATCTATGGTCTATATTAACTATTATTGAGTTAGATAAGGAGAAATATGAGAAGACGATTGAGAGGCTAAAAGAGATGGTTGATGTAAATAAAAAAGAGATTAATAGTCACTACAAAGAACAGCGTAAAAATATAAAAGAAAATGAGAACTGGCTTACACTAAAAGAATTAGATACACACAATAAAAATTTAAGGAGTATGGTGAGAATGGATACTAACGGATGGAAACAAGCTCCTAAAAATAAAACACAAAATGAGGCTTGGATGCTTACTAATCTCTACACATTAGATTTAAATAACCACCCGCCGATGCGTATTGATTATAATATGGAAATTATTCATAAACCAGAACAAGTACAAGAGGGCAACAACTATTTACTCGTTCATAATAAAACTCGTAAAGAGTTTATTTTTGGAGATTATAAAACAGCGGGGGCTTACGGACAAAAAAAAATACCCCTATCCCGTAAAATGAATGCCGCTATGAACCTCTACCTATTACACCATGACTCAAAATGGCTATTCCCAGATAGAAGTGGAAATAATATTACAAAAAATGCATTACAAAAAAGAATCGCAAAAGCCTACTCGGGAACCGGTAAAAAAATAGGTGTATCCATGCTACGACACATCGTTATTAGCGAAATGGTTGATACTGGTGCGCCAATCAAAGAAAAAGAAGAGTTCGCCGATAAGATGGCTCATTCTACCGCCACACAAGAAATTTACAAAAAGTTTAATTAATGAGTTTAATTAATTAAATTATTTTATTTAGTAAATATAAATGGCGATTATATATAAATTAGAAGCGGGAGGTAAATTATATGTAGGCTCTACAAATGATTTAATGAGAAGAAAAAGAGAGCATCGTGCACGGGCATTCAGTTTAGAAACGAAGCAATGCTTACATAATAAATTATACAAGGCAATTAGAGAGGCCGGGGAGTTTAGTATAGATGAATTAGATATATGTGAAGATAAACACGCTACAAAAATAGAACAATATTGGATTACTTATTTAAAACCAGAATTAAATAGCAACTGGGCAATAGGAATGGATCCGATAAAACATTCAAAACGATATAATAAATATAAAAATATTATTAGACGATGTGAGGTATGTGAAAAGAATATAGGATATTATAATTGGTCTTACCACGTACATTCTCCGAAGCATCTAAAATGTGTTGAAATTAAAAATAATATCTAAATGTATGTATATATGGCTGATGTACTGGGCAGATATAATACGGCGACACAAGCATACGGAAATTCAGTGGGTTCTGCCAACGAGTTCCAAAAAGGTTATAATGCAACGCTTTATGAGAACCAATTAAGCGAAAATGCGAACTATAAAAACGCTGTAAATAAACGTAATCAAACAATTAGAGATGCAGCGGCGTTGACTAAACAAGCTAAACAAGTAGCTCAAAATAAAGTAGCCATGGCAGTAGCCGGCGATAAAGAACAAGCCTCACGAGTAATTGATGCCGCAGGAGGCACCATAGCCGGAATCCAAGCCGCCAAGGCGATACGAAATAGAATTAGAAATATAGGAAAAAAAGAAAATAAGGGAGATAATGATGAAAAAGGCGATGGCGGAGGTGAAGATGAGGGGCCCGCTACTGAATCACAGGGAGCAACAGGAGGCGTTGAGGCCGCCGAAGATGTATCAGCTCCGTCACGTGATTTAGGCCCAAGCGCCAGCGGTTCAGCCGAACAACCCGTAGAGGAGAGCATGTTCGGAAGCGGACAAGGTGAGTTCCCAGTATCACAGGGCTCTAATTTTCCCGGTATTGTAGACCCCGCTACTAAATCAGTTCCAGATAGGATGGGTATTGATACATCTCAATATTCAGGATTAGAACAACGAGATTTAGGATCAGTTGAAGATTTTAATAAAGTTCAGAATGCAAGATATGAGGCGGCAACAACCGGCGAGGAGGCTGGAGGTGATTTTGCTACTGAAAGCGCAGGAGCATTAGCCGGAGGTGTTGGGGGTTCAGAGGGCGCCGCCATAGCCTCACAAGCAACAGAGGAGGTCGCCGCTGGTATAGGTGAAACAATAGGTGAATATGCAGGAGCCGCATTAGCATTAGCACCCGAAGCCGTAGCCCTCGTCGGTTTAGGAGTAGGTGTTTATGATTTATTCCATCACCATCATCATAAAGCTCCTCCGCCAGATTTATCACAAGTACCAAAAGTTCCAACAGCTCCCCCGCCACCACAATTAGAATCAGCTACACAGGGCGCGACCAAAGATATAGCCAATACACGAGCTGAATTTACAACCCCATCTTATGACTCAGTCACAGACACCGCGGGGTCAATCTCTGCATTTTAAATATTTTTATATTTTATGGACTCTACTGAAAAAGAATTATTAGATATGGGAGATCATTTTAAAAAATTAATTAATCAACGGGACGAGAAAATAGAGAGATTATGTAAAACTATCGCATTATGTTATGGGTTATGTAGGTGTGTAGAAGAAGATCCCGAATGCGCATCATTATGTATCAGTAGCCTACATCAATATTTAAATTTAGAGATAGAGAGATTAATGGGAATTAACGAATGAAAAAATCTAATCTAATATTAGTTGATGGCTCGCAAAACCGCAAAAGCTGTATATAAGAATTTAACCCAGCGGGACTTATTTGTGATGATACTCAAAGCCAAAATATTAGAAGAATTAATACATAAGACTAAACAAAAAGAAGATGAAAAAGCGGGATGGTGGTTTTTTTAGAAAATTGAAGTAGATTTTTAAATACTTATGGTAAGCGCTATGGCTCACACACACAGCAAAATAATTTATTGTGTTGAAAATATACACATCTTCCCTACACCTCGCCCCACACAAAAGGATAGGGCATTTATTAAAAGGTTGATGCCCAAAAGAAAAAACACGGCTGATGCCTTAATTATGATAAAGTATAGTTATGAATATGATGAATGGGTAGTTAGAAAACAAGATGGAGCAGTATATATACTGCCATGGTGATTAGATATAAAAAGTAATCTGATTTTACAGGGCCCACAGAAAAAATTGAAGTGGATTTTTCATTTTTCTATATAAGCCCCCTAACACAGCCAACTAACAAAATGACGAACGCACAAAGCAAAATCATCTACGGAGAGGAGAACGAACACATTTTCCCCAAACCTACACCATCTCGCCGTGATATATTAAGACTCAAAAGTCAATTTACTACAAATATGAGATACGTGAAGGCCGGTAAAAGGAAATGCATGCGGATGGGCGGATCTGGACAATGGGATATTATAATTAAATTTTGTTATATCCGCAACGAGCACTATATTGAGCACCACTATTCCATCCTACCCAACGGCGATGAATATTTTTAAAAGATACTAATAAAATAGACTGATACACTTATATATTTTTTTGTGTATTTTATATATAAATGTCGTCTACTATGAAGAACTTCCGAGCTATTATAGCAACACATAATACACCAGCTCTCCGTAAATTTGTTAGAGAGAGTAATTTATCTACTACCGGAATGAAACGCGCAGAGATTATAGCTTTAATGGAAAAGAATTATACACGATTTTTACACGTTAAGCCTAATACAGAGAGATATAAAAGAGGTAAAGCTAAACCAGCTCCGAAAGCTAAAAAAATGAAACTAAAAAAACCTACATTAGTCGCGCCGCATACTATGCACGCCAAGGCTAAATTTAGGGCACATTATGATCCATTCCTTACTAAAACATTAGATACTCCGCTGGGTACCCCGATGACTCCATTCCTTAAAACACCTAAAACACCTCTACTTAAAACACCAAAAGGCCCCGGACCCAATCCCCTTAAAGCCGTTCAACTAAAATCTATGTATTAGACGTTGACGATAATTTAGCGAATTATGTTAGGATATTTTTTTCTCAACATAATTTATAATATGTTTAGAGCCGCACCCGCCGCAAGCCAGTTTATCCCACTTAAAAAAGTGCAAGTTAAACCAGAAGCACAGGTCACTTATAACCCAACTACTGAAATCCAAGCCCGGTTCCATTTTCCCCAGTATTTAGGATTTATGGATCCGCGCCAGAGCCACATGGAAGGAGACCTTAAAATGACCGGCCGAGGACACCCGATCCCCAACCCCCGAGCCGGCTTTACAAGCCTTATTAGGGACTCACGCCTACAATCCGGCGATGGTATAGCTACTATTGAAGAGATTTTAGATCTTAATGTTCTAACCGCCCAATGGTGGGGATGGACAAGTAATGAGAGTATTAGAAATAAAAGGAGTTTATTTGAAGGACAAGAACTTAACTCAGCACAGCAAGACTCACTATATTATACCGGAGATGCTGATTTTACCGGCCCCGGTAAAAGACTAACTGCTAATCAGACAGCGACTACCGTTCAGATTGAGAGCCCCTTATATACCGGTATTATGACCGGTAAAGTGTTCCCACTATTAGCCACATCAGGCCTACGCCTACTACTTACACTTGAATCAGCCGAGAGAGCTTTATCATTTAAAACAGGCGAATTTGGTGTAGCGAATAAAAACACAGCCCGAGCCGAGCTACTCGCCGTAGGACGAACCCCTACATTAGCACAGCTCCCAGCCGTGAATCCACCAACCCCCAAAGCGGCAGCAGCGAATGAAACATTTAGTATCGGTGTAGCCGGTGTGACCCGGGACAACCAAGTTCCATCTAATGATAATCCTTACTCAATAGGCGATAGGGTTTATGTTCTTACAGCAACAGGAACTAATCAGGGAGTTATTGTAGCGATTAAAAACGGAGCCGCACTTGATGCCGCAGAGGGCGGAGCACTTGGAGAGGCAATTCTCGCTCTTGAAATATGTTGGGATGTAGGCGTAGCAGCAGCCCTACCCCATGCGATGGCCGTAGGCGACCCGATTATAGTTGATCCCGGTGATAGAATGAACGGCATTACCCCCACAGCGAATGAAGATGTTGATGCAGCTGTTGAAGCGGCAATGGCTGAAAAAGTAGGCTACACATTAGACAACTTCCAGTATATCGTAGGACAGGTAAGCCCACCCGAAGGATACGTACAAGCTCTTACCCAACAGATACAGAGTGATAAGGGGCTGGCGATGGATTTTAAGACATTTTCACTATATAAATTTAATTTAACCAGCGTCAACGGATTATCAACACAGCTTATCCCAACTAACGCCATGAGAGCGTATAGCTGTTTAAGTGTTCCCATACCACAAGACGTTTATACACAGATTGAAGCTGATAGTTTAGCCGGTGTAGTTGACGGCGCCAAAAATTATCAGTATGTATTAGGCGGAAACCTTATCCCCGACCGCCCTATTGAATTAGATAGATACACACTTAACCCACCACGAACCGAAGCCCTACACCTATTAGAGGCAGAGAAGGCGCTTGTTAATTGTGGATACGCTGTTAGAAACTTACAGAGAGTAGCCGACCGATTTATTATAGGCAGAGGATTTAGCCGTTATGGCCAAGTAGCCGATCTTAATGACCGCTCATTATCTCTACGAGTTCTTTATCAAGGAGCCGAAGATCAGAAAATTTATAACCATTATATCTGCCACCTCCGCAGAATGACTGTCCGACAGGGCAAAGTTGAGGCATTTTAAGAAAAATATTATCTCATTATAATTTAAATGAATATAGCCAACAAGGAGAGAGCACAAATCTTCCCGGTCAACCAGCCCGCCAATAACACATACTCATTTAAGAATGGGTTCCCAATATGCACCTTCCAAATAGCGAGCCAGAATAAGCTACTTGATACTAACTCACTACGACTTAATGGTGTTTTACGATTACAGGACAGCAACGGCGCCCTACCCACTAATACCGTAGCCGCACTACCTACAAACGCTACTACGGGAATCGCATTTAATGAACGTATAGGTTTAGCAGCAGCACTTAACCAGATTACTTTATCAAGCCCAGAGAATAATAGGACATTAGAAGTTATTAGGAATTATGGTAGATTTTTAAGCAGCACCATGCCCGTTATGCACTCACAAGATGATTATGATACTAATTTACAGATAGGCAACCCAGCCACCGGTAGTAAATCATATCAGGCAGCCAAAGCGTGTAATAATGAAGTTGAATTTAGCATCCCCCTACGCACCGGCCTATTAAGTAGCGGTCAACGGCTCCCTATGGGGCAGAACGGCCTACGGGGCCTTACTATTGAGCTACAATTAGCGCCAGACTCTAACGCAATCTCCGGCTATGCGGTATATGACCAAGTGACTGCAACAAAAACTAAAATTATATCTACTACAATTAATCAGGGAGCAAGCTATGAATTAAAGAATTTAAGCTTATCCTACGATTTACTTGTTCCAGATGAGGAGGGTTTAGCCAGGCTCTCAGTCCCGGCAACCGGACAACTAACATACAACTCTGTTAGTCAGATTTACGGAGTTCTTAATAGTAGCGATCAGACACAAAGCTATAATTTAGGAACTTCAAGAACATTAGCCATCCACCACAACTTTATACCAACAGAATTTATTAATAATTATAATGAGGACGGATTTGGAACTAATAAGCTCCTTAAAAATAATGGTACCGAAGCCGTTATTAAAAGAGTGACCTTCTTACGAGGAGGCCAGAAGTTCCCACTTGATTATGACCTATTTGTAGAGCAGCAAGGCAACGAGAATAGGCCCCAGAGTGAATTAGAGAGTAAATTTATGGATAGTATTAAGCCATATCAGAGTATTACTCACACATTAACAAGTACATACACTAATAATAAATTTAGTGATGTGACTACATTTGAGAGTGTTCCCACTGAAAATGATCGTAATAGAAACGGACCTCCCGAGCAGACCGACACACTACCCGACCCCGAACCAGTTTTCGGAGTAGGAGTTAGACTTGATCCATTATCTAATGTTGGCGTTGATTATAGAAATGTTCCTTACGCGATTAGAATTATTAGCGAATTAGATAATAACTACCCCAACTCAATTTATACATACACCCTCGCCCAAAATACATTAATGTATAGCCCCCAGGGTATAATGGTACAAAATTAGAAAAATATTATCTCAATATAAATTAAATGAGTATCCCCGAAGCATTAGCAGTAAAACCCATGTCCTCCGTTGATACTATGGATATAGACACCAACGTCCTAAATCCCGTTGTTAGAACAGATACATTTATGAGATTTGTCTTGATGAAAAAAGGTATTTTAGACGCCGGCTCTTGTTTAGCATTATCATTTGATGTTGGTGATACAGAGGCTGTATTACCAATCTCAACCGGCATCCACGCGCTTATTAAGCAGTGTGTTTTACGTATAGGCTCCAAAGTTGTAGCGGTGACCGACTCCTACCCCGAATATGCAACTATTAGGCGCCAGTTCCAGACACAGGAAGAGAAAAGCCAGAAAGATATGGTTAGAGCCGGGACTATGGATAGTATTTGTCCCGAGCGTGATGTTGTAGGAGGTACAGGCGAATACTCCCTCCGAGATGTAGCCCTTACTGACCCAGGCGCCGGTATTTTAGAACCATTTTCTCAATTTACAACTACATTAAGCGGATCTGATAATAACCAGTATTACATTAAATTAAGCCAATTGTTCCCCGCGATGAGGAATGTAAGCCTACCACTATTTTTAATTAATGAACCATGTTCTATTGAGATTACATTTAATAAGCAGGCAAACGTTCCAGCTGAAAACGGCAAAGTAGCTGTTTTCGCAAGCACAGCCGGAGCAGTAAATGCAAATGTGAATGTTAATGATGCAGTATTTTTAGCTGACTATTTAACCTATACTGATGATAGGATGGGTAGGCTCGCGCAGATGGTTATGAGCGATGAAGGGCTTGTAATACCTTATTTAGATGTTGTGACTACAAATACCAACTTCCAAGCCGTAGCCCAGCCAGCATTAGGCGCTGTGACCGAGAATCAAGTTATACACGATTTAGGATTAGCCGGTATGAAAGTTCAATCTATATTAGCTCATTATCACGACCTCGCCGCCGATGAAAATAATGAGAATGTATTAGGACAATATGGCAGTAAAGCCTATACCCAGCCTATTAGGTATAATATTAGGGTTAATGATAAACAAGTATATCCTATTGATTTAGAGAGTGAAACACAGAAAGCTCACCAATTATCCCAAGTGTTCGGAACCGATATTAATGTAGGCTCCGGACAATACAGCTTTAACTCCCTTGTTAATAAGGCGAGTAATGTGAGGGCCAACGCACAGAGAAATAACCAGTTTTTTAATGATGGCGGACTATTTGATGATGGCGGAGGCAACCCCGATCTTGAACTACGCAAGATGCAGGGCAACTCACATTATATGGGTTGTGATTTTACCATAGACGGAGGCGCAGGACAAGGCGTTATGGTAGGCCAGACACCTATTAGGGTTATTAATAATGTGACCCACCAAAATGACGACTTCGCGGGCCGTAATGTGACCTACTTCTCTATTGTTGAGCGACAGATGGCTATTAGGGGAGGTAATGTTATGGTAAGCGGTTAATTAAATGATTTATAAACTATATTAATAAAAAATTGATTTAAAATAATAAACGGATTATATATATATCAAGATGCCGAGAGGACGCACGAAAGGTAGTTCTAACTTGTATAAATATAAATATGTTGTTAAAATGGAGAATAAAAAAAGATATTATAAAACGATTAATCAGATTAGAGTTGAGAACCCCCAGATCAGCAGGGATAAACTAAATAAGATGCTAAATTACCCGGAACTCGTCCAGAATACTGGAGACGTTGAGGTAATACGCCTAACCACGCCCCTGCCCGTATTTGAGAAGGTAATTGATGAAGAAACTGGAAAAATAAATTATAAGTTAATACTATATGGTGACGAATAAAGAAAAATACAATAGAAAATATAAATATCCAAAAGGTACATCTCACTCCATGGCCGACATAGCTAAAAAAACAGGTATTAAAAAATCTATCTTACAACAAGTATATAATAGAGGTGTAGGAGCTTGGAAAGGTAATCCGGCAAGTGTAAGATTAAAGAGCGGTAAAAAAGCCCCAAGTGCACCGCGATCAGCTAAAATGGGAAAAGAACAATGGGCAATGGCTCGTATATATAGTTTTGTTATGGGAGGTACAACACAAAAAACAACAGACGCTGATTTATGGGCTAAAAGAAAATAAATACTCAATATATGTATATCTTGTATTTATTTGATTGGTTTAGCACGAGATGGAAATATAAAATATTAGGATTATTATTATTTTTTTATCTTTAACAATATTATATGACCGCTTGGACTGACTTCCTTAAAAAATATGCAAAAGAGAATAATATGAAATATAATCAAGCCATGAAAAGCTCAGCCGCCCGCGCCGCCTACAATAAATCCAAGGGTGTTAAACCCGGTAAGAAAGGCTCCGCATCTAAAACTGATAAAGGCAAAGAAAACTTTACTACAAAGAAAGGAGGCGCCCGTAAAACAGCGCGCAAGGCCTATGAAGGAAAATCATAAAGCCTCCTCTCTCTCAATAGGAGTTAATTCAATACCCGTATCAGGCTCAACATCAGGGACTTCCCTATCACAAGTCCACAAGCCAAAACAACAACTTATATTTTTACACCGACTTAATTGTATTTGAGCTATTAAGCCGGTGAATACTGAACCACAAGTTATAATTAAAGCCCCTATCTCTGCTCCCGACCACATTCCCTATAAATTAAGGAAATATTTTTATTTAGGTCAATTAATTAATTATATTAAATAAAATTGATTTAAAAA
>Ga0181410_1000682_pt1 | contig 14837 bp, 19 predicted proteins | sample 33SPOviralmetaG_FD_130112 | JGI IMG/M metagenome (GOLD analysis project Ga0181410, IMG submission 130112) | Marine viral communities from the oligotrophic San Pedro Time Series (SPOT) site, San Pedro Channel, CA, USA - 33 SPOT_SRF_2012-06-20 | ecosystem: Environmental > Aquatic > Marine > Strait...
GGCACAGTCAGTTTTAATAATGGATTACTTGTGGTAGAATTACGGAAGATCATCCCTGAGCACCAGCAGTTAAAGGTTTATGAAATCCAAAATTCTCAACTACCTGAAAGTGATAGTGTGCCATCCAGCGACACACTATAATCTGATCACTATTGGTGTGCTCATCACAATAGGGATGCTTCATAACCATGCACACTTTGCAATGACTAAGGATGCAGATAGTTATGTGAGGCAGTGGTGTAGATCATCAGCAGAAAACAAAAAGACCTGTATCAGTTATGGTGGAAACATGGACTACTAACCAACCTATATAATTTACAACCAAAGAGACTATTGCTATGCAAGGTCTCTTTTTGTTTGAGGTTACTATGAATGTTTATCTGAATTTAAAACCTAATAATTATGATGGTGATACCGACCTCTTGACAGTAGAGGTTCCAGCATCATATACTGAAGAACTACTGCGATACGTTAGACCCATCGCAGAAGAAAAAAATGTCTCGGAGGATAAAATCCTAAAAGACATTATTAAAGAATCAATCATTGAAATTGAAAGGAGGAATTATGAGCGTAAGGGTCGTAAGAACAAGAAACGGTGAGGATGTCATTTGTGACATTCGTGAGATTAGTCAAGAAGGGGATGAAAAAATTCTTGGTTACCAATTGATTCAACCCTACTCGGTTTGGATCTCTGAAGGTATGAATGCCGAAGATGATGATGGTAACATTCATAAGATCAGCAATCCTGAACTTACGATGGAACCGTATGCACCTCTTGCAAAAGATCAAAAAATTATCATTCGTTATGATGAAATCATTAGTGCATATGAAACTCATGATGATGTCGTCTCAAAGTACACCGAATTAGTTGGAGCAGCAAATGGAATCGAATCTGAAGATTCTTCTGATGACAAACAGGAGTGAATATTTAATTGGTCAAGTGACCGAACTTGATGAAGAACCTGCAATCTTAGTTGAGAAATGTTTTAGCATTTCTCCTGAAGGGAAATTGTCACCCTTCCCCGCATTTGCTTCACAGCGTGATTTGTTCTTGACATCCGAGTCAGTTTTGACTATAGTGGATCCATCAGAGCAAATTGCAACGGAGTACGAAGCGGCGAATGAGTAGGTTCTACACAAATGTGCAACTTGCAGGAAATGTAATTTGTTATCGTGGGTATGAGAATGGGCGGCAAGTTCAATCTCGTGCCCATTTTAGTCCAACATTATTTGTCAGTTCAAATAAAGAAGAAAAGTACAAAACTCTTGAGGGTGATTCTGTTCGTCCTGTAAAGTTTGAATCTGCTCGCGAAGCACGAGAGTTTATAAAAAAGTATGAAGGCATTGAAGGATTCAAAGTTCATGGGTATGAACGATTTGTATATCAGTTCATTGCTCAAGAATTTCCTGATGAAGTTGACTATAGTATTAATCAGATGAAGATCTATGCATTGGATATTGAGGTCCAATGTGAGAACGGATTCCCTAATGTAGAAGAAGCAGCAGAACAAATGCTGTCAATCACCATTAAAGATATGGTTACTAAACAGTATTACTGTTGGGCAACTCGTGAGTTTGAAGCACCAGAAGGAGTTGAAACACATATCTTCTGGACAGAACAAGAAATGCTAAACCATTTTATTGGATGGTGGGTGCAAAATACTCCTGATATCTTGACGGGTTGGAATGTCAATCTGTATGATGTTCCATATATTGCTCGTAGAATAAATCGTGTGCTTGGTGAGAAATGGATGAAGAGTTTATCTCCTTGGAATCGTGCCAATGAGAGAGAAGTCTATGTTATGGGACGTAAGAATTATGCTTACGACATCTCTGGTGTCAATATTCTTGACTATCTTGATCTTTATCGTAAGTTTACATATACAAATCAAGAGTCATACCGACTTGACCATATCGCTTTTGTGGAACTCGGTCAAAGAAAACTTGATCACTCAGAATATGAGAACTTCAAGGACTTCTATACCAGTGATTGGCAGAAGTTTATGGAGTACAACATCCAAGACGTTGAACTAATCGACCGACTGGAAGACAAAATGAAGTTGCTAGAACTCGCAATTACAATGAGTTACGATGCAAAAGTAAACTTTGAAGATGTATACTCACAGGTTCGTATGTGGGATACTATGATCTATAATTATCTTAGTGATAAAAACATAGTTGTTCCTCAAAAAAAGGGTGAAAAGAAAGATGAAAAATATGCAGGAGCCTATGTTAAGGAACCGATTCCAGGAAAGTATGATTGGGTTGTCAGTTTTGATCTTAACTCTCTTTACCCTCATCTCATTATGCAGTACAACATCTCCCCAGAGACCCTCATGGAATCGAGGCACCCAGCGGCAACTGTTGATAAGATACTTAGTCAAGAACTAGATATTGATGGGAAGTATTGTGTATGTGCTAACGGTGCTCAGTACCGTAAAGATATACTTGGGTTCCTACCAGAAATGATGCAAAAAATCTATGATGAACGGACCATATACAAGAAGAGAATGCTTAAGTCTAAGCAAGCTCTTGAACATGCCACCACACCTGCAGAGACCACATCATTACAAAAGGATATTTCCAAATTCAACAATATCCAAATGGCAAGAAAAATCCAACTCAACTCTGCCTATGGTGCCATCGGAAACCAATACTTCAGATACTACAATTTGGCAAATGCTGAGGCAATTACTCTCTCGGGGCAAGTCTCGATTAGGTGGATTGAGAGCAAGGTAAATACTTACCTAAACAAGTTACTGAAAACAAAGGATCACGATTATGTTATTGCCTCTGATACTGATAGCATTTACATCTGTCTTGACTTACTTGTGCGTTCTGTATTTCCTTCACAGGATGTTCGTACAGAGAGGATTGTCAACTTCCTTGACTCCGCATGTAAAGAAAGAATAGAACCGTTTATTGAAAAATCATATCAAGAACTGGCAGATTACGTTGGTGCTTATGACCAGAAGATGGTTATGAAGCGAGAGAACATTGCCAATAAAGGTATCTGGACTGCTAAGAAAAGATATATCCTTAATGTGTGGGATAGTGAGGGCGTTCGTTATGAGAAACCTAAACTAAAAATCATGGGTTTGGAAGCAGTTAAGTCCTCTACTCCTGCTGCATGTCGCACTGCAATTAGGGAATGTATGATCGTCATCATGAACAAAGATGAGGTAGATGCTCAGGCATTTATTTCAGGGTTTAGAGATCAGTTTTCTTCATTACCAGTTGAGGATATTTCTTTTCCTAGGGGATGCAACAATCTAAATAAGTGGTCGCACCCCCAATCGATATACAGTAAAGGCACTCCTATTCATGTGCGTGGCGCATTGTTATACAACTTCTATAATAAGAAGAATAAACTTACACATAAGTATCCTCTGATTCAGGAGGGAGAAAAGGTCAAGTTTGTCTATCTGAAAACCCCTAACAAAATCAACGAGAATGTAATCAGTTATCTGGGTACATTCCCGAGGGAGTTTGGACTTGACAAACAAGTGGACTATGACTTACAATTCTCAAAGTCGTTCCTTGATCCCATCAAAGTTATAATGGATACAATTGGTTGGCAGGCAGAAAAAGTACCATCGCTGGAGTTCCTATTCGGATGAGCAAAAAATTTATGGTTACATATCAAAAAGCATTCGGTGCTGGTGCATCTAGAGAAGAAAAACTTTTTGATGATTTAAAAGATGCTAAATGGTTTGAACGTGCCATGAAACGTTCTCAACATATTACAACATTATTAGAGGTCAACGGGTGAATTTTTTAAAGGATGTAGCAAAGGAAATTGGTAATGAGTATGCAGGACTTGTCAGTGATGGCATCGCAGCAGGAGACACTTCTGATTTCATTGATACTGGTAGTTACATTTTCAATGCTTTGGTTAGTGGTTCAATCTATGGAGGTGTTCCATCAAATAAGATCACCGCTATCGCTGGCGAGTCTTCTACTGGCAAGACTTTCTTTTGTCTTGGTATTGTCCAACATTTCCTTGACAGTAATCCCGATGCTGGAGTAATTTACTTTGAGTCTGAGTCTGCTATCTCTAGGCAGATGATTGAGGATCGTGGTATTGCATCTGATCGTATGATGATCGTTCCTGTTGCTACCATCGAGCAGTTTCGTACTCAGTCTTGTCGCATTCTTGACAAGTATATGGAGCAGGATGAGGCAGATCGTAAACCATTGATGTTCGTACTAGACTCTCTAGGTATGCTTTCTACAGAGAAGGAGATTGCTGATGTAGCAGCAGATAAGCAGGTCAGGGATATGACTAAGAGTCAGTTGATTAAAGGTGCCTTCAGGGTGCTCACACTCAAACTAGGGAAGGCAAACGTGCCTATGCTGGTCACCAATCATACCTATGATGTGATCGGATCCTATGTCCCCATGAAAGAAATGGGTGGTGGTAGTGGTCTCAAGTATGCATCTTCTACAATCATCTATCTGTCTAAGAAGAAAGAGAAGGATGGCACAGATGTTGTTGGTAACATTATCAAATGCAAAGCACAGAAGTCACGTCTGACCAAAGAGAATAGTCAGATTGAGACACGTCTATACTATGATCGTGGTCTTGACAGATACTATGGACTGTTAGAACTTGGCGAGAGAGCAGGGATGTGGAAAAACGTTGCTGGTCGTTACGAAATGGATGGTAAGAAAGTCTATGCTAAGGCAATCTTGAAAGACCCTGATACCTATTTTACTGCCGAGGTGATGCAGGCATTGGATGAAGCAGCAGCAAAGGAGTTTCGTTATGGTAATTAATAATCCTCTACAGAAAACTTTAGGAGATTTTGTAAAACCATGTGAAAGACTTACTGATTATATAAAAGTCTATGATAATGTCTGTGATGAACGACTTTGTGATGAGATTGTAGAGTCTTTTAATAGTGATACTAGTAAGCATTCTTTCATCAATAGAAAGGGTAGACCCACTTTCACTGAGATGAATATATCTCAGGAATATATGAATAAAAATCTAACTTGGATGTCTGCTCAAAAAGAAGTGCAGGCATTGTTTATTGAATATGTTAGTAAGTATATGGATGAGTTGGATTTAGGTCCTGATTTTCCTAGTAAGTATGTTTTTGAAGAGTATCGTATAAAGAAGTATCGAGAAAAAACTGAAGATCAGTTTTCAGATCATACTGATGTTGGTGATTATAATTCTGCTCGTAGATTTCTAGTATGTTTTTTATACTTAAATGATGTGGAGGCAGGAGGCACTACAGATTTTCCAAAAATTTCATATTCTGTTGAACCAAAACGTGCTAGAATATTGATCTTCCCACCTACTTGGATGTATCGTCATGCTGGAAGACCTGTACTAGAAGGTACTAAGTATATTCTCGGAACTTACCTACAATACCTATGAATCTAGAAGTAACTATTCTCAGTAATCTTGTTTACAATGAACAATATATGCGAAAGGTATTGCCTTTCATCAAATCGGAATATTTTCAAGCAAGAGAATATAAGATTATCTTTTTAGAGATTCATGAATACATTAGTCAATATGATGCGTGTCCCAGTCTGAACGCAATTGGTATAGAATGTCAGGAACGAACTGATCTTACTGAGGATCAGTTTAAAGAAGTTATTCAAGTATTAAATGTCCTTTCCGATGATCCCGCAGACCACGATTGGCTCGTTGATACTACAGAAAAGTGGTGTCAAGAGCGTGCGATCTACCTATCTCTTATGGAGAGTGTCAAGATTGCTGACGGGCAAGATACCAAGAAAGATAAGGGTGCTATTCCTTCTATTCTTTCGGAAGCACTTGGGGTATCATTCGATCAACATGTAGGACATGATTATGTTTCTGATGCACAAGAACGATATGACTTCTATCACAGAAAAGAAGATAAAGTTCCATTTGATCTTTCGCTCTTCAATAAAATTACAAAGGGTGGTCTGCCTAACAAAACATTAAATATTGCACTTGCTGGTACAGGTGTTGGTAAGTCACTATTCATGTGTCACTGTGCTGCTGCTGCCTTACTTCAAGGTCTTAATGTTCTATACATTACATTGGAGATGGCAGAAGAGAAGATCGCAGAAAGAATTGATGCCAATCTACTTAATGTTCCTATTCAACAACTTGGAGATCTTCCACAGGTAATGTTTGAAAAGAAGATTGCAAATCTTTCTAAGAAGACACAAGGTAAATTAATCATCAAAGAATATCCCACGGCATCTGCTCATGTTGGACATTTTAAGTCTCTTGTTTCTGATCTTGCTCTTAAGCGGAGCATTAAACCCAATATTATCTTTGTGGATTACCTTAATATCTGTGCTTCCCAGAGATATAAAGGGAGCATTGTCAACTCCTACACCTACGTTAAAGCAATCGCAGAAGAACTTCGAGGTTTTGCTGTGGAGTGTAACGTTCCTATTATCAGTGCTACGCAGACCACTCGTTCAGGTTTTGGTAGCACTGATGTTGACCTTACTGATACTAGTGAATCCTTCGGCCTCCCTGCTACTGCTGATCTTATGTTTGCCCTTATTAGTACGGAGGAGCTTGAGGGTATGAATCAACTTATGGTCAAACAATTAAAGAATAGATACAATGATACCAATACATACAAAAGATTTTGTATAGGTATTGACAGATCAAAGATGAGGTTGTATGATGTGGAGGAGTCTGCTCAAGAAGACATAGTTGATTCTGGTCAACCTGAACAGCAAATTGATCTAGTTAAAAAGTTCACAGCAAAGAAAACATTTCAAGATTTAAAGTATGATTGATTCAAAAAAGTATGCCGAGTTTGTTAATGAGGTTACCTCACAGGAGAGTAAAAATCCATCTGCGTTCACTACCCGTTGTTATCAACTTACAAAAGAAGGTTTTCCTCCCGAGCGATTCCTTACTGCTGCTCTAGGAATGTCTGCTGAGGCAGGTGAGTTTACTGAGATTGTGAAGAAGATGGTTTTCCAGGGTAAACCTGTTGATATGGATAATATTACTCATCTAAAACGTGAACTTGGAGATGTTATGTGGTATGTTATGCAAGCATGTATTGGTCTTGGTGTTACCCTTGATGATGTGATTGAGACTAATGTAGAGAAACTTAAGTCGCGTTATCCTGGTGGAGAGTTCGATGTTCATTATTCTGAGAATCGTCAAGAGGGTGATGTTTGATGGCACTATCTCAACAAACACTAGATAATCTACTAGAAGCAGAATCCCATGTTCGTGCAGCAATTAAATCTGCTGCTGTAAATGAAACCCCTCTGGTTGTTAAACAACTATCAGAAATTTTACTGAGTATGGAGCAAACTAAAAAGTATGATGAGATTCTAGATATGTTAGATAACTTTAAACCATGACCGACAAAGTATCAATTCTAGATAATTTTTTACCCAAGGAAGATTTCTATCAGATACAATACTATTTTCTTTCTGGACAAGATGATGCTATTGATAGGTGGAGATGGAATCCTACAATTACAGGAATTGGTTCTAAAAAAAATGAAGGTGGTCAATTTTGTTTAGGAATTTTTTATTCTAATGAGGGTATCAGATCTGAAGATAAACAACACTGGCACAAATGCCTTCCAATGTTGGATGCAGTAGCACGAGAAAATCCTCGTGATGGTAAAGATCTTATCTGGTTAAGGGTAAAAGCAAACATGAATCCTGCAACTGCCGAACATACTAGATTAGGTCAGTTTCATAGTGATTTTACTTTTCCATGTACTACATCAATCTTTTACCTCAACACTAATAATGGATGGACAGAGTTTGAAGATGGTACAAAAGCAACATCTGTTGCTAATAGATTAGTAACATTTCCCTCTCATATGAAACATGTGGGATTTAGTTGCACTGACGAACAAGTCAGAGTATTAATTAATCTCAATTATATTAAATACGATTAAAGTTATGCTATGAATTTTACACAAGACGATCTTTGGAATCAGATTGCAACTCTCGGTTGGGATGTAAGAAATGATAACATTGTAATTGAGATTGGTGGTACACAGGTATCTGGTATCTACCAAGGTGAAAACTACAACAAGAAGTGGGCAGCCCAATATGGGGATCGTAAGTATAACAAAGATGCATTCCTTGTTATCAAGAACCTCTCACGAGACGACAACACAAAATCACAACCTATGGATAGGGAGCACGCACCACATCATGGAACCCCAACTACCACCAAGACCGCCAGAGACACCTCAACAAAAGAGGCAGATGCGACAGACAATAGTGCAAATACAACTGGATAACATTTGTCAATGTGTAAGTGGTAAATGGTATAGAACTCACTACTGGGATCCTCAAGGAAATCGATCAGATAGATTTGTAATTGAGTTTCCTCCTGAAGAGTTTAATGATGTTTAATGCTTAGTCTTTGGATTCACATACGAGCATTCTGTTCTGTTGTACTAGTGAGTTGTGCTCACCCTGTCAACTGGGAGCAGTGTGTTCGTGTGGACCAATGGTTATTACCTGAGGTTGTCCAGGGTTATAAACTTTGGACAGGACATGAAAAAATATATGAAAAAGAAAAGGATTATCTAAATAGTTTGGATGATTCCATAGAGTAAGATGGCAAGTAAGAATCCTGATGTTCAGGAAGTCACTAAACTTATTAATACTCTTAAGAAAGATAATATCTTTTTAAGAAAGACTGAGGGTGTTTCTAAGATCAAATTATTTGTTGAAGCAGAAGGAGATAGAGATTCAGCAAAAGAAAAGATGGATAAACTCTTAAAGTCTAAAGGATATCCTACAGAAACTACAAGAGTGTCTGGACACTCTGCAGAAGCATCTGCTATTAAAGGAAAAAATATTACCATCATCTATAAGAATAAGAAAGGTGGTATGGCAGAGACTACTATTAACTCTACTATTACAGAGTTGTTTCCTTGTATTGCATTCTTAGGTAATATTAAAGAAACTAACAAACAAAAGTTTTACGAAAAAATTAAGGAAAGTAACAATCCAAGTATTGGATGTTATGTTAATTCTAAAGATGCTGAGAAAGGTTCTGAGTTCATTAGTTCTGCAGCAGAGTCTAGTAAGTTTGATGAGAAAGTAAATAATGCTCTTGGTATTCTGAAGTTTTTAAAAGAACAGGATGCAGGTAAAAAAATTAAAGATGTGTATTGGGGATATCGTGCTAAACCTCAGGGTGTTATGAATAATCATCCTGGTGATATATTCATCAAGTATACTGATGGTAAAATGGTGGGTGTTTCTTTGAAGGCAGGTGGTGCTGGAACAATGGAACCAAAACTCAACACATATGTAAATCCTATTGTCGAATTTTTTGGTAAGCAGAGTGAGTATAAGAAGTGGCAGCAAGAATCTTATGACAAATACTATGCTGGTATTCCTGGTATTGCCGATTTTCAAGCATATGGAAAGTCTGCTATGGTTCCTGCTATAGCAAAATTTGAAAAAGATAATAGCAAATTGTATGAGCAATATTATGATGAGCAACTAGAGTGGTTGCGTGATAAAATAATTGAAATGATGAATGCTGACCAAACCATGGTCAAGAAATTTTTACTTGAGAAAGTTGCAGGTGAGCAAAAGGATGTGCCACTGGTTGTTATCAAAGCAGTGCAAGCAAACTATCAAGAATTGAATGATGATGATATTGTAAAAGAGTGTGTGCAGAGATCTAGAAAAACTAATGGTGTGAAGGTTACTAAGTCTCCAAAATCTAAACAAACTTTTTTTGTTGATTTGATTTGTAATAATAAAACTACCAGACTTAATTTTACAATTAGGACAAACAAGTCTGGTGCCGAGCATAAGTTGGGACAGTTTATCAACTTGGCAGTAAAGTTTAACGGTGTGCAGGGTTAGAAACTGGCACAACCCTGGTTGCAACTGCCTTCTGCCGTGCTATAATATGTGTATAGACAGAGGACGGATGCCAAACAAACACCTGGAGCACCTAGAGGATTCCATCTTTGATGGTCGTCGAGTTGCTCTTGCTGCTGTCAAGGAGGCACTGACTGTCAAGAAGGTCAGCGTCAAGTGGGATGGTGCTCCTGCTATTGTGTTCGGCACTAACCCTGCCAATGGTCAGTTCTTTGTGGGCACCAAGTCTGTATTCAACAAAAAGAAAGTTCTAATCAACTATAGTTATGAGGACATTGAGACGAATCATAAAGGGAACGTTGCAGATATCCTTCGTTTATGTCTTAAGTATCTTCCTCGTATCAGTGGTATTGTCCAAGCTGATTGGATCGGTGTCGGTGGCGGGTCTGTTTATTGCCCTAATACTGTGGAGTATCGCTTTGCCTATTCGGTTGTTCAACAAATTATTCTAGCACCACATACTTCTTATAGTGAGGTGTCACCCACAGCAGAGGCAAGTATTGGTGTGACTCTACAGTCTACTGATAGTGTTCATTTCGTTGATACTAATGATGCAACTGTTGGTACGTGGTCTGCATTAAGACTTGCTGCTGAGATTGTTGCTCTAATCCCTTTCTGTAAGGTTGCTAAGAGCGCAGAACTCAAGAAGCATGTCAATACTTTTATCCGTATTGGTCAGATACCTAGTCCTGAATTGATGTTCAATGTCTTCAATGCTAAATATAAGGGTGAGGTTAATGTGAATACCTTTAAGGTGTGGCATAAAATCTTCCAACTGAAACAGCGTCTACTAGATGCGGTTGTACCTAATGGAAATGTTGAGTGTTTCATTGACGGCAAACTTTCTTCTCATGAAGGATTTGTTATTCCTTCTAGCAACCCATATAAACTCGTAGATAGACTGACTTTTAGTAAAGCAAACTTTAACTTAAATAAAAATTGGTAGAATGAAAAAGTTCAGTGCTTTCCTAAATGAAGCCGAAAGATCATTTGCATCAAAGAGTGCAGAACAATTAAAACTTAAGCATATTGGGTATGGTAGATATGCGGACCCTTCGGGGAACATTACCCATATGTCTAAGGATGGAAAACTTGTAAGAATTAGTAAGAATGATGACACCACACCACAGCAATCAGCAGGCGGAGAAGAAACTGCAGATGGCGAAGGTGCGGTCGATCAAGGCAAAATATCTATTACATTTGGAAGATTTAATCCACCGACAGTTGGCCATGAAAAACTTCTAGACAAAGTAGCTAGAGAGGCAAAAACTAGTGGAGGAGAGTATAGAATATACCCCTCAAGGTCGGAGGATCCTAAGAAGAATCCCCTTGACGCAGGGAGTAAGATTAAATATATGCGGTTATCGTATCCTGATCACACGAATGCAATTGTTGATAGTGCCGACATGCGTACTATATTTGATGTTCTCACCGCTCTCGATTCTGACGGGTATAGTTCAGTTAATATTGTGGTGGGTGGGGATAGAGTTAGCGAGTTCAACAGTCTTGCTGCGAAATACAACGGAGACTTATACTCATTCGAAGAAATCAAAGTAACTTCTGCTGGTGATCGCGATCCAGATGCAGAAGGTGTAGAGGGTATGTCTGCATCTAAGATGAGAAAGGCAGCAGTTGAAGGTGATTATGATACGTTTGATAAAGGTCTTACCAAGTCATTGTCTCAAAAAGATAGAGAGGCATTATACTTAACCTTAAGGCAAGCAATGCAAGTGGAAGAATCATTTGAGGATTTTGCAGAAGCATCTTATGATGTATTTGAAATTGCACCAAAGTTAGATCCTCAAGGTTTACGCGAAGCATACTTTGCTGGCAGTATCTTTAATGAGGGAACTTTTGTTGAAAATGTTAACACAGGGATCATTAGTAAAGTCGTTAGTCGGGGTAGCAATTATCTCATCAGCATTGATGAGTCTGATCATCTTTTTCGCACTTGGTTGAAAGACTTAGTAGAAAGAAATGATATCAAATATTTTAATTTTACACCTGCTGGTGAACTAGGTACAGATAACCTGGATAAGTATATGAGAAAACTCACTCCAGGTGAATTCATTCGTAAGATAAATAAAAAGGACAAGGACGCTTAGTAACATGACTCTCAGAGATCTTCCCGATATGTCTGCAGCCTATAAACAGGTGCAGGAAAAGAAAAATAACGATGGCAATCTTGCCAACAACGCTGTCCCCTACGATAAAGTAACCAAGGCAGATATTATTACTGGTGCCAAGGGGAAGGACGAGCAAGGCGGAAAGAAGAAACCCAAAGGGCATGACTGTGCTAAACAGGTCAAGTATGAAGGCAAAGAATATGATGTTATTCCTGAAGCACATACCTTGCTTGAAGATGGTACAGTAACTCATTATGATATTGAAGATGCTGAGTATATCTACGAGAATGTTCCTGTCGAAGATCTTGAGATTCTGATTTCTGAGAAGCACGAGCACTTCGCCAACTATGATAAGAACGCTGAGGTTCTTGGTGAAGCAATGTCATCATACGATAAGAATCGTAAGAGAGCAGCACAAAGAGCAGCAGACAGAAACGCAGCAAGAGCAGCAGGTAAAACTGGTGTAGTCCCTGGTGTTGGTTATGTAACTGCTAGAAAAGAGAAAGAAACATACACTGACGAGAAAGGAACTGTCCGTCATAAGTCTGGTGCTAAGAACGAAGCATTCGCATTCTCAGAAGCAGACTTTGCTGAGTTAGAAACTCTTGGAGAAGAGATTGATTCACTGACCGATGAGCAACTCATTGATGTCATGGAAGATATCATTCTTGAGATGGCACAAGATGACCAAGACCTGATTGAAATCTGTGAGCACCTTGAGGGTGTTGAGATGCTCTCTGAGGAAGAGCGTGACGCTGGTGCAATGGCAAGAGCAAAACTCAATAAGCCTGCTGGTCCTTCCCGTATGGATCGTTTGAAGTCTGCTGCGAAGCAAGCAGGATCTAAACTGAAAGCAGGTGCTCAAAAGGTAGGTGCTGCTGCTAAGAAGGGTGTCAAGGCAGTAGGTAAGTCTGCAGCAGCAAATGCTGGTAAGGCAGTTGGTACTTTCCAAGCAAATAGAATTAAAGCAAAAAGAGCAGAACTTTCTAAACCCACTGAGAAAAAGAAAGAAGCACCTAAGAAAGATGATGATGGCACTGGTGGTAAGTTGGATGGTGTTTTGAGTAGCATCAGAAAGTCTAAAGGTACAAGTTCTAGCAGCAGTTCCGACAGCGGTTCTTCTTCTAGTGGTGGCGGGGAAAGCAGCAGTTCTTCTAGCAGTGCTCCTGCTAAGAAGCCTGGTCTTCTGAGAAGAGCAGCGGGTGCGATTGGTAGAGGTCTGAAGAAAGCAGTTGGTAAAACTGCCCGTGCAGTATCTGGTGGAAGTGATAAACTTGCCAAGCGTCTTGGTGAAGATTATGATCAGATTGCACACTTGTATGAGTCTGGACTCTTCTCTATCCAAGAGATTGAGAATGTAATCGAAGAAGGTTACAAGGAGATTGATCAACCAAAGAAAAACAAAATGTTCCGTCGTGCAGGAAACCTGTCACGCGATGCATTGCAAGGAGGTGACAAAGGAACTGAGGCACATAAGAAGTCTGGTAAGATTGTCAAGCAATTGAATAAACTAAACCAGGAGAATAAGTGATGCTAAGTTTTAAAGATCTATCTGAAAAGAAAACTAAGGTTAAGATCAATCCTAAGCAATCTGAAATCACTGAGAAGTGTGCTAAGACTGGAGAGGATGAATGTAAATGTGAGGACAAGACACCTGCACAAAAATCAGTTGCAGGTAAAGGTAAAATGTGTCCTAAGTGTGAAGGCAAAGGATGTAAGTCCTGTGGCGGCAAAGGTTACATGGATGGCGACTCTGAAGGTGCCGACATGAGCGAAGCGAAAAAGAAAGACGATTCTTATCTGGAGGTGAACTTCAAGAAGCGTCAAAAGAATAATGAGAAAGCTCGTAAAGAGATGGATAAAGTTCCATCACAAAAAAATCCCCACTTTGAATCTACAGGAGACCAAGCGTATGGCAGTCAAGAAGAAGTTTCAGAAGAAAGCACAGAAGAAGTCGCAGAAACTGAAACTAAACTCTTGACATTCGGACAATTTGACGAACTCTATAAGGGTAAGCACGGGCAGTCTGAGAAAGAATATCAAGACAGTCGCTCACAAGGTGGCAAGATGGTCTCTGGTGATTCTAAAGGGAGTGGTGCTAAATATACTCACGGTAGAAGAGTTGACGACGGTGGTGCTGGTCCGCAACCTGCAGGTGGTTCTAAGAAACCAAAGGCACAAGGTAAGATGGACAGAGGTGGTCGTGCCGAACTACAAATGCGTAAGGCAAACCTCAAAGCAAAGAATGAAGAAGTTGTTAATGAAGAAGGTGCAGATGCACTGAAGGATCGTCGCATGGAGCGTGGTGGTGTTGATGGTAACAACCGTTATAACAAAGCACCTGGTAAACCAAATACATTTGGTAAGAAACCTGGTCAGAAATATGATGGTATGTCTGCCGTTGAAAAAGTGAAGGCAAAAATTCAGGCACAATATGGCAAAGGTGCTATTATAGACACCAAAAAGAAAAAGTAAGCATATATAGATTAGAACCCCCCTGAGGACTAAATCATGCTTGCATTTCTATTACCATTAGCATCCAAAATTATCAAAGATGCCGTTTCAAATATTCCCGAAAATGAAGAACTCGGTGAGAAAATGGTTGAGATCTGTCTTGTTATTCTTTCTAAGGCAGTTAAGTTGACCAAGACTGATATGGATGACCAACTTCTCGAAGTTGTCAAGAAGGCAATGGTTTCACGAGAGGGAGAATAATTAAAGGGGCATAAGCCCCTTTTTTTATAAATAAATATATTAGGAATTAATACGGAGTAACCCATGTCTCTTTACGGGAGAACTGACAGCAACGCAAATAAGACTCAAGCAGGACTCGCCCGTGGTAACGGTGCTGGA
>Ga0181410_1000687_pt1 | contig 14805 bp, 7 predicted proteins | sample 33SPOviralmetaG_FD_130112 | JGI IMG/M metagenome (GOLD analysis project Ga0181410, IMG submission 130112) | Marine viral communities from the oligotrophic San Pedro Time Series (SPOT) site, San Pedro Channel, CA, USA - 33 SPOT_SRF_2012-06-20 | ecosystem: Environmental > Aquatic > Marine > Strait...
TCACTACCATGCTCATAAATCCACCTCCCAATGTTTTTATCCGCGGGGGCTGAAAATATAACACTAGATTGCGTAACACCTTTTAAGTTTATGATTGCATTAGTTGAATTATAAACTTCTAATTGTCTTAATGGATCATCAGTACCAATACCAATTCTTTGATTACCCGTAATACGGAATGCTTCACTACCACCAGTCTCTACAGTAAATGTATCGTTAGCAGGAAATCTAATCTTAGTATTTGGATCTCCTACATGAGTAATAGCATCAGGAATATTAAACGCTGCAGCAATATTGACATCACCAGTCATTGTGGTGACACCAGAAACATTCAGAGTTGTAGTTGTTGATCCTGCACCCTGAACATTAATACCTTTTCTGAATGTTCCAAAACCAATGGAATCAACGTTGGTTACATCAGCATATGACAGAACTCCAGTGAATGTTGCTGCAACACCAGTAAGATTTCTAATCGTTAAGTCTGGTGTTCCAGAGAGACCTGTGGCATTACCAGTTACATCACCAACCACTCCACCAGTTGCGGTAATTGCGCCAGTAACTTCTGCTGTTCCACCAACGGTTAAATTTTGAGCAACAGTAAAACTTCCTCCGGCATTAGTAACATTTGCTACGTTAAATGCCTTAAACCCTACTACTTCAAGAACATCACCATTAACCGCATTTGTTGTAAGTCCAACAGTTGATCCATCAGTAGCAGTGAAGTCTTGACCTTCTATTAATCTTGCGCCATTTAAATATAGATCTACGTAACCTACTTCATATCCAGCAGCAAAGGTAAAATCTGTCTGAATACCTGTGGGCGAAAAACTTTGCCTCGCAATGACCGTAGATGAGTCTGCGGGGTTTCTTCCGATATAACCTTGTGCTGCTGGCATCAGTTGACTCCTGTCAGAATACTAAGACTTGCGTCAATTGCGTTATCAGTATCACAATAAATTCTAATTTCATCTCCTGCTTCCAGGAGTGTTTTACCAGTTTCAGAGATAACAAAAGAACTTCCAGATGGAACAGGAATCTTACTTGCAAGAGCAACAGATCCTGTTGAGTTAACTCCTATACTGTTATCATAAACTTCAACTGTCAGTGCGACTTGATTATTTGTGTTATTAGCAAACGTTCCACCGATCAAAATACTCTTAGTAGATGCTGGTGAAGTATATGCAGTTGTTACTCCTGAGAATCTAACAATTTGACTGCTTGCACCTGCACTATTTGTAGAGGTGGTGTCAACACGAACTGTTCCAATTCCACCAGATACTGCAGAAATAGAATGAACCTTCGTTCCCGCAATAAAGTTTGCATTATCAACTAAGTTACTGACTCCAATACCAGTAACAGAACTCATAGTAATTATAGTTCCTGCCGCTCCAACAGTGCAACCACTTTTTGAGGTCACACTCCCCGCTGCCCTCACTACTTTATTTGAAAAAGCTTCTGCCATCGTTCTTTATGTGTTATGAGTATTTATTAATCAACCGCCAAGAGCGATTGCGAGACCAAGTGAGACACCGGTTGTGACGGTGACCGTTGCGATACCGGAAGTGCCATTAACTTCCACTGTATTACTTGCATTAGAGGACTTAAAGTCAACCATTGTAATACCAACACCAATGAAGGTTCCTTCAGAACCAACACCGATTTGACCAAGACCATCAAATGATGTTGCAGTGATAATACCAGCAACATTCAGACCATCCTGAACAAAAACATAATCAGAGAAGGTTGCAAATCCAACAAATGTACTGAATCCAGCAACATTTAAGTTGTCGAGTTCAGTATGACCGTCAACATCAATGTCTCCATTGAAGTCAGCAGCACCTGTAAATGTTGATGCACCTGAGACATTTACATCATCAAGTTCAGTGTGACCATCAATATCGACTGCACCGTTGAAGTCTGCGGCACCTGTGAAAGTAGAGGCTCCTGATACATTTACATCATCAAGTTCAGTATGTCCATCAATATCAACTGCACCATTGAAGTCTGCTGCTCCAGTAAATGTTGATGCTCCTGAGACATTTACATCATCAAGTTCAGTATGCCCATCAACATCAAGACCAACACCAATAGCAAGTGTAGATCCATTAAAAGTTAAGTTAGAATCGTCTTCTAACTCACCGCCAGATCCAGCAATGACAACTCTATTATCAGTTAAGTCTTCAACTTTAAAAGAATCTGCTTGTCCACCAGAATTAATATCAACAAGTCCACCAAATGTTGATGCTGTAGAAACAACAACGGTATTACTGTTCGTTTGAACAGAATTACCCATCAAACCATGAGCAGAGCACTGATAATGTAAGACCGTTGGAGTCGTATCAGTAACAATAATCTCAGTATATGTTGATGTAGAGGTTACATCAGTTGTATATGCTGTTGATCTATCTGCCTCAAGATAGAATCTGAACGGGTGATTTGTCATATCACTCGAACTCAGAGTAAATCTGTAAGTTCTACCTGGAGTTAGAGTGAGGAATGGTGCTTCAATACCATCAATATAATATGCGTTACCTGATCCACCACTGTATCTGTTGTTTGATGTCTTTGCTGCAACAGTTACGGCAAAGTTCTTAGTTTCTGCAGAAGCAGGAGCACTCAGAGCTGCATAACCACCAAAGAGTGCTGCAGTTGCAACTCCGGTAACTGCAAGAGTACCGATCGTTGCAATTCCAAGGATATTCAGGTTGGTATCAAGAGTGATATCTTCACTGATGTAAAGATCTCCACCAACATAAAGATCACTTTGGAATGTACCAACACCAACAAAGGTTGATGCTCCAGATACGTTTACATCATCAAGTTCTGTATGCCCATCAACATCCAGATCACCATTAGCATCAAGAGTACCAGTGATAGTAGTGAGTCCTGTTACTTCAGCACCTCCACCAACGAAAAGGTTTTTCTCAATACCAACACCACCTTCTATGACTAATGCACCAGTGTCCTTACTTGAGGATTGGACTGTACTGTCAATAGTGTTAATTCCACTGGCACTGCTAACATTAAGCGTACCAATAGTTGCAATACCAAGAATATTCAGGTTGGTATCAAGAGTGATATCTTCATTAATGAATAGATTACCACCAACATAGAGGTCACTTTGGAATGTACCAACACCAACGAAAGTTGATGCTCCTGAGACATTTACATCATCAAGTTCTGTGTGTCCGTCAATATCAACCGAACCATTAAAGTCAGCAGCACCTGCAAAAGTTGATGCTCCAGATACGTTTACATCATCAAGTTCAGTATGACCATCAACATCAAGGTCACTATTAAAGTCTACGCTATTGGTAACAGTAAGGATGCCTGTTATCTCTGATCCACCACCAACAAAGAGGTTCTTCTCAATACCAACACCACCATCAACATTTAAAGCACCGTTAGTTGATGCTGATGCTTGAGTAGTATTTTGAATCGTGGTGATTCCTGAGACCTCAACACTGTTGTTGATGTCTACTGTTCCACCAAGAGTGGAAACTCCAGTTACTTCTAAAGTTGTTGTGGTAGCACCAAGTCCTAAGACGGTAATACCAGAAGCAAAAGTTGAGAGTCCAATGAATGAAGAGATTCCAGAGACTTGGAGTTGATCAAGTCTTAAGTCATCCAGATTGATGTCACCAGTGATTCGCATGTCACCTTGGACATACAAGGCTGTTTGACCTGTGCTGACTGGTGATCGAACATCAAGCAGATAAGCGGGTTCTCCAGTACCAACACCGACTGACTGACCTATACCCGCAGTTCCTTCCGCATTACCGAGAACTGTGAAGATAGATCCGCCAAGACCTACATTAAATTCTTGTGCAACAGTGCTGATTCCAGTTACATAGACACTGCTTGCACCAATACCTGTGCCTCCGTTGACGTGCAGAAGGTATCTCGATATTGTAGTACCAATACCAACTTTCTGTGCGTCTGTATCTGCAACAATAAGATTAGTATTGACTTCTAAGCCGTTCTTGACGACAAAATTCTTATTGACTGCCATTAGGGTTCACTCTCCCCCGTTACTTAGTTCTTATTATTTATCAGGTTACAACTCTCAAGATTACTTTGGCATCGGAGAATGTGCTACCACCCAACTGAGTAGATACAACAGTCACAGATCCATCTTGATATCCACCACCACCTGCTCCACCGTAACCATTACTTCCACCTTGTCCGCCTATGGCACCGTTACCACCATTACCTGAAGTAGAAGTTTCTTTCTTACCTGCAGTTTGAATAATATTGTATCCTGCCTTATATCCTCTGTTTATCCATGCAGTTCCAGATACAACATCTCCATCAGACCATCTAAATCTGACTGGATCATCTGGTAAAGGTGTATTATATATAATTCCAGGTTGAGGCCCTGCTTCAACATCAGAACAAGCACTTACACCCTGATCTCGCCAGTAAACACCTCTTGAACATGGAAGAGTTCTACCAGCATCAGGAGCAGTTGCCTTTGTATCTGGAGAAGTTGCAGTAAGTGTGGTCACTGATCCAAAGATTCCATTCGCAGGTAAATTAGTAAGATGTGTTCCAGCTTGACCACCATTTCTTCCTGGCGCACTTTCTCCTCCATTATTAACTCCTCCACCAAATCCACCTCTACCACGACTTCCTGCATCACCACCTTTGCCAACATTAGCAATCAAACTTGCTTTTCTATAAAGGTAAGGTGTCTGAACAGAATCAGTCATTCCTGCAAGAACGTATTCTACATTTTTTGACATAGTGAATCTAATTCTTGAGAATCCACCTTCTCCGCCAGCATTTCCACCATTATCCGCACCTTTACCACCATAAAGGTCTATTTCTACGTTCATATCTTTATCCGGCGAATATATGGAGTATATAAAAGCACCAGACCCAAGATTAACATCTGTTGATCCTGCTACAAATTCTTGGTCACCATTTGATAAGTTTGCTGCTTGTATGTTTGCAGTTTCATCTGTACTAATAGTTTCAATGATAACGTTATTTGCGTCTGTATTATTGACTACAGCAGAGGTAACAGTATCACTTGTCAATGGAGAATTAGTTGCAGTAACATGAGAAACTACAGCATATACTTTTCTGATAGAATTGAATGATGATTCATCAGATGTAATAGTTAGAGTATTAGTTCCTTGTCCAGAAATTGTAGTATTTTGGTTAGTTGTTGTATATACAGTCTCTTCTCTTGTCGTCGTAATTGGTCTTGAAGTTGTTACGGTATATTGAAAATTAATATTTGCATACCCGTTGCCACTATTACCTCCTCCGGGTGGAATAAAATTAACTATATCTGAACGATATCCAGAGCGGCCACCCTCTCCACCTCTACCTGTTTGAGTTCGGTCACGTCCTGCGCCACCACCACTTCTTTGAGGTCGGTGACCACCACCAGCACCTCCTCCACCACCACCATCATTTCCTTGGTCAGCACCATTACCACCAACAGAAACATTGTTAAGTTCATTGTTTGTAAATGGTCTACCACCAAGTCCAAGACCAGCTCCACCACCAGGAGCAGTTCCAGAGACGTGGGAACCACCACCTCCTCCTCCACCGCCACCGACGACGACAATTTTATCTCCACCATCACGAAGAACGGCAGAGGCACCACCGCCACCGCCGCCGCCACCAGACCAACCACGAGGACCAGCACCGCCACCACGACCACCATGTCCAGCAACGGATGATCCAGGGCGTCCATATGCAGGGAAGTTTCCTCTCCCACCACCTCCACCTTGATTTCCCATCCAGAAATTTAGTTGTCTACCTCTTGCTTGTGGATTTGGCATTGTGAAAGTACCAACTCTACCATTACCACCAGATCCACCAGATCCACCAGCATCATCACCACCTCTACCACCACCGGCAGCTGCAACCGTAAAACTTACGTTAGATCCAGTTGGAGGAATGTTTACATTATGCTGACCTGTTCCAAAACTTTTACTTTCTGAAAATGTTTCGGTATCAAAAGCTTGTCCTTCTTCCGTAACGGTAACAACTTTAGAAGTAATATTTGTAGTTTGGACTGTTCCGTCAGTAACTAATGTTGGGGTAGCATTTCCAAGTCCAACATACCACTGATATACAACTGCACCATCACTTAAATATGTGTTATCTGTAAGACCAGCGTTGACAGTAAATGTTGCAGCAACATTTTCACCAACGGTTCTATCTGAAGGTTGTGCAATAATTTCAAGTTCTGGATTTACAGAGATAGATGCCTCATCAGATTTGAGTGGTTGATTGATTGCAGATCCAGTTCCACTATCTGCAGAACCATATTCACTATTTGAACTATAACTTATCTCACAATAAAACTTTCTTCCCTGATCCTGAGGTGTTCTTAAATCACTTACTGTAAGCGTTGCTGTGGTTACTCCAGAAAACTGAGCATTATTAGTCAATCCAGTTGCAGATCCACCATCTTCAAACCATTGAAATGTAATCGTGCCTCCATCTTCAGCACCAGTATCATTAGGAAATGTTGCTTCTGCTGCAACTGTAAATGTTACGGATGCATCTTTATTACCAGATGCATCTGATGGTTGAGTGGTGTATGCAAGAACTGGACCGTTCAGGTCCAGATCTGTCGGGATTCTTCGGAAGAAATTATTTTCCATTTTTTATTAGTTCTGGAAGTTTTGACCACCTACGACACCGTAGATTCCTGTAGTTGTTGGATTTTCACCATCAAAGATTTTGAATGAATAAATGTCTGCTCTGCTTGCGGTTGTTGTTGGTGTTGGGACAACTCCACCTGGCCAGTAAACAGGAATCGCAACACCACCCACAGTCTTGAAGTCATCTATATCTATAGTGTGACCTCCTGTGGAATCTTGAGCGATTTTAATTGAGAATGAAGTTGACTTGATTGGCAGATTTTTCAGAGTGAATTGATTAACATCAGCATCTGCAGTGAGAGTGAATGTTTGTGCCTCAGAAAGATCAATAGTAACAACATTTGCAGAAATATCAAGATCCTTGGTTCTTTCAGAGTAAGTCTTAAAGAACGTATGCCCATCAACATCAAGTGTTGCTTGAGGTGCTGTAGAACTGATGCCGATAGAACCAACACCAACTGAATTAGTTGATGTGATGATTGTTCCACCAGTTCCAACATGTAGAGTTCCAACTGTGACAATACCAACGTTGATTCTACCAGATGTGCTATTGTCGAGATCATAACCTGATGCCGTAAGGACACCAACAACAATTGCATCTCTTGTGGTAAGGATGCCTGCGAACGTACCTTGTCCGTGAACCAGTAATGTTGTGCTTCTACCAGCACCAGCATTTTCGTGAACATCACCAACGGTCAGATTCACCTCAGATACTGAAGTTCCAATACCAACTGATGTCAGATTAGTATTATAAAGAACTGAACTTGTGTTAGTCCAACCAGCATCAGACACATTGATGTTAGTTAGGTTTGATCCATCACCATGAATAGATGTACCAGTGATAATTCCAGCATTGATATTACCAATAATGTTTGTGTCACCATTAACATGGAGTTTATATCCATTTGCTGTGGTTCCGATACCAACTCCATCACCATCGACTGATAGTTGAGTTAGTCCGGCACCAACCTTAAATGTTGCTTCACCAGGTCCAGTAGTTCCAACACCAACCTTATCAAAGATCATAATATTTGCATCAGTTTGAAGACTGATTGCACCAAAGCGTCTCCAATCGTTCTGAACACTATAGATCCAACCAACATATCCACCGTCAGTTGGATTAGCACTATAAACTAAGTCGCCTGGGTTACCTGCAAGAGCTGGTGTTGCAATTCCAACTGTATACTTTCTGGAAATTGTAGCATCACCCTGAAGGAAGATATTATTGGATTCAAGACCTTTAGTAGAGTTAACGGTCAGTTTGTTGTTAACAATAATAGGACCATTAAACTGTGATGCAACCTTGTTATCCGAACCACCCTCAACACGAATGGATCTTGCAATGACAGCTTCAACAGGGTTGATAACGTTCAGACTTGGTAAAGTGCTAATGTCCTCACCTTCAATTGTCTGGAATGGAGTATCAAAGATTTCTTCACGACCAGTAATCGTGCTGAGTTTTTTATTACCAGAATATGAAATACCCTTGTCATTCATTCCAGTGTAGAAGTTAATTCCACCCTGACGCTTGAGTGATTGCGAAAGAATTTCTTCTTCTGCTGAGATAGAGCGATCATGTCTATCTGGTAATGCAGTAGAGTAGTTACCAGGACCAAAACCAACATACTCAAACGTGTGACCAGATGCTCTGTTGATTGAGTGTCTTCTAAGTTCAATTGGATTGACTTTAACTCTTCTTACAACATCATTCAGTGAGTGTGCAGTTGGTCTTGTTCCAAGAACACCACGGAAGACATTGATTGGGTTACCAGAAACAGTTGTCTTAACTCTGACCAACTCATCATTGATCATCAAGAAATCACCGATTCTCACGTCAAGTTTGGTAATATTAGTAAGATTGACTTCATCAGTGGTTGCATTAATGATTGCTGATGATAATGTGGTCGTGATACCTGCATAAGTAGGAGTCATTCTACCGTTCAGATTTTCATTGTCAATTGTGATGACACCACCATTAGAGGTTAATCCACCTCTGAATCCAAAGAGTGTTCCTGCAACTTCTGGTGCATAGGTACTAATTCCAAGATTAATCGTGAATCCAGTTCCACCAGTTCCAACAATCTCTGTAATAACGAAAGATCCATTATAGACATCAGCTCCTGCACCAGTTGCTCCAGAAATTGTGATCTTCTGGTCAACTGACAATCCATGACGGTTGCTTGTGGCAACAGTTCCAAGTCCAGAGACTCTATCAAACGTCAGACTTGAGATTCCGATTGACTCACCAGTGACTTGTAAGAAAGATCCAGTTGCATTGGTTGCACCAATACCAGTCTCAGTATAGTTACCAACAGAGGATGCAGATGCAACGGTAACAGAGGTAGCACCACCAACAGGAACATCAGTGATTCTGTAGAGTTGATTATAGTCAATAAATCCTTCTGAGTTAACTCCACTAATTCTTACAGTGTCGCCAACGTTGTTGTAAATGCTGTCAACCGTAACGATAGCAGAACTAAATCCAGCAAAAGTAGAAATACCAGCAACAAACATAGAGTTACCGATACCATATGCACTACCACCATCCATGACGGTGATTGCAGTAATCTCACCACTCGAACCAGTGACAATCTTAGCAGTAGCGTGCTCACCTACATCAGAGTAACCTGTACCGACTAAAGTTGCATTATAGAATGTAGAATCAGCAGCACCATAACCTGAACCAGCACTTGTGATACCAAGAGTTACGATTCTGTTCAGACCATGATCAATTGTAGTGTTGACAGTGTGTGCTGTTCCAACAGTTCCATAAGACTTGATTTCAGTAATGCCAACGCCAACATCATTGGTCTTTAAGTATCTGTTAGCTGCTTCCTTAGTGATACTCTTCTTAGGATCATTAATAACAATATCACCAATCAGAGCAGATCTTGCAAAACAGCGAGACGCATCTGGATCAGATTTTGGATCATCTCTTTGAATCTGTGGGAATAGTTGTTTTACAGGTTGAGAATACTTCTCATTATTAAATGGTGCTACTGTTGGTTTTTCATTTGCAGTAACAACTGTCAAATAGTAAATGCCATCTTGATCTCCAGTTCTATATTCTTGTGCTTCTTCTATTCTGTAAACATATAGTGTATCATCATATTCTTTCTTCTTAAAGTATGGGAGGTCAACAGTTCTTGTTGCAGTATCATTACTGAAAGCACCAGGATCTGTTCCAATACCAAGAGTAAACATCTTGGCACTGGTGATTCCGGTAACATCAGCAGTATAGTTGAATCCAGAACTACCTGCGCCAGTGGTATTATTAGCACTGGTTACATTTACAATCTGAACTTTTGACCCAACAGTTAGATCATGAGGAAGTTCTGTTACGAAACTTGCAGTACCATTTAAATATGTTGCATCAGCAATGAATCTAAAGTTTCTTTGTTGATTAATATTAGCGATCGATCCAGATCCAAAGTAAGTCTGAATTTCAGCATTAGTTGAACCAATTGAAGTGTTTGACTCCTGGAGAATGAATCCTTCAACAGGTGGTCTTGCTACAGTTCCACCAGAAGATGCAGGAATAACGTATCTCATTCTGTAGAGAGTATCATTAGCATTTCTACTATCACTCTTTCTATTGAAGAATGTTCTTGGAGTGGATACACCAAATCCAGTTGATCCAAATCCAACTACAATAGGATATAAGGTATTATCACTTGCTGCAGTAGATACTTTTACATACCACTGACCATTTGTACCATCATATTGAATTGGATGTCCAAGATCTCCAGCATTCTTATCAGTTACTCTACTTACAACCTTGAGGATTCCACCCTTTTCGTTGATATCAAGGAGGTTTGTTCCAGCAAGAGAGTCTTGGAACGTTTTTGCAAGTTTGACATTATTAGCAGCAAGCCCAGAGGTTCTAACATGATAAACTGTATTTCCATCAAGACCATCTGGAAGTTGACCGCTATCGCTGATGACACGAACAGTCTCACCTTCTAAGAAGGTATGATTTGCTGTCAGAGTAATAACATTATCTGCTCCACCAGCACTAAACGTGCCAATACTGTTAATACCAGTAGCACTTCTATTGACGGTGAATATTTTCTCAGCACTTGACTGGGAATTTGGCATCACAATACGTGCCTTATATTCTGTTACAGATCCAGCAGATGATACAAGAACCTTAAGTTCATCATTTGATCTTGCACCAATTCTATATCCATCAATTACGTTCTCGGGTGGAACGTCTTTGTTAGTTCTACCGTAGAGATAAAGGTTACCTGTAGAACCAACACCAACAGATGAATATCCTGAAGGAAGAGTCTTCAGAATGTCAATAGCATCAAATTCAATTGCAGACTCTGTAAGAGGAACTTCTTTTGGTGGAATAACATGGGTAATATATCCAACATCGTCCTGAGTGAATGCTTCTTTTCTAAATCCATCTGCAATCAGTGCTTTTGCACCAAAGTTGGAGTTAGAGTTGGTGATAGATTGGTCACCACCACTTTCAGATACAAAGTGCTCAGCAAAACCAATAGCAAAGATAGAAACTGCCTGAATAACAGAGTTATTTGAACACTTAATATGGAAGTTTTTATAACTTGGTTTGAATACTGATCTGGAATTTGTACTTAGGACTTCATTTCCAGATACAGTGTTATCTTCATAGATTCCAGTATCTGTATTATATTTTACAAATGCATTATCGTCCTTCTGCAGTCCAATTCCAGTGAATTGAGCCACAACCATTGACTTGAATCCAGTTGCCTTAGATCCATCTGCGTGCATACCGCACATACCAAACACAGATCTCAGAGAGATATTAAAAATGTATGGTGATGCAGAGGTAACAGTATCTGATTGTAGTTGCAGTGATGATCCAGTTACTGATGGTAGTGCATTATTAGGAGTATTTTGAACAGTATACTTGATCTCAGTGTTGCTTACTTTTTCGGATACAACAAATTGTCCGTTATATATTGAACTATCTGCGGTGATTCCAGAAATACGGAATGGGGTATCAACCTCAAGACCAGTTATAGAAGTTGTAGTGGTAACAGTAATAGTGGTGTCTGAAGTTACACCGTCTCCCGACTTGATACTGGTGATTCCAACAGTGGCACCTGTAGATCCAACGATACGATATTCATCAATCTTTGCCTGAATATCAAGACCAGAACTTGGATAGTCTGGAGAAATTGCACGACCAGAAGACTGTCCATAAACAAGGCTGACCTTTTCATAATACATATCCAAATCAGTACGAGTCGTCGAATACTGCTGGAAAGTATCATTGATTTCTACACCATTTGATCCATCTGCATATTCAAAGCAGGTGAGTTTGTGGTGAGAGAAATTGGGAACAAACTGATTCTTTGTATAATCCTTATAGCAGACTCCGTTTGGATCTGCATCAAACATAGTGAACTGCCAGAAATAGCAAGCACCAGTGATTCTGAACAGTGCAGATCTTTCGATGTTGTCATTCTCTGGATCAGGAATATACTTAGGTCTAATCTTTGTCTTACGGAGATCTAAACCAACTAATGAAGTTCCTCTTGGAACGATTACACCACCGTTGATACTATTAAGTTTATAAAGTTCGTTATCTGGAGAATCTAAACTTAAGTTTGAAGTGAGGTCATATGGAGGGAGATCATTCGTGATCGCACCTGCTCGTGTTCGATAGTTGTTTATACCATCTGGGATATATCCTGGCCTGTTATCAACAGTGTGTTCACCAGGATAGATCAAGATGGTGGTTTTACCAAATCTATCGTTATTCAAACCTCTTTGATATGAAAATCTTGCTGACTCAAGAAGAGCTCGCTGAATTGTTTTAAATGGGCGTGTCAGCGAATTACCCTGATTTTCTATACTATCGGTAGAATCCAAATCATTTGGATTGACATAAAGAATCGTTCCTCTGGAAGACTTTAAAAAATTATCTAATCTGGAAAGACCCATCTTATTTGCACTATAAGTTCTGTTAGGATTATTTATCAAACGAAAAAAGGGCAACCCTATATAGGGTCACCCTTAACGCATTCCTTCACACGGAACTTATATATTACTCTTCTTTTAGTTCGTTGTCAATTATATACTCAACTGTATTTGCAACATCATTCATAGCATCACGGAGCTCTTCTTGAGTTCCAGTATGTTGTGTCATAAGTTCAGTTTCAGTAAGAGACCATCTCCACTCTTTCATTTTCCTATTATACCATAAGTTTATTACCATTTTACCTCTTTAATAATTCAAATATAAGTTTACATCAATCGACGGGCAAGAGTTCTGGATTTTCTAATTCCAGGTCATATAACATGGGATGACATTCTTCCATCATAAGATACATAGATGCTCGATATAAGTCCTCAGGCTCCCACCTTTTCTCTTCGTCTGCTAATTTTAATACTTCTGGGTGTTGCTTAGCAATTTCGGGAAGTTCATCGAAAGTGAATGGAACGTTTTGAATATAATAAATGAGTATCAATATACTTCCCTTATTATACCAAGCATATTTTGTTTCTATGCGGTATTTCATGGGTTTGGTTTGTACCCTAACCATATTTATGAAGCGATAGGAGCGGGGGGACTTGAACCCCCACGACCTTAATGGCCAACAGATTTTAAGTCTGGTGCGTCTACCGATTCCGCCACACTCCCAAAAATTAGGTAATTAACTCACCAAGTTTATCGTAAGTTGGAGGGTTTAAACGACAATATTCATTAAACGTTATCTTCATCTCCTTGTCGGTCAGATTGCAATTTCTCGCTGCTTTTGGTAAGTTCCAGTTCGCCGCGAACAGCATTTCCATAGATTGTCGTGTTTCTGGTCTCATACTCATAACAGTCTAAAATTTCTTTGTAGAGAGACAGTGGGTAAACTATCATAAAAAGGTAATACGGTAGTTTTTTGGCGGGATTTTTTTGCCCCTATTTTTGGAATTAAAAGTCGTTTTTCCCTCAGACAGGATCAGCATACGCAAGTATGTCATCACCACACTTGTCACGAACCATTTCCAACACACTCATGAACTGATCAACAGTATCACAGTCTACCACTTTCTCATCACCCTGCTCAGAGTAAAGATAGAACTTTCGTGCCACAGGATCTACAACGCAACGTGAAAGGAAGTCGTCTTGCATGGGGTTCATTTGATTACCTGTTTATTATAGACGGTCCTGGACCTCTTGTCAACCCACTCACAGAGATAACCATTGTGTGGGGTGGGTGCAACCTTGATGGTAGTTTGCGAACTCGGGTTTGAGTGTCACTCTCACATCACCAGCTATCACAATCCTCTCCTTTGTATCTTCACCCTTGATTGTACTGTGGGTAATAGATGAAGGGAATAAGAGAACACTTCCCTCATGTGGTGTCATAGTGTAATGATTGCAATTAAATTTATTAAATCCAAGAAGAGTATTTCTATGGTCTGATGGTTCAAATATACCACCAGTGTTCTCATTTACATTATTTCTCTGACTTATGCAGAACCTGTCTGACTTATCAGAAGACTTCAAATAGTATACAAAACTGATGTTTGCCTCATTATGAAAATGAGGTTTAAGTTCGGGTGTATCACTATCGTGATATCCTATCCAAGATTTTGTGATGAAATAATCCAGTTTGGTGTGATCAACCCTGAGTTCTTTCATATAGTCATCAATGTTCTTCCTCAGATCATTAAAGAACATGTGATACTTATGGTCAGCATGTAGAAAGATTCTCCCAGAATATTCGGGACTTTCATTCTCATATCCATTGAACCAATACTGTTTAAGTTCTGAGGTGTATCGTTTGAATTCATCATGACAATCAATATTCCCCTGATATACCATCAAGGGAAACACTTCGTGGACCTTACCCATCAATTGTTGTTCAATGTGTACTCGCTATTATCGCCTGGATAGTCTGCTGATGTCAAGCCCTCATATTCTGGAATATTTCTCTCAACATCAATTCTTTCTGCATAAACATGATAGAAGCAATCGATTGGCATACCACCGTTTGACTGCAAATAAATTTTCTCTTCGTCAAAACGTTTTACAATTATACTTTGATGTGATCCAATAGGAGTAAGATTAACTGTAATTGTTGTCCAGTCAATCAACTCTTTCCAATATGTAGGAAGAATAATTTCTTTATTATTAGTCACTCTACCACGTATATAAACGTCTGCAGTTGGTCCTTCAACACAA
>Ga0181410_1000689_pt1 | contig 14777 bp, 24 predicted proteins | sample 33SPOviralmetaG_FD_130112 | JGI IMG/M metagenome (GOLD analysis project Ga0181410, IMG submission 130112) | Marine viral communities from the oligotrophic San Pedro Time Series (SPOT) site, San Pedro Channel, CA, USA - 33 SPOT_SRF_2012-06-20 | ecosystem: Environmental > Aquatic > Marine > Strait...
ACAGGTATTATTACGCTGGGGTCAGCGGAGGACGGTTATCAAACCTTCGCTGGCGGCGGTGTGTCTAATGGTGACACTGTAAGGTACGTCATAGAAGACGGTAGTAACTTTGAGATTGGAAGCGGCACATATACAGCTTCTGGCACTACTCTATCTCGCACGGTTAGCGAAAGCAGCAATTCAGGATCAGCGTTAAATTTGTCTGGTTCTGCTGTTGTGATGATAACGGCTACCACAAAGGACGTTGGTGGCTCAAAGTTAGAGGCAACGGCATCAGGCGCACTAGCAAATGGTGACTTGGTTGTTGTCAATGCTGATGGCACTGTTAGTGTTGTTGCTGAAACATCAGTTCCCGCATCGTCTGGAACTCCAGTGGTTTATGAAAATGCCAGCACTAGGGATATTTCAGCCGTTTACGACTCTAATGCTCAAAAAGTTGTTATAGCTTATACAGACTATGCAAATAATGAAAGAGGCACGGCAATAGTCGGGACAGTGAGCGGAAGTTCTATTAGCTTTGGAACTGCTGTAATTTTCAACAATGGTGTTACCTCTAGCTGCACAGCAGTCTATCATTCTAGCGCTCAGAAGGTAGTTATAGCATATCGTGATGAGTCATATGGTGATCGTGGTATGGGTATTGTTGGAACTGTAAGCGGAACTTCTATAAGTTTTGGAAGTGAAGCCTATTTTGAATTTGGCGATACTAGACATATTTCAGCCGCTTATGACGCTAATGTTCAAAAGACACTTATAGCTTATCAAGACTATGACAACTCTTCTTATGGAACAGCTAGAGTTGCAGACGTCAGCGGAACCTCTATAAGTTATGATGGCCTTCTTGTTTTTAATTCTAACTCTACCACATATACCTCAACAGTTTATGATGCTAACGCCCAAAAGTCAGCTATAGCTTATAGGGATGGCAGTAGCTACGGCAAAGTTGTAATAGCAACCATCAGCGGAACAGGTGACATTAGCTATGGAAGCACTGTAGTTTTTAATAGTGGACATACTATTTATATTTCAGCTGCTTTCGACAGCAATTCAAACAAAGTGGTTATCGCTTACAGAGATGGTGGAAACTCAAACTATGGAACAGCTGTAGTTGGAACTATAAGCGGCACTTCTATTAGCTTTGGAACTCCAGTGGTTTTTTTTACTGACTCGACATCTTTTATTTCAGCTACTTACGACACTGACGCTCAAAAAGTTATTATAGTTTTCTATAACGGAACAATTACTGATAAAGGTTACGTTATTTCTGGAAGTGTAAGCGGAACTTCTATTAGCTTTGACAGTTCAACATCCTTTACAAATGCTTATGTGGATCATTTATCCCCTACTTACGACACTAATGCTAAAAAAACAGTCATAGGTTATCAGGATGGCAACGATGGTAGTAAGGGCAAAGCCGTAGTCTACTCGCCTCCTTCATCTTCTACAAACGTTACCTCTGAAAACTACATTGGAATTTCTGATGGTGCATATAGTGATACATCTACGGCTACCGTCCAAATTGTGGGGTCAGTAGATGATGCACAATCGGGCTTAACTGCTGGTCAAAGCTACTACGTCCAAACAGATGGCACACTAGGTACAACACCAGCAGACCCCAGCGTATTCGCTGGCACGGCTGTCAGTGCAACGAAACTTATCGTAAAAGGCTAACCTTGATGAAAACCTTGACTAAAAATAGGCGCTCCATCTATCTTTTTGATGACAACAAGAGCCTGACAATTACCTCTGAAAGCATAACAGTAGGCGAACCTGTTGAATTTATCATTGGTGATTGCAACAGCAATAACATAGTTTTGCACAGTGGCGTTACTGCCCCAGATGATTGGTCAGGCCACAAGTATGATTTTGACGGTACAACATGGACACAAAACCCTGATTGGGTAGACCCAGAAGCTGAATTAATCGAAGAGTAAGGATTAAATATGCTGGCATTTGGCCCCATAGCAGCAGCAGCATTAGCAGATGATGGGGGAGGCCCACAAGAATTTATCATTGCGGCTGACGCTGGTTCTTTTGCTCTTACTGGTCAAGCAGTTGGGCTTCCCTTAGATGATGAACTAGCTGCACTAGAAGGTGTTTTTGCCTTAACGGGCCAAAATGCTGGGCTAAAAAGAAACTTCAACCTAGCAGCGGCGCCTGGGTCATTTGCCGTAACGGGTATTGAAGCTGAAATAACAAGAGTTTTAACCGCAGATGCGGGTTCATTTTCCGCTACTGGTCAAGCCTGTAACTTTGACATTAACTTTGATGCTACGGTTGATCTTGTACAGTACGATGTTTCGGTTGCTACTGGTACTAACCAATATGGCACTGGTAATAAATATTACATTTCTGGTTCACCAGAGGCTTCCCCAACCGTAATATTACAAGCTGGCATTACTTACCGCTTTGACCAATCTGATAGCTCGAATGGTGGTCATCCATTTAGATTTTCTACTACTCCAAATGGCACACACGCGAGCGGAACAGAATACACCACGGGCGTAACAGTTGTAGGTTCAGCGGGTAGTGCTGGTGCTTATGTAGAGATTGAAGTTACTGGAAGCACACCCACTTTATACTATTACTGTACTGCCCACAGTGGCATGGGCGGCAAGGTCGAAACTGATGGTCGGCTTTTCAATATAGTTGCACAAGATGCAAGTATTTCAGCACAGTTTAATATTACTGCTGATGCTGGGTCATTTGCTGCTACTGGTCAAGACATTGGATTTAGATTTAATGGCAAGGTAATTGCTGGCAGAGGCAGCTACATTACAGCGGAGCAAGATGCTGACTTTGCGCTAAGTAAAACCGCTGGCATTGGCTCATTTACGCTCACTGGCTTTGAGTCTGGCATTAAGCGAGACATGACTGCTGATGCAGGCTCTTTCGGCGTGACGGGTCAATCTGCGATCTTTGGCGTTAATTTTGTTGTTGGCTTTGGAGCGCTTGCGCTGGCGGGTCAGGCGGCAAACACAAACACAAGCAAGACCGCTGCTGCTGGTACGTTTGCGCTTACTGGGCAAGGCGCCGACATTATCCCTACAACTGTCATTGATGCTGGCTTTGGAAGCTTCACGCTCACAGGCCAAGGCAGCGATCTGCTGCGCAATTATGCTCTGCCTGCTGCTGCTGGCACATTTACGCTTACATTTACTGACACTGACATAGACACAAGCTTAACTGCGGGCGTAGGCACCTTTGCGCTTACGGGGCAGGAAGCTGTTTTAAACATCAGTGAGGTTATGCCTGCTGATGGCGTGAGCTATACGCTCACTGGGCAAGATATTAACTTTGACGTTAGTGATAATTTCGTCGCAGAAGTTGGCGTATTTGCGCTGAATGCAGAAGATGTTGCGCTCGATGTAAACTTTTATGTCTTGGGCGATCACGCATCATTCAGCGTTACTGGGCAAAGTGTTGAGTTCGTTGACACTAACTTGCTGACCGTTGAGACAGGCTATTTCACGGCAAGCTATGATGACGCAAGGCTTGAGCCAGAGCTAACCCTACCAGCAGGCACTGGGCAGTTTGCGCTTGCGGGTCAGTTAGCTGGCATTCATCAATATTTTGTCATTGATGGCGTAGGTTTGTTCTCATTAAACGGCTTTGCTGCGGGAATTACAAAGGCGCGTGCGCGCCGCTTTGAACCGATAGGCAATTCAACTAGCGTGGAGCTGTCTAAAGCAACTCCAAACGCTGCTATTTTAGCGCAAAGCAACAATGAGGCTGCATGATGACCTTTTACATAAAGCAAAATGACACCGCGCCATCCATACGCGCAAATCTTAAAGACGGTGAAAATGTAGCGATCGACTTAACAGGCGCTACAGTCAGGTTTCACATGCGCACGATTGGCGGTTTGACTAGCAAAGTTGACGCTGCTGGCACAATTATAAACCCTACCAGTGGCGGGGTTGTGCAGTACGATTGGGTAGCCACTGACACTGACACAGTTGACAGCTACCAAGCTGAGTTTGAAGTAACCTATGACAACGGCAGCGTAGAAACTTTCCCAAACGATAGCTACATCCGCGTCGAAATTTCTGACGATATTACCTAAAACCGAAAGCATGAACGATGGAAACGATCGCGTTTTTTATACAATGGGCGGTCGCCCCGGTAGCAGCATTTGTTTGGATGCTACACAGCAAAGTAAACCAGCAGACAACTGAAATTGCTGTTTTGAAAGCAACTTCAGAAAGTAATAAGCTGGCGCATGATCGCGAGATTAAAGACGTTAAAGACGCGCTCAAATCAATCTCGTTCAAACTCGATAACATAGAGCTAGCTTTACGCGATAAATGATCTGCAAAATTGCGTTTGTCTTAGTTGGCGTTCTATCGGGCGGCGACCTTTTCAACGCGTGCATTTACCGCTGCCCGCCTAGCTCAAACTTCTACTACCACTACCCGCCAAAGCTGCGCGTGCCTTATGGCGCGCCCTGCCCGCGCTATCTAAAAGTCGGAAGCAACACATGATCGATCCAGCAACAGCAATTATGGCGGCGGGCGCTGCGTTTAATGCAATTCGTAAAGGCTGTCAGATTGGGCGCGACTTAGAGGGTATGGCTGGCGATCTTGGGCGCTGGTCAAAAGCTATTTCAGACTTCGACTTTGCCGCTAAACGAATTGAAAACCCTAAGTGGTATCAGGCGTTTGGCAATGTTGAAGAACAAGCCATGCAGCTTTTTGTGCAGAAGAAGCAGCGCGAGAATATGCGCGATGATTTGCGCAAAATGATCAGCGAAACGCTTGGCCCGAGTGCTTGGCAAGAGCTTATCCGCATGGAAAACGAGATACGCCAAAAGCAAAAAGACGCACAATATAAGCGCATCGAGCGCAAAGAAACTATTATAGCTTGGGCAGCGGGAATATTGCTTTTTTTGCTTTGCGTTGGCGCTTTGTTTGGCTTTGTTTGGATAGCAATAAGGCGCAATGGCTGACGGTGTAAGCGGCACAGGTAACGCGCCATTTAACGTTGGCTCTGACATTCACCAGCAAATGCAAACGCGCGAGCGAATAGAAGCCCACCTGGTCGAGCAGCGCGTAGCAAAACAGCATCGCGCCAACCACACACACTTAGAAGCGCTGAGAGAGCAGAAGCTAGATTTGGGCAAAGGCTATGACAGGTTCGGCGCAAAGACTACAGCCGATCGCCCAACTGGCACAAACATTAACATCGAGGTTTAAGTATGGAAAAAATACTAGCTTGGAAAATATTGCCGCGCGTCATGATGCTGGTCATGACGTTCATGTATATCAAGGTTATAAATTGGGGCATGTCTTTGAGTGACTTGTCAACGCAACAATCCGCAATGATTTCAGTGGTAAGCGGGGCCATGACAGGCACGATCGCAGTTTGGTTGGGGTCAGAAAAATGATGCAATTTATCACACCGATCGCAAACCTCGCTGGCACTTGGCTGAATGGAAAAGTCGAGCAAAAGGCTGCTGAAACTAAAGTCAAAGTGGCGCGCGCAGAAGCTGAAGCTGCCATTATGGTCAGCTCATCTACAAGCGCCGCTGAGTGGGAAAAAATACAAGCGCAGAACCAAAACAACTCTTGGGCTGATGAGCTTTATGCAGTGATCTTTGCGTTGCCATTGGTGCTTGCGTTCGCAGGCGACTGGGGGCGCACAATGGTTGAAAACGGGTTTACTGCGCTCGATGCCTGCCCTGACTGGTACAAGGCAGCACTCGGCATAATCTTGAGTGCTACATTCGCCAGCCGCCAAGCCACCAAGTTTTTCATGAAAGGTAAAAAATGAAAAAGAATTTTGACAAATGCTTGCAGATGCTGCTGGTTCACGAAGGCGGCTTCACAGCAGATAGGTTTGATCCCGGCAACGATGGCGATGGCTATGGCAACCAAGGCAGCACAAATATGGGCGTCACTGCCAAAACCTATGCTGCCTATACTGGCCAGCCTGCGCCAATCGAGGTTATGAAAGCGCTGACGTTTGATGACATTGCGCCAATATATAAGCAAAACTATTGGGATCGCGCTCGCTGTGATGACTTAGCTTCTGGCTTAGATTGGAGCGTTTTTGACTGGCAAGTAAACTCTGGCAATCGATCTAGCAAAGCACTGCAAAAGATTGTGGGCGCTAAGCCAGATGGCGCTATCGGGCCTAAAACGCTGCAAGCTATTGGCAACTATGAAGCTCGCGAGCTGATAGAGAAAATGCACTCAAGCAGGCAAGTTTTCTACAGTTCGTTAAAGACGTTTGCGAGATATGGAAAAGGCTGGACGCGGCGAAACGATGAAACGTTAGAGGCGGCGCTGCATATGTTAGAGTAAAGGCCAGCAAAAGCTGGCCCTCTCTCACTTTTTGTAATCGCGCAACACTTCGTTGACTGCGCCAACACGCAAGCCAACTTCTTGCGAAATCTCTTGGCTGCTCAAGCCTAAGTCATTTAAGCGCCTGATTAAGATTGTGCGCGGGTGAAGCTTTCTACCTGTTGAAGAATAGGCGTTAGGTTTGTTGGTTTTCACGTTTTCATGACTGCCATCACGAGCGCGCGTTTTGTGAGCATCAATCTTTGCCATCTTTAACATGCGCTCGCCTAGCTCAGCTTCTTGCTCGGGCGTTGTAATTTGGCGCATGTCAATTTTGCTTTGATCATTCATTAGCAAGATCCTCTGGCACGCGCCAATAAGTCAAACCATTGAATCTATGCGGCTCAAGCCAACTTTTTTCAACAATCCTTTCGACCACTTTGCCAACTCCGCAACGCTGGCTGCGCGCTTGCATAAAGCGCTTACCATCCAGCTCACCCTTGGCAATTTCGCGCAAGCTAGGGCATCGCTGCTTAAGCTGCCAATGTTTCAAAATGAAAGTGAAAACCTCACGCTGTCGGTCTGTCAGCGGGGGCCTCATTGGACAACTTCCCAGTCAATATCTAGATCGCCATTTTCAAGCAAAGTAAGCGTTGCGTTTTCTAGCTGGAAAGATCCAATCGCGCTGTCTTCCATAGTTTCAGCTAAAGCTGCGCATATTTCGCGCTCGATCTTTTGCCATTTTTGCTTTTGAAATTTGGCAAGCTGAATATCACTGGCAAGCATTGCCAAATCTTTTTTAAGCTCGGCGTCGATTTTTCTGGCGGTTAGGTCAATGACCTTACGCACGCTCATTTGATTAACTCCCTGACTATCGGCAGCATCCACAAGCCGCCAAAAAGCATAATAAACAGGGAAATTGCGCCGATAAAATCTGTGAAAAGCAGCCAGCATAATCTGCCAATGCTAGGCTGGCTGGTTAGGTTGTCCTGACTTTCTGATGCGTCTGGTACACTATACAATTTATATATTATGCGCCTAAGCTTTCCAAAATCTGCCTCAAGTGTATATTTCATTTACGTAATCCTCTACTCTTTATTTTAACGCAGCAATAAACTGCGCTTATTCTCGCCCAAAGTCGTAGTCTGGGCGCACTACTGGCTCATTTAAGTCTTCACGAGCCAACAATTCATCGTGGCCGTTTGTGTCAACGGCGTAAGTTCTCCCGCCAACATATTCCATCCGCTGGCCTTTATATTGACCGCGCGGATCTGCTGGCAGAACGTGCTGCAAATCCCAATGCGTGTCTCTAGCTGCGCGCTGCGCCAAGATGGCTTTGTCAACGCCCCGCATTGAGTTACTTTGATCGATGCGCCTAAGCTCACCGGCAAGGCGCTCAAGATGCTCTGCATTTTTAGCAATATGATCCTGATGCCACATCTGCATGGTCATGCGCACAGTCATGGTCATGCCACCTTGGCGCATTGCAGTCACGGTTGGATTAACTTGCTTTTTTCTGCGTTTCATCTTTTCCACCTCTGAAATGAGCATAGTCTATATTTGTGACTTGAGAAGGTAAGTCAGATTTACGGCGTTTAAGCAGCGCTAACAGAAGCTCGGCGTTGTGAACTTCTGCGTTTAAAAAGACGTCTGAGCTATAATCTGCATATTCTACGATTGAGGCGCAAAGTTCGTCAGATGCCATATATATATAACTATTACCGCGTACCTTTTCCCAAACAATCCACCCCGCAGCGCAGCATTCGTCTGTAAACTTGCAAATGGTCTGACGGCTTATTTGCAGCTCAGCGCTGATTTGTGAAACCGTGTAACCTTGGTTTACACAAGCAGCGATATACATCAGGCGACTAAACGCTGCTTTTTCTGGGGTGCTTTGAAAATATGCAGCCATCGCGTCCGTTGCGCGCCACGATTTGCGCTCTTTGAAAATTTGCAGTTCAGCAAGAGCCAAATGATATGAAAAGTCATTCAGCGCGGTTTTTAAAATATTATCCATCGATCTGCCCCATCTGTTTCATACGCTGTATCACACGATAAACAGCGTTCTGCGTCCAAGCATTGCCCTTTTGATTAAGCACTTTTTTGGCGTTTAGCTGGCGCGCTATATCCGATTGAGACATACCTCTTTCATACATAACGCAAATATCAGGCCAGATTGTCAATGCAAACTCGTCAGCCTTCTTCTGTTTGGCTGCGTTACCAGCATCAATAAGCGCTTTTTGATCAGATGTGCCAAGCATGTTAATTTCGCGACCAGAGCGCGTGATATGAGGCTTGCCTGCCTCTAGCTTTTTGCGCACTCGGTCTAACCCAGCCTGCGCTCGCGCGACAATACGATCGCGCTGCACTTGCGCATTTGCAGACAGAACGTGAATGCTGCCTTGGCTAATAATGGGGTCATCAGCGACCTCTATTGCCACCCCCTGCTCTGCTACAGTCTCCAGAAATTCTAATGCTTTCCATTGGCGTGATGCAAACCCTTGGATTGACGCCAATGCAAAGGTTGAGCTGTCAGATTTGCAATGCTCTACGCAGGCTTGCAGCTCTTCGCGATCATTAAAGTCGCGCGTTGCTTTGCCCTTTTCAACAAACCATTTGACTGATCTGCCATCAGCCAACGCAGTGATTTGCCTGCGCTGACGATCCTGATGCGCCTCGTCAGCGCCGTTGTAAATAAAGCCGTTAAGTTTCATTTTCTCTCTCCATTTCTACAGCACCAGAGGCGTGTACCCCCTGTGTACTTGTTTAATGTATATAAATTAATGTAGTCCTATGCAAGCCCAATGTACTAATCTAAAGCAGGCGCATGGTAACGAAATATAAAACACAGCAAAATCAACGGGTCGCATTGCATACAATGATTGATCCAGAGGTTAAAATAGCGCTCGATGAGGCCAAAGAAGGTCAGCAAGTTAGCCTTGCGCACCTCATTGACAGCATTCTTCGCGAACATTTTACGCTGGTTAAGCAAGATGGTTAATTCACGCAGAAAAGGTGCAAACGGCGAATACCTAGTTGCCAAAGAGTACCTTGATCACATGAACGTCAGGCTGAAGCGTGACATAGAGCAATATAGGTCATCTGATAGAGGCGATTTGATACCAGACGCTGACATAGATTGGCCGTTCTGCATTGAGGTTAAAATCTATGGCGACCTAAACGTTATGCACAGGGCAGCTTGGTGGCAGCAAGTCAGCAAGGCAGCAGACAGCCAAAACCTCATGCCAGTGCTTTGGTACAAATATAAGCATCGCGAATGGCGCATTGTCATGCGAGCTAACGATGTAAGCTATGCGCTCGGCGGCACGCTCGATCACGATGACATGCTGTTCACTATGAACCCCTACACTTGCTTTTACCTAAGCCGCGAAATTCTAGCAGCGAGGGCTTTGGCATGATGTGCGAGCGCTGCATAGACGGCATCATTGAGCGCGATATTTTCGTGCGCTATCCCGGCGAATACCAAAACGGCGAATGGGTAGGTCACAAAGAACCCTGCCCCCATTGCAGCGATGAAGATGACTTTGATTGGCGGGGCGATGATGAATAACGCCGTCTTTATAGCAGTCGCTTCTTTTAGCTCATTCGATGAATGCGTCAGCTTTGCGCATAAATATGAGCTTTACCAAACGCTCGCAGAACAATGCGGCAAGTATCAAGCGCCAGCTAAAAGCCTAGCGCCCCTCTACTCAATCAAACCCCTACCGCGACCACAGGTGAGCAAATGACGCTGAAATTCGGCATTCACGACAACATTGAAAACGAAGATTATCACGCCGTCAAAGAGGTGCAGGGACTGCCAGCGTTTAGCTCAAGCTTTGCAAAAACCTTTGTAAAACAATCGCCGTATCACGCCGCCAATATGAGCGCGCCAAAAGATAGCGATGCTATGCGCAATGGGTCAGCCCTGCACGCTTGGGCGCTAGAGGGCATCCCGCCACATTGCGGGCCAGAAAGCCGGATTAAGCGCACAGAGTGGAAAGAAGCGCTGGAAAAAGCGGAAGCACTCGGCACCATAGCGCTAACCCAGCGCAACTATGAGCTGGTGGAAAGCATGAACCATGCGCTCTTTAATAATCCGCATATTGCCAACTTACTGACAGATAAAGGCGGCTGGGCCGAGCGATCTGTTTTCGTTGAGTTTGATGGTATCTGCATGAAAGCGCGCCCTGATTTTTACATTCCCGAGCGCAATATGATCATAGATGTCAAAACAGCCGTCAGCGCCAAGCCATCGCCTGATTTTGAGCGCCAAGCGCAGCAACTCGGCTACATATTGCAAGCGGGCTGGTACGTTATAGCAATGCGTGAAGCAGGCGTTTTTATCGATCGCTTTATGTTTGCTGTGGTGCAAAACAGCGCGCCATTTGCCACCTCGCTTGTCGAAGTTGGCCAAGAGGATTTGAGCTATGCAGTCACTTTTGTCGAAGGGCTGATACCTCAAATAAAAGCGTGCCACGAAGCGGGAGAATACCCGACTGGATGGCCCGCAATTCATACAACAAATCTGGAATATATTTAACAGGAGAGCTGCAATGGCCAACCCCGATTTTAAAGAAGATAAATATAGAGGCGTGTTTCAGTGGATACACCTAGACAAGCCGTTTGCGTTTAACAGCATGGAAGGCAAAAGCGTTGCTGTCGAGCCAAACACCGCTGGCGCTAAGTATTCTATAAGCTGGCTATTAAGCGCAGAAGATGGCGCTGAGTTTGAGCAAAAGTGCATCGAGCATTTCAACGCGCGCAAAGCCGAAAACAAACAGATTAAAACTGACTTTGGCGCAGTTCACGGTCTGAAAAAAAATGATGACGGCACTTGGAGCGTGACAGCATCTCGCAAGGCCATGAACGCTAAAGGCGAGCTAAGCAGGCCAAAGGTCATCGACGGCTATCAAAGCGAGCTGCATGACCTCGATCTTTGGGATGGATCGCGCGGCACTGCTAAAATCAGCCTCTACCCTGCCCCAAACCCATCCACAAAAAAGTGGGGCATCTCCATCAATCTGCTCGCAGTGCAAATCATGGAAGCAGTCAAAGGCGGCGCTGACAGCGATTTTGAAAAGCTAGATGCGCCAGCCCAGCAAGATCCCTTTGGCTTACCGCCAGCAGCGCAAACAAGCGCCGCCGGGAGCGATCTCAATGACGAAATACCGTTTTAAGGAGTGGGAGCTATGAAGCATCAGGAAATCAACATCGAGCGCGAAGCCATAAAGCAGGCGATCGAAGGCACCACCTCAAACAAGGAAGCTGAAAACAATTTGCTCGCACTCGCGCAGGCTGACGCTGCACTCATGGCAGCGTTAGTTGAGCCGCATTTGCATCGCATCGTGCAAGATAAAATCAGCAAGTTTCGCTGCAATCAGCGCGCCAAGGTTATGAATTTAGCAAAGCGGTTTGATCCAATTCACATAGAAGCAGCAACAGCTAAAATGCGCCTCATAGATGAGTTCAGACTGCCTAGCGGCATACCAGTCGCAAAAGCAAGGCGCGCTGACTTTATCGCAGCAGCAGATTTATCAGCAAAGCAAAAATCAGCCGCCGCCCTTAACGAAAGGCTCTATCAACTCTGCGCCAATGCGCTCGGAAATGATGACGCCACTTTTGAGGAAGTGCGCAGTGATGAAGACTTTATCAGACTGCGCCAAGAGGCAGAGCAATGAGTTTAACAGGGGGTCAATCCAGAAACGCAGCAATGCCAACAGATCGCCACCCCCGCCATTTAACAGGGGGTCAGCGAGAGATCGCAGCAATGCCAGTCTTCATACACCCCCGCAATTTAACAGGGGGTCAATCAGAGAGCGCAGCAATGCCAATACTCGGGCACCCCCGCCATTTAACAGGGGGTCAGCGTCGCGTCGCAGCAATGCCAAAGCTGAAACACCCCCACCATTTAACAGGGGGTCAGTTTAGCCTCGCAGCAATGCCAGCTGGCGAACACCCCCGCCAATCAACAGGGGGTCATACTCTCAACGCAGCAATGCCAAGCGCCCTACACCCCCACTAACCAACAGGGGGTCAATTACAAATCGCAGCAATGCCAGCTCGCTGACACCCCCGCATAAAAAAGGAATGAAACAATGCAACTAATCGAACAAGAGGCCACTCAGTATACACCAAACGTCACCTCAATAACGCCTCAAGGGTCAGCAGAAATCGACGCAAGGTTTGCTGACCCGCTAATTATCCAACTGCGAGCTGACTGGCGCACCTGCCAAGACCTAACGCGCGCAGAAACCAAGCTAACCCTGCAAGTCAAAGCGATTTGCAGGCGCTTCTGCGATGGCGAAATCAAAGAAGCCGACAAGCTCTATAAATCCATGCAAAACGGTATGCAGCACCCATATGCTGAAGACTGCCTAATTAGATGCAGCGCACTCCTAAAAGCACGCCAGCCGCTGCAAGCCGAGAAAAAGTATTTCGAAAAGCAGCTAGAAACAGCAGCAAAGCGACTGCCAGTCACCGCATTTGTAGAAAGCGTCAAAGGGTTTGGCTACAAAGGCCTCGCGCAAATCGTAGCAGAATGCGGCAATCTCGCAGAATATGAAAAAGGCCTAGACGGCATAATGAAACGCGCCGGGCTGGCCCTCGTAGACGGTGAACGCCAGCGCAAAAGCACAAACGTAGAAAAAGCACTCGCTATGGGCTACTCGCCGCAAAGGCGATCAGTCTTCTACAATATCGGTGACGCACTGCTAAAATCGCAAGGCAAAGAAGAAAACGCTGGCCCATACCGCAAAATCTACGATCTGCGCAAAGCCTACGAGCGCCCAAACGTTGAAAGCGATGGGCACGCGCATAATCGAGCCATGCGCTACATGACCAAACGCCTTGTTCGCGATCTGCATAAGCACTGGCTAGAAGTTGCATGAACAAGCCTAACCTCATCCAGAAAGTAGCAAGCAAAACGCATATGAAAATTGCGCGCTGCATTGTCTACGCACTCACTCTGGGTGAGGCAGAAGGCTGGCTAGATTTTAGAACAATAGTCAAAACCAAGCTCTCAGAAAAAGAACGCGCTTCATTAGCTTACGCAGCACTGCTGTCGCTCGATGAAGAAACGCGCGAGCTGGTTTGCGAGAATGCTTTTGAACCAAGCCCGCTTAACAGCGAGCCACTGCCGCCAGCGTTTGAATTGCTCGATGAAGCAAAATGGTGGGCAGCAAAAGCAACACGGGAGGAAAAGGAAGTGTACATTATGAGCATCTACAGCCACATGACGCCAGAACGGCAAGCTGCCTTTACCGCTTACATTAAGGCAGCAGCATGACAACCGATTTTCAAACACTAGGCGAATTCTTTAAAGACAGCAGAAGCGCTGACGAATTTGCCGACGAAAAGCCAAATATATTCATCAATGCCGCCAGCTTTGGCGATCGCGATGTGCCGCATAGAGGCTGGCTAATAAATGGCATGATACCTAGCAATACCGTCACGCTGCTGTCAGGCGATGGCGGCACAGGCAAAAGCCTGCTCGCGCTACAGCTCGCAATATCAGTCGCAGCACCTGACAATAAGCTAGATTGGCTTGGCAGACAGCCTGACCAGGGGCGCGTGCTTTATGTGGGCGCAGAAGATGACGCAGATGAAATGCATCGCCGCATAAATGACATCATAGGCTTTCGCCCCGGCATCGATTGGCCAGATTTAAGCGGGCTAGAGATCGCTAATCTGGCAGAACGTGACGCCCTGCTCGCAGTGCTTAACACACGCCAAAACACGCTAGCGCCAAGCCAACTCTATTTAGACATCAAGCAACGCGTCGAGGAAACACAGCCCAAACTAGTCGTGCTAGATACGCTGGCAGACTTCTTTGGCGGCAATGAAAGCGACCGCGCGCAAGTGCGTCAATTTATTGCCCAATTACGCACGCTGTGCATCAAACAACAGACAACCATGCTGCTGCTTAGCCACCCTTCATTGAGCGGTATGGCAAGCGGTAGCGGGCTGTCAGGCAGCACTGCATGGAACGGCTCAGTGCGCTCTCGCTTATACATGACGCGCGTGATCGAAGATGGCGAGGAAGCCGACAAAAACTTGCGAAAGCTTACGGTTATGAAGAGCAACTATGGCGCAACAGGTGACGGCGTTTTCATGAGGTGGGAAGAAGGCTACTTCCATGCTGAAGCCGAGGAAGCGGGCCTAGATAGAGTGGCGCTAGAGGCCAAGGAAAACCGCGTGTTCCTAAGCTTGCTGGATGATTGCATAGGGCAAGGGCGCGATCTGTTTCCAAAGAATATTCACACAACCTTCAGCATGATGCCTGCTAGAGAAGGCGTAACCAAGAGCCAATTTAGACGCGCGTTTGAAAGATTGCTCGCAGATGGCGCAATCAGACTGCAAGAAGATGGGCCGCCAAGTAAGCGCAGAAAGCTGGTTCAGAGGGCAATATTATGACCTTCGTTTCCCCTTCGTTTCCTACGTTTCCCCTACCTAACCCCTTCGTTACCCCTACTTTTCCCCCCTCAAAAAAGG
>Ga0181410_1000691_pt1 | contig 14760 bp, 25 predicted proteins | sample 33SPOviralmetaG_FD_130112 | JGI IMG/M metagenome (GOLD analysis project Ga0181410, IMG submission 130112) | Marine viral communities from the oligotrophic San Pedro Time Series (SPOT) site, San Pedro Channel, CA, USA - 33 SPOT_SRF_2012-06-20 | ecosystem: Environmental > Aquatic > Marine > Strait...
AAAGGTTTTACCATAGGAAATTCAAGGTTCTCAATGGTGTGACCCCTGTAACTTCCTTCAAAAATTCTTACAGTTTGTGTATTCATATTATCCTCTCTATTAATTATACTTTCAGTATACGACAAGATGTCTTGGTTGTCAACCTTTAATTCAATTAATTCTGGAGATTTATACGTTAGTAATGGATAATTCATTTGAGATAAATGCACTGGAGAGACTTGGTTTCACTCCCAACCGGCTGACACAGATACCTGTTCTAATGCTACCGGAACCTACTCCCGACCTGGCGGGTCGATGTGACCGTTGCCCTCTCGGGTTTCAGCCTGGGTACCACCCCTGAGCAGTCAAGTTCGATTCTCTGGTAAGAACCTCTTCCTTGCACAATGCTATAACAAATCCGTCAATTTATTATATTAAATATAATATAACATCATTATGCGAAAAGGTCAACCTCTTTTTAATCTTTTTTAAAGATATTTAGACCATTTCTCTTGCCACATATCGTGCAGTGCATCTTCTAGGTGATCCTCATCATCTGAACCCTGTAGTAGAAGTTTATGATCTTTCATTGAATCTACCCAACTTGCAAATGATTCATGTTCTCCTATAGTCTTGTCTGCTATACTGTAGAACTGTTCTACATTGTCTTCTATTAGTGCATACATTTTTGCTGACATATATTACCTCTCTTTTAAATTATACTAAAGTATAACAAAAAAAGACCTAGTTGTCAACCGAGATTTCTTGATTATTTGATGATTTTTTACGTTTAATTACTGATATCTTTTCACTATTCCACATTAACAGCATAATAGTAGGTGCTAAAAAGATTAAAAAGATACCAAAAAGACTACATACTATACTAAACATCTTTGGTCCAACGTTCTTTTCCACGCTTTTCGCTTTCAATCCAGCGTATAAACAGGCCTAATTCTCGCCCGTGTGCTTCAATTTCCCAGGGTAGATCATAGTAGTCTGTGGCTTCACGTGTATAGTCAGATCCTTTCCAGCGTACTTTACTGGCACTGCTCATTATATCTTTCATTTCTCCACGTGCGAACTGCTTTACATGAACCATTTCATGACAAATGGTTTCCATGATCTTACGCTTTCTCATGTTACTGTATACTTCAATAGTGAATTCTCGTGGTCGATGATTGTCATCTTCCCATACACAAGTGCCATAATCGTCACCCATGCCCTTTTGTTTTAGTCTTATAGTGATATCACATATACGAGCCAGCCTTGGACCCATCAGTTTAACCGCGGCATACTCAGCACAACGTAGTGCATCGTTCTTTAATGCTCGACTTCCTCCACGTACTGTAATACTCATGTTATACCTCTCTGCTAATGATATTTATAGTATATAGAAGGTTTTGGTGTTTGTCAACCTATTCGAGACGTTTCGGCGAAAATTCTTGGTGTGTTCGCCGATTTTTACTATATATTCTTAACGATTTCTTGACATCTTGGTCGCGGTGTGCTACCTCAAAATACTCCAAACGGATACTCTGCTACACTCTTACACACTGTAGTATCTTTATGATCTTTTCTCTTTATACTGTATATACGTTATGAATTACCTTTATATAATAGAAAACGGTTCTATTCAAGTGGAGCAGAGCGATTGTTCTTACTGTATAGTTCATGTTTTTCACTGTGCTACTACTATAAATATCATTATGACTACACTACTAATAGGTATTTTGCTAGGATGGTTAATACCACGTCCTGCAGTATTAGGTAAACTAGAAGTCTTCTTATGGAAGCCCGTAAAGAATAAACTGCCTAAATCGATACTTAAACACTTTGGATAAAAGGAAATGAATATGTTCTATGTATGGCACACACTAGCCTTGATCTCTGTAATCGCAATAAGTTTCTATTGTGGATATGTTACTAAGGATACTATAAAGAATCTACGTTATAGAAAGAAGTAATATGACCTCTCTTGAAAAGGTGATGATGTACGTTGTATTGTGTATCTTCTTATTTTATATCTATATCGTCTAAAAAATTTTGCGGACTCTAGTTGTTTTATAGTTCTGGCCCCGGTTAAAAAATTTGCTTTGCCGTTGGCAGTTATAGTTGTTACTGTTCTGGGCCCCTTGAAAATTTTTGCTTTCTAAAGCCTTACTATATGTGTTATTGTTCTGGGGCCGGCTGATTTAGTATGTAATTTACCAATGCATATTCACTTAATTGCTTAAGACTTCTAGGTGGTATATAGGTTACTGTTACAGTATCTTTCTTTACTTCCCACAGTCTACATCTTCTATTATACTGTATAGTTCTATTGTTTTTAACTGCGATTCTTTTTGCTTTGTTTATATTCATGCAAATCTCTTTCGATTTCCTGTGCTATTGGACTCTTTATTCTCTTGAGAATCCTGTGCTTTTGTAATGTATTTAGACCTGTCCAACTGGTTATTTCACCAATAGTTCTGCGACATCCTGTGCAAACATCTGCTTTTAATTCACATATTCCTTTACATGGACTATAATACTTTATCATTTAATCTTTTAGATTGTGTGGTACATAGTTCTGATGTTCTAAGTCAAACGGACCACCAAGTTGCATTGCATCTAGACTCATTGCCAACTGTTGATTGTGCAGTATTTTAGCATCTATTTCTCTAGCATTATCCATGTATGTTTGCTTTAGAGTTCTTAATGGAGTTCTGCATAATCTTTTTATTTCTGTATAGAAATGATATGTTCTATGTGATTCACTGTATGCATCATATTCATAATTAAACAGTTCTGTATACATTTTGAAGCCTAAACTCTGGAGATAATTGATACCATTTTGTCCACCCAAAGGCAAAAACAATTTGCCACGTAGGAAGTTTTTCCAAGTCTTTTCTGTATAAAAGATTATTCTATCATCCAGTATACTTTCTAATGCTATATCAAAGAAACTTTTATAGTATTCCACTGGAACATTTTCCTGTGCTATTCCGTGTTCTATAGTTTCTCCGTCTATATCCAATGTTTTAACAGTGCCACGCCATTCACTAGTTCCTTGCTCTATCCAATTACTAGGAGTAGGCATACGTCTTTCTAGCCAAGTCCACCAGCCATTGTGTATTAATCCTTCTTTGTGTAGTTCATCTATTAATCTATATCTATGCAATTTAGGAACGGCACATAAAAGAATAAAATGACGATCAGCCATTAAAGGGTTTTGTGCTTGTGGTGTTGCTACCTTTTCTCTCTTTATATAGAATTTAGTTCTATCTAATAGTGCTAATGGATTGCTTATTGCTTGTCCAAAAAAATGGTTGCCATCTTTATTAAAATTCTTAGATAAATTAACGTCACCATTACAGTAAAAGATTCTTTCTTTTTGCCAATTATCTGGAATAGTTATTTGCTTTTGCATATGACTTACAACACTGTTGAATATATTACCTTCCATGCTGTCATCAAAAAGAATACTTTTTCTTCTATGATAAGCATCTTTTGCCTTTTCAAAATCATTAAAGAATTCTTCTTTACTGCCATTACAATTAATTCTAAAAAACTCTGTCATTTATACAATTCCTTTGTCTTTTAGAATTGGATAAAGATAATCTAATGTATATTGTTCTTGTTGTTGGCTTGTAGGGTGTCCATCACCTGGTGGTCTTGTTAGGTCTCTTATTGGATCATATACATTCCACTCTAAATCACTGTTATCTTTTATCCATTGATAGCAACTGGTATCAGTAAACTTGTTCCAATCAATCATTTCTTTTAGGTATTCTACTTGGGGATGTCCATCATATGTTACTCTTCTAAATGTTTTTAAGGTGTTAATTCCTTCTACTGCGTCAGGCATTTTATCCCACCACGGAGTATAAGTTTGCATAAAATATTTAATATTGTGCTTTTCTAAATACCATTGTGTTCTTAAAACATTTTCGTATGTTTGTGCTACTGCTATTGAACTATTATGAAAATTCTTGTACCAATTTTCTGCACCTGGACTATGAAGAAAATTATCTGGGTCAGCACTTCCTGGTGTTATTAAATAATATCTACCATAACGATCATTAGTAGGCCATTGTAAAGGAACAGGCGGAATGTTTAAATTTCCTCCCGGGTCACGTTCATAATCATCATTTGTAATATCTAAAGGGTTATCAACTCCAAACCATCTTTGAAGAACTGTTTTTTCATCACTGTAAAAAGAATTTCTATCTGCACCTGACCACATTATTCCGACCAATATGTCCTTAGATTTTATACCTTTTTTTAATAGTTTGTTAACAGAATAAATTGCTTTTCTTGAAATTATTTCATTTCCTTGTCCACCGTATCCGGTATTGATTAATGAAATATCTGTTTCTGGATTATCATGTATTAATTTGCGAACTAACCAATATGGCCAACAGCCATCGTATGCGGTAAAACTACAACCACTTGTTACTAAATTAATTGCCATGAAACTGTTTAATCCTTTTGATTCTTTTTTATATTTATGGATAAAAGATCAAGAAAAAAGGCAGTATCATTACTGCCTTAATGTTTCTTTATTAGATTATTTTGTGATACAAGTTGGATTGAAACCTAACTGCTGATCATTTGTTTTGTTTCTTTTCTTGTGATTGTAAATCTTGTATTCTTTACTATCTTTATTGAAACTTGATTTTGTATATGTTTCTGCCAAGTAGTCTAAAAACACACCTTGATGATGAATATGATTTCTTGCGTTCTTGTGTTTCCAACTAGCATTTCCAAGATATATTTCTTTACCTTTGTATTTTGTGTAAAGATTTCCATTGCTCGTGTTGTACTTTTTAAGTCCTTCTAACCATTCTAAATGTTCTACTGAATCTCTGTTAAGAAACTCTACTGCACTTGTAAGTTTGTTGTAGATTTTGTCTTGTACAGGATAGTTATATTCTTCTGCTAGTGCTACCATACCAAGCATATTGTTCAATGCTAAACTGTGATACCAGTAACCTCTAACACCTCTAAAACTGTTGTTGTCAATAAGTCCATCATCAAACACAACATTATCAATAAACTTGAATGTGCTTTCAAATGCATATGTTGCAAGTTCTTTATCGTTCTTCCAATGTGCATAAGCCAACATACTGATTGCACCATGTCCCATTTGATAAAAGCCACCTGCTTCTACATCACCTGAACCACTGCTAAAGTACCATGGATTGATATACTTCTTGTACATTGCATTAAGGTAATCTTCAGTAATAGTAAGTTGTTTGTAATTCATATATGGCTGAACCATAGTAGCAATAATAGCAAATTGCCCTGCATACCTGGCCGCTTCTTGTGTAGTGTGCCAATGACATACTGCTTCTTCGTTACCTTTACCTTTATAACATCTTGTAAAAGTACCTGCTTCTACCATTGCTCTAATTTCATCAACTGATGTACTGTCCATGATAACACCTGCTTCTGCCCAAGTAACCATCAAGTCAATTGCTTTAGGTGCCTGTGTTTCCATAGTACCATCAATAATAGAATTAGTAATTGCAGTATTAATAAATTCTAATCTGTCTGTAAGTTGTCTAAAATGAACATCAAGACTGTTACTTGTCTTTGCATGATCTTTAACCCAACTATAATGTTGTAAATTCTCTAACCACTCATATGTATCAGGATCAGTTAAATCCCAATCATCGAATAAACTTGAACTATAAAAACTATCGCTATCGTCTTTCTTTACTTTACAAGTTTTGCTGATTTCATCAGTAAAGAAATATTTAGGTATTGAAATATTTTCAGAAGATACACTAGGTGTTACCTGTGTAAAAGTGCTGGCTTGTGATATTGTACCAGTAGCATTACAGGCTGTAAGACCAACTAAAGCAACTGTGGCAAGTAAACTGTTAATTTTCATCTATCTCTCCTTTGTTTATACTATTATAGTATGATATCTTGGTGGATTTGTCAACCATTATTCTTCGTTTAATTCAGCAAATATTTCGTCTGGAGTAAGGTCTGCATAGCCATTTTCTATTCTAAAATCAATCTCATCTTCAATATTGTGCATTCTCATTATGTCTTTAGTGCCAATACCGCCTAGACCTGATTGCAGTTCTCTTAACTCTCCTCTTAATTCTTCCATTGTCATTTTATCAACGTAGTTCATAAGTCTCCTATTTGTTAAGTATTGATTCAAATTCCTTTTCCATACTGTATGGAAGTCCTAATGAATAACAGATATATCCCATATCTTTTTCTTCAATAAGACCCTCAGCATCTAAAATCCAACGAATGGCAGTTGATTTATCTTCTGCACCTGCCGCAATATTGTGTTTGATTTGAGCATCAAATTCAGCAATCTTTTGCTTTTCTCGCTCTGCTTCTTCTTTCATTGAATTCTTGACAGCATCACTGATATAATCAGCCTCTGCTTTCAACTCTGCAAGAGTCATATTTTTGAAATCATAATGACGACCTTTTGTACCAAAGGCATCTTTGTGGCCTTCGTATATGTAAGTCTCTAGTTCATACCTTTCAAAATCTTCAACGGTATGAACACCATACCCTGCCCAATGAGCAGGATCAGTAACAATCATACCACCCCATGAACCTGGATTTTCATCCATCCATTTTTGGGTTTCAGCATTCTGTGCTTCAAGGTGTTTTACTAGTTCCATTTTTTTATCTCTCTGTTTAATCATCTTATATTATTATAGTATGATATCTTGGTGGATTTGTCAACCTTTTTCCACCCTAAAAAAAGACTTATTTTACTAGTGAATTGTAGCCTGTTCCTGTGTATACATAGCATTTAAGCGATTAATTATGTTTTTACCAGCATCTTGAACCCATTCATTATCTAAATTACGGTCCATCCATTCCTGAACTTTGAAACATTTTTCAGTAATTTGCTCCTGTGTTAAACTGCCTACACGATCTTTTAGGTAGTTCATATCAATATAAACTGTACCCGGCCTTAACAATTTTAAAAATTTACTCAATTCCATTCCTCCCAATCTGCTATTCCTACTACGCCTTGATCTGCTTCATCTTCAGCAATTTCTTCAAGACTTTCATCTACGTGATCAAAAAGATCATCATCTTTTTCAACAAGCATCTCATCAAGATTATCAAAATAATCCCAAGGATCTTTTTGCTTTTTAAATGGATCCATCATCTTTACCACCTTCCGTTATATAAAGATCAACTAAAAAGTCCTTATTCTTTTCTAGCCAATCTTCCATTTTATATTCAACAACTTTACCTTCCCAGGTAAGAACTTCTTTCTTGTGTTCAAACCATTTTTCCTGTATCCAAGAAATCCATTCTAACATTTGTCTTAGTCCTCGTCCTTAATTTTGTTAACAATCAATAGGCCTAAAAATCCTATTACAGCCATTGCAATAAGACCTACTGCTAACATTCCAAAACCAGTCGCTAACGTAAATGTTCCCATTATGCCGCCTTCTGGTAAGGAGTTGACCAACTACCAACATTAATGCTGAAGTAGTAAGCAGTATCAAAATAATCAATCATTGAATCACTATTGTCATACCAACCAGAACCTTTACGATAACCTTCGCCTCGCATAGGAGCAGTTTTAACAATCTCAACAACTTTTTCAAACATAGGCTGATGCTCACCAGTTCTTCCTAAATGATACTGATTAACTTGAGCATACCCATCTCTTAGGATATCACTAAAATCAGTAGGACCACTTTTGATAGTAATGTCTACACTAGTACCATGTGATTTACGAACACTAAATTTGAAATCTTTGAAGTTTTCTTTAAGTTCGTTTCTAATCGCTTGAACGTCTTTTGCATTGATATAAGCCATATGTTTAGTTCTCCTTTTTTCTAACTATACATATATAATAAGACATCTTGGTGGAAAGGTCAACCTCTTTTTTCCGTTTAAAACGTCTTTTTTATGCCTATTTCAAAGTTTCTGCCTAATTGATTGTATCCGTCTGGTTTTTGGTAATCTTCATCAAATACGTTATTTAATGTAGCAAATACGTCAAAACTACTGATATTTTTGCTATATTTCAAATCTACGGTAGTTATAGCACTCATATCCTTTCTGGCGTATGTGCTGGCGTCTATGTCCTTGTGTTCGCCATAATAGTTAATGTTTAATGAATATTCGTTGTAAAAGAACTTGGTATTGTTTACAACTTTTGGTCTACGAAGCATAACTTTACCCGTACCATCTTCTGCAATATTATAACTGAATTTATTCTGAAACCAATCACCAGTGTAGTCAAATTCAAGTCCTTTAATATGACTTATGCTAGTGTCATTTACATATGTGTTGCTAGAGTATTTTAAAAGATTATCTATTTCTGTTTTATAGATAGCAAAATTATATCCATTCTTTTGATATCCTATTTCATATGTTTTTGATTCCTCAGGTATTAAGTTACTGTTACCTACAAATCCATAATTGTTTTGTCCATACATTTCATAAACTGTAGGTGACTTAAATCCTGTTGAATAACTTAAACGTACTCCGTTTTTATGTGCTCCGACTCTGTATGTATAAATGTTATCAAATGTGCTTGGAGTATCATATCTTATTCCGGTATGTAATAATACACCATTATCAAACAAACCATCATAGTTCATAAAGTATCCGTGATTGGTTCTTTCTTTATCTACAGAACTAGTGTATCCATCAATGGCTGTAAGAAAATCTACATTAGATATTTCTTGCTCTGTACCTAATGTTAAATCATTATTGTCTTTTGTAAATGTATGTCTAGCAAGAAGTGTTTTATTGTTACTATTGTAGATATCTTTTGTACCAGATTTATTATAAACTCTTTTATGATCGCTATTATTGAATGTGTATTCACTGTTATTGTTTTGCCAACTTATATACTGATTATTAAAAGTCCAATCACTTGTATAGTTTGCAAGATCACTGCTACCATCAATATGTGCAAAATTATCTGTTTGCATGATTGCAGTCTTTAATATTTTTCCATTAAAGAAACTTTCTGTTTGGATAATATAATCTTTAGTTTTGTAAGGATCTTTTTCATCACCGTTCTGTATACTAATATTATCACTATCTTCTAATGAAAGTCTTATATCTAAGATATGTTGGTTATCAAAGTTTGTACCTAGTTTGATATTAGTTTTGTTTTTATTATTAGAACCTATAATGTGTTCAATGCTATTTTCTTCATTTGGATATGTAATCATATTAATTACACCTCCAATACTATTAGGTCCGTAAACTGTTCCCATAGGACCTTTTATTATTTCAATATTATCTACACCGTCAATATTATGTTGACCTATATCATCAGCACCACCTGTAGTAGAATGATCTTTAATAGGTATTCCATTGAATGTTAATAATGTGTGATTTGAATTTGTACCTCTAGTAAATGTAGAACTGTTTTGACCTTTAGTTCCGTTTGTTACAATATTTACAGAAGGAACTAAACTTATTTCTTTTGGTACAATAACATCATAAGAATAAGTTTTAGATTGATGATCACTAGAGTTTCTAAAAGCATAGATAGTTATTTCTAACGGATCTGCTTTTGCTATTAACGGTAAAACCAGTATGAATAACGAAAGTATATATTTAGACATAATCTCCCAATTAGAACACAAATGCCGGTTGAAACTAAAAGATTAAAATCAAATGGAATAGCATTTATGTAGGTTTGTAAAAGACTTCCACCGTATACATACCATACGGCAAAGTTAATTAAAATGTGCCAGCAAAAGACTCCTCCAATTACTGATACAAAATCATTTTTAAAATAATTAGAAATAAACGTAAAAAGAATTACACAACTATAAACAGGAATTATCAAACTATGAAAACCCAAAAAAATATCTTTTACTAGAAATAGTAAAAGAGGTAATGTGTAGATATAGTAATTCTTACTTGTTACAGATGGTATTAATATCGCAAAAGCAATTAATGGTGTAATATTCATATATTTTCTTTTATCTAATATAACATATGATTGCTATATGTCAACAGAAAAGATGTTAAAATGTTCTTCTAGAGTCATATCTTTATCTACATCATTTCCAATATACGTTTCAAAAGCATTTTCTACTTCAAAACAATATTCATATCTTTTCCAAAAATTAAAGATATCTGGAGTTTTACTGTTCCAGCCTTTCTCTTTAAGTTTTTTATCAAGATCATCACTCAATAAACAAGTTGGCATATTACAAGCCTGTTGAGATGTAATTGCACCTTTGATATACATATCACGAATAGTGCTATTAGGAACCATGTGTTCAAACACAGTTTTCTTTCCTTCTAGATTCTTTTCTCTATAATGAGCACCAATCTTTTCTTTAATACAGTATCCATGATATCGACGTAGGTGATGATCAATACTATCTCTTATAAGCCTACGAGTTTGAATATCATTTGCTGACTCATAGTAAAGTAATTTTAATCTGTCTAGTTCTTTGTAAACAAATTTAGTAGTTGTACGATAGGTTTCATTTGAACGTTTACTAGGTGTGTAAACTGGTTCTACAAACAATTCAATGCTTTCTTTTAAACTCATATCATTAACTCTTGTGCTGGATTAGATTCAATATTAAGTCCTGCTCCAGGACCGTGTGTTGGTAGTTCAAATGTTCCACCTTTAATCATAAACACTTCACGTAGAAAGTTTGCCATCATATGCGGTGCAGACCATGAACGTCCTGGCGATACATGAGCAACTTGAATTTGACATTGCTTTTTAAATAAACTACTTGTTTTGCCAGTGCTTTCAAACAATGTTGAACGAGGATATGCTTTTGCTACAGTATTCAGAACGTCTGACATCCAACCTTTTGGCAAAAGATCAAACTCATCTAGTCGATTAAGTTCAAGCAATCCAATATACAAATCTTGATTAATTTCTTCGTCATCTGGATAGTTTGCAGTAATAGCATCTAAGACTTCGTGTAATACTTTACCAGATTTGTCTGCTTCAATACCTTTTTCAGCATACTTGAAATGACTAAAGAACCACATAGACTTATCATCTGTAGACATAGTTTTTCGAGTACCTTTATCAACTAGGTCAACTTCTGCTTTATCAAACTGTTGTTGCATCTTATATGCCATTACAATTTTTGGCTCACGATTGCCTAATCCATAACGTACAAGTTTGTTACGATGTAAATCACCTGGTCCTAAACGTGCTACACTTTTATCATTGAGCATTTCAAAAGCATAACTTGGAAAACTTGCATCTTTAGTAAACACCATTGTACAAGGAACTTGAGTATAACCTAAAAGACCTGCGGCAACTGTTCGTTGTTGACCGTCATAAAGTTTTCGTTGTTCTTCACCTTCAACAACACAACCACTTGCAGTACCATGAAGTTGTTTATCATAGTATTCCATAATTTGAATAACGTGTTTAATAATTACATCACGTTGAACTTGATAATCAATCCAAAGATTTTTTATATCTTCAAAGTGTGTTCCTGTAGGATAATCATAACCTGTTGAGTCTGCATTGCGACGACAAGCATCAAAACGTTCTTGTGTCCAGCCGTGTTCATTGATTAAAATTTGTCGTACTTCTTCAACTACTTCTGTGAGTAGGCGGGTGGGACGAACTTGCATCTATCTCTCCTTAGATAATATTGTTTGCTTTGGCAACTTTATTAACTGCCTTGTCCAATTCATCTTCTGTTGCAAGTCCAGACTTTTGAATAACTTCAAACGTCATTGCTACACCATCAGTAAATCCTTTAACTCTACCATCACGATACATATGATAACCAAACGCCAAGAATAGCAAAGTTAATATAACTAAATGCCAATCTGTAAATACAAAGTTTACAAACATTTCAACTCCTCCTATGCCGCTTCTAACATTTGCATTGGAACTGTATAAGTTGTACCAATAGCACCATCTGTTTTAACTAAACATTTCTTTTGATTAACCTTTGTAATTGTACCCAAAGTCTTTTTAGTCTTTTGTACAATATAAACTTTCATACCTACAGTCAATGATGACTTTGCATTAAGAACTTTAACTTCATTTACAAAACTTGATAGTTCATTAAGTTCTGCTAAAGACATTGACATAATTTCTTTTCTAATAGTTGCGTTCATATTACTGTTCTCCTTTTTGAGTTGCTACACAGGCAAACATACTTGCAATCCCAACAGATGCAAATATAAAAAAGCCTAACCAATTATCTGATTCATATCCAGTAGGACCGTCAATACAGCCAACTGATAAAATCAACGATAACAAACCAATTACTCCAAAAAATGTACTCATAAAGTCCTCTCTTTCTTTCATGTTATATATACATAATATAGTAAGAAGTCTTACTTGTCAACCTCTAAATAGGTCTTTTTTATGGTTATTTTGTGGTTTTTTTGCAGTAATCTACCATGGCCATTAGTCCAACTTGGCGTTGTGCAGTTAATCCGCCACCTAGTTTTAGTATGTCAAAGTTTTCTTTTGATACTACATCTAGCTCTGACGATGATAGTCCAGATAAACTCTCAGTAACTATAGTAACAATGCCTTTTACAATACCAGCATCACTATCTCCTTTGAAATAATGCTTTTGATCTTGTTCTTCATGTTTAATCCATACCTGTGCTTGGCAACCATGCATTTTGTGTTCTTCGTTTCTGTATTCATCAGACAGACCTGGGTTCTTTTTGCCTGTTTCAATAAGATACATGAACTGACCCATGTCAATATCTGACATTTCTTCTAAATTTTCTTTGTGATTTTGTAACTTGTCTAACATAACGATATTTATCTAAATAAATACATAGATAATAACAGGAACCGTAAAATGAGTCAACCTAATACTTCCGGCGTAAATATATTTGATATATCTTTCTGGAACACCCAACGTGTATTTTTAACAGAATTTCCAATAAAAGATCTTATATGGCAAGGAGATGTTAATCAAGAACAACTTGATATGTGGCTTGAACAAAATATATATGCAACAGACTATCATATTGAACTTGCCAAAACAATTAAAGTAAACCTAAATGTAAATCATTTATGTATGCCTATGCTTGGAGAAAACAAAATCAAACATCACTTTGAAAAAATGCTTTGGTTAATTTGGGGTTATATGGAAGACGGTTGGAAAAATCCTGTTAAAGGAATTAATTTATTAGACAACGGTTCTATTCATATTCATCCTGGCACTCATAGATGTGTTGTACAGAATTTTATTGATCCTAATGGCACAATGCCTGTTATGGTGAACACTCACAAAGAACAACTTACTAACTTTGATCATCATAGAGAATTAGAAACAGTTGAAGATATACGAAGTAGTTTAGTTGACAATGGAAATGTTTTAGTAAGAACAGAACACGAGGAAGATTTATGGATAAATGGTGTGCATGATCCTGAATCAAATAAAACAAACAAAGACTTTACATATGAACTAACAGGCAGTGATAGTTGGCCAAATAGAAGTTTAGATAATTGGAGTGATATGGTATTTAAAAGTCTTCCGTTAAACATTTATATTGGTTATGATAGTAGAACACCTGATGCATCTAAAGTATGTGAGAATAGTATTAGAGAAAATATTGAAGATATGGAAGGACAGTTCTTTCATGACAGTACTAGATATAATCTTAAGAAAGAATTAGATGTTGAGATACACCTAATAGATGCTAAAGAATTGCAAGAAGAAGGATTGTATTGGAGAACATCAGACGGTAAAGAAAGTACAGAATTTACCTATACAAGATTTTTAACACCTTACCTAAGTCAGTATCAAGGTATCAGTGTGTTTATGGATTGTGACTTTATGTGGAGAAGTAATATTTTTGAATTGCTTTACTTTATAAATCCAGAGAAGGCTGTTAATGTTTGTAAACATGATTACACTCCTGCAGGATCAGTTAAAATGGACGGTAAAGTACAAACAACATATCCAAGGAAGAACTGGAGTAGTTTAATGGTGTTTAACAATGAACACCCTAGCACAAGAAAACTATCACCAGAGGTTGTTAGCACAGAGACAGGAATGTTTTTGCATAGACTACAATGGGCAGACGATAGCGAAATTGGTTCTATCCCTGTAACTTATAATTGGCTACAAGGAGATTATTCATATAACGATGATGCTAAAGCAGTTCATTTTACAAATGGTGGTCCTTGGTATGAACACATGAAAAACATAGAGTATTCAGATGAGTGGCGATACTATATTTAATGTTAAAGAGCATTTAGAGTATCGTAAAAAGCGGTACCATAATGCTGATATAACTAATAAACTTCTGTTAGGTTTGTCTACAGTTGAAATAAATCCTACTGAACTATGTAACAGAACTTGTAGTTTTTGTCCGCGAAGTAATCCAGAAGTATACCCAAATAGAAACTTAAACATGACTGTTGAAACTGCAACTAAAATATCAACACAATTAAATGATGCAAACTTTACAGGTGACATACACATTACAGGCTTTGGAGAACCAACTCTCAACCCTAAAATATTAGATATCATCAAAGCATTTAGTAATAACTTTTTTACAGAAATGATTACAAATGGTGACAGGTTAACATCAGGAAGATTAACACACGAGCAACTATCAGAATATGGATTGAACAGTTTGATAGTTGATTGTTATGACGGACCTGAACAAACAGAAAATGTTAAAAACTTATTAGAAGATTTTGAAGGACAAAAAAGAATTCGTAATCATTATGACACTGGCGAATCTAAACTGTTTGATTTGTATAACTACAATAACAGAGGTGGTGCGATTGATATTAAAGAATTTCAAACACTACAAAGGCAATGCTATATGCCAATGTACAAGGCATTT
>Ga0181410_1000695_pt1 | contig 14708 bp, 11 predicted proteins | sample 33SPOviralmetaG_FD_130112 | JGI IMG/M metagenome (GOLD analysis project Ga0181410, IMG submission 130112) | Marine viral communities from the oligotrophic San Pedro Time Series (SPOT) site, San Pedro Channel, CA, USA - 33 SPOT_SRF_2012-06-20 | ecosystem: Environmental > Aquatic > Marine > Strait...
ACAGCTGCTATATAATGGCATTAGGTAACGCAAATACATCAGCGCAGTCTAGAGGTAAGAACAAGTCTATACTAGTAAGAAGAAGAAAAGAGGTAGTTTTAGCTAAAACGTATGGTTCTATTTCTGGAACAACGGTTCAAGCTAGAGCCGCTTGCGACACTAGAGACTCTCTTAGCGAAACATACTACCACAATGGTAGTGGTTCAACCCCTCGAGTTAACGATAAAGTTTACGTGTCAAGAAGAGCTGATGACAGAAGAGGTGCACTGCAAGATGGATTTTATAAAATAACCGCTAACGATAGAGATTTTGTAAGCATTCAAATAACAAGCGGGGTAGTTGCAGCCGTAGAAACCTGCAGATAATAAACAATTAACTTTAATTAAATTAAATCATGGCAAAAAGAAAAACACCAAAGGTCAAAGACCTTAGGCCAGAAGCAATTAGCAAAGATCAACTAGCTAAAATGCAAAACGTAGTAAAAGCAATAAACCAAGGGCAAAGTAAAATTGGTATGCTTGAATCGCAGAAGCACGAACTACTACACGAAGTCATACAACTTCAAGGTATGATTGGTCAAATACAAAAAGAAATAAAAGAAGAGTACGGCGACGTTGATATAAACATTAACGACGGATCAATTAAATATAATAAAAATGAGCAAGTTAATTCGTAAAATTACAATAGGTAAAGATTATAAAATAGATGCTATGCATTATTCCGTAGGCCAAGAGGTTTATGGAGGACATACTATCTGCGATATAGTTGAAGAGAAAGATAAGTACAGTATATACATAAAGAAAAACAAGGATGTTATGCCTTGGAAAGACTTTAATAAAAATATGGCTGTTTCTGTTGAGTACAACCTGGAGTATTAATGAAGTCACCATACAACTACATAATAAAGCCTAACGGCGAAAGATACAATAACTCTGTAAAAGTTGGTGATAAAAGTCTAATTACTAACACAGATATATTTGATCACAAGCATGTAAATAGAGAGGCTACAGTTTTAGCCACACCTAAAGCTATTGATACTAATATAAAAGAAGGTAACACTGTTATCGTTCATCACAATGTGTTTAGAAGATGGAACGATGTTAGCGGTAAAGAGCGTAACAGTAAAAGCTTTTACAAGGAAGACATGTACTTCGTAAGTGAAGATCAAATATTTGCTTATAAGCAAGAAGACAAATGGAGGCCAATGAAAGGGTTTTGTTTTGTTAAACCTATTAAATCAAAAGATAATTTCACTCAAGATGTAGAGAAGCCTTTAGTAGGAATAATTAAATACTCTGACGGATCTCAAGACGTTGGTGATCTAGTAGGATTTACTCCTAACTCAGAGTATGAGTTTGTTATCGACGGAGAAAGACTATATAGAGTATACTCTAAATTTATTACAATTAAATATGAATATCAAGGAAACGAAGAAGAATATAATCCAAGCTGGACATAAAGCCGTTGAAGAACTTATCAAAGTTGCAAAAGAAGCTATTATTGATAGTGATGATGACATTACTGCCGATAGACTTAAGAACGCTGCTGCTACAAAAAAGCTCGCTATCTTCGATGCCTTTGAGATACTTAATCGTATACAAGAAGAACAGGCTTTGCTTGAAGGCAAAGTTGTTGAAGAGAAGAAAGAGAAAGTTTTTAAGGGCTTTGCCGAAGGTAGATCTAAGTAATGTACGAACAAAGTTTATACGAAATAATAGAGCCAGTTAAGAAAACTACTATAAGTAGGCTTAACAAAGGTAAGAAGTGGAAGCGTGGCTACAACAAAGAGCATGACGTTATAGTTCTTAGTAGTACTGGTCAAATAGGTGAGATATATAACATACAAGGGTTGCATATAGCCTTACCTAAAGTTCCAAAAAACGTACATTCAAACAAAGATAGAAAGTGGAAGCAACTAGAAAAGCCTAGTGTGCTTAAAAAAATAAAAACTATATTTGACTGGAAAGCATATCCAGAGGAACAAAAAGAACAGTGGCACGAATATATAGATGAAGAGTTTAATAGACGTGAAGAGGGATTTTGGTTCAACAACAATGGCAAGCCAGCCTATATAACAGGAACGCACTATATGTATTTACAATGGAGTAAGATTGACGTAGGTGCTCCAGACTTCCGTGAGGCAAATAGATTATTCTTTATATTTTGGGAGGCTTGTAAGGTGGATTCGAGATGCTATGGTATGTGTTACTTAAAAAATAGACGTAGTGGTTTTTCTTTTATGAGCTCCGCTGAAACAGTTAACTTAGCTACTATTTCAAGTGACTCTAGATATGGTATACTATCTAAAAGTGGTGCTGATGCTAAGAAGATGTTTACAGACAAGGTTGTGCCTATATCTATAAACTATCCTTTTTTCTTCAAGCCAATACAAGATGGTATGGATAGACCTAAGTCTGAACTAGCATACCGTGTTCCTGCGAGTAAATTTACCCGTAAAAAAATAGACACTAACGAAAAGCTAGAAGAGATAAAAGGTTTAGATACTACGATTGACTGGAAGAACACAGGGGACAACAGTTATGATGGTGAAAAGCTTTCACTACTAGTACACGATGAGAGTGGTAAATGGGAAAGACCAGATAACATACTCAACAACTGGCGAGTTACAAAAACTTGTCTTAGACTAGGTAGCAGAATTATTGGAAAATGCATGATGGGATCAACATCAAACGCTTTAGATAAAGGTGGTGATAACTTCAAGAAGTTATATAACGACAGTGATGTCACTAAAAGAAACAAGAATGGTCAAACAAAGTCTGGTTTATACTCTCTGTTTATTCCAATGGAATGGAACTTTGAAGGCTTTATTGACCAGTTTGGACAGCCAGTGTTTAGAACTCCAGATGAAGGATGTTATGGACCAGACGGTGAACTAATAGATATAGGTGTTGTTGACCACTGGCAAAACGAAGTTGATGGATTAAAAGACGATCAAGATGGTTTAAATGAATTTTATCGTCAGTTTCCTAGAACAACAGAGCATGCATTTAGAGATGAAACAAAAAATAGTATATTTAACTTAGTTAAGATATACGAGCAAATAGATTATAATGAAGGTATTGGAAGTTCGGCTGTCGTTAATACAGGTAATTTTCAATGGGTTAACGGTGTTAAAGATTCAAAAGTAATATTTTATCCAGATCCAAAAGGTAGGTTTAAAATAAGCTGGGTACCACCTGCGCACCTTCAAAATAGAGTAATAGTAAAGAACGGAATAAAATATCCAGGAAATGAGCACATGGGCGCTTTTGGTTGCGATAGTTACGATATATCTGGTACTGTCGATGGTAGAGGATCCAACGGATCTCTTCATGGACTAACAAAGTTTAGTATGGAAGATGCTCCAGCAAACGCTTTCTTTTTAGAATACGTTGCTAGACCTCAGACCGCTGAGATGTTTTTTGAAGACGTGCTAATGGCGTGTGTGTTTTACGGTATGCCTATACTAGCAGAGAATAATAAACCAAGACTTCTTTATTATATAAGAAGAAGAGGTTACAGAGGTTTTAGTATGAACAGACCTGACAAGGTTTGGAACAAGCTTTCTGTTGCAGAAAAAGAGATTGGTGGTATACCAAACTCAAGTGAAGATATAAAACAAGCTCACGCCGCTGCTATAGAAATGTATATACAAAGCCATGTTGGTCACTTAGGTGACGGTAGATATGGTAGTTTGTATTTTAATGAAACTTTAAACGATTGGGCAAAGTTTGACATAAATAAAAGAACTAAGTTTGATGCTGCAATAAGTTCTGGTCTAGCTATAATGGCTTGTAATAGACACTTGTATGCACCTAACGCTAAGGTAGAAAAACCAAAGATAAACTTAAGTATTGCTAAGTATGACAACAAAGGCGGTGCTTCACGAATAATAGAAAATTAAATATGGCTGAATCAACATATAAGAATTATTTCCCTAGTCAAGCTGTTAGCGACCTAGAAAAAATATTACCTGAGTATGGTTTAAAAATAGCTAAGGCCATAGAGAAAGAGTGGTTTGAGTCTAATACGATGGGCAACAATTATTCTAGCAGTAGATATTACAACAATAAAAATACTTTCCACAAACTAAGGCTTTACGCTAGAGGAGAACAAGGTATACAGAAATACAAAGATGAGCTTTCTATAAATGGTGACTTAAGCTATTTAAACTTAGACTGGAAGCCTGTGCCTATAATACCTAAGTTTGTTGATATTGTAGTTAATGGTATGAGTGAAAGAGCTTATGACGTTAAAGCATTTTCACAAGATCCTTACGGAGTAGAGAAGAGAACAGACTACATGCAGCGTATGCTAGATGAAATGCGTACGAAAGATTTTACTAAGTTTTACAAAGATACTTTTAATGTAGACTTGTCTACAGTTCCAGAAGATAAATTACCAGAAACAGAAGAAGAGTTAGAGCTACACATGCAGTTAACCTACAAGCAAGCTGTTGAGTTGGCAGAAGAACAGGCTATAAACGTCCTGCTTCAAGGAAACAACTATGACTTGATTAGAAGAAGGGTTAACTATGACTTAACTGTTTTGGGTATTGGTGCTGTAAAAACAGGTTTTAACAAATCAGAAGGAGCTACAGTAGAATATGTTGATCCTGCTGATTTAGTTTATTCATACACTGACTCACCTTATTTTGATGATATATACTACGTTGGCGAAGTAAAAGATGTGCCAATTAACGAGTTGGTAAAGCAATTCCCAGAGCTTAGCGAATCAGATATAAAAGATATATTAAATTCCAACAACCAAACTTCTGGTAGATACTCTAGAAAATATAGCTACGGTAGAGAAACTGATAACAACAAAGTTCAAGTCCTGTACTTCAATTACAAGACGTATATGAACGATGTGTACAAAGTAAAAGAAACAGCAACTGGTGCTCAGAAGGCAATAGAAAAAGATGACACGTTTAATCCACCAGAAGAAGCACAAGTTAACTTTACAAAACTGCAAAGATCAGTTGAGTGTTTATTTGAAGGAGTGTTTATAGTTGGTACAGATAAACTAATATCTTGGAAAAAAGTAGATAACATGATGAGGTCTAAAAGTGACTTCAATAAAGTGAAAATGAATTATTCTATTACCGCTCCAAGGATGTATAATGGTAGAATAGAAAGTTTAGTTGGTCGTATAACAGGTTTTGCTGATATGATACAGCTTACACATTTAAAGCTACAACAAGTTATGTCAAGGCTTATACCTGACGGTATATACTTAGACGCTGACGGATTAGCTGAAATAGATTTAGGTAACGGAACAAACTACAACGCGCAAGAAGCTTTAAATATGTTCTTCCAAACAGGTTCTGTTATTGGTAGATCAATGAACGAGCTTGGCGAAGGAAATCCTGGTAGAGTTCCAATACAAGAAATATCAAGTGGTAGCGGTGGCGCTAAAATGCAAAGTTTAATTGGCACGTACAACTATTACTTACAAATGATACGTGACACAACTGGTCTTAACGAAGCTCGTGATGGTAGTACTCCAGCAAAAGACGCTTTGGTTGGCGTGCAAAAATTAGCGGCAGCTAATTCTAACACAGCGACTAGACACATATTGCAGTCTGGTTTATTCTTAACTAAATCTATAGCTGAAAGTTTATCGCTTAGAATATCTGATATAATAGAGTTTTCTCCTACTAAAGAAGCCTTTGTGCAAGCTATTGGCGCTCACAACGTAGGTACTCTGGAAGAGATGTCTAACCTACACTTATATGACTTTGGTATATTTATAGAGCTAGCTCCAGATGATGAAGAAAAACAATTGTTAGAAAACAACATACAACAAGCTCTAGCTCAAAATAGCATAGACTTGTCTGACGCTATAGATCTTAGAGATATAAAAAATGTCAAATTGGCTAATCAACTATTAAAAATCAGACGTAAGAAGAAAATGGATGATGACCAGAAACGTCAGCAAGAAAATATAAAAGCACAGTCTGACGCTAACGTTCAAGCGCAACAAGCTGCAGCTCAAGCAGAAATACAAAAGCAACAAGCTATAATGCAGATGAACGCACAAATGGAACAGATAAAAACTGATTCAAAAACGAAGATTATAACTCACGAGGCCAACGTTAAAAAGCAGTTGATGGATCATGAGTTCCAGATAAACATGCAGCTAAAGCAAGTGGATCTTGACACTGTTAGCAAAAAAGAAAAAGAGAAGGAAGATCGTAAAGACGATAGAACTAGAATACAGGCTTCACAACAAAGTGAACTTATAGAGCAAAGAAAAGCAGGTACTCCACCTAAAAACTTTGAGTCATCAGGTAATGATATACTTGGTGGTGGTATGGGCTTGAGTGACTTTGGGCCTAGATAATTATTAACTTATATTTTATATTATGAATGAAAATGAAAACATTGAGGAGACTCAAGACATTGAATCTACTGAACAAGTAGAACAACCACAAGAAGAAGTAGTAGAACAAGAATCGCCAGTATCGTATAGAGATGATGGTACAATTGTTCTCAACATGGACAAAATTAGTGAGCTAGAAGCTGCTAATGAAGAAATTCAAGAGTCAGTTGAAGCAATACAGGAAGCTGCAGCTCAAATTGAAGTCCCTGAAGAAAGCGTAGAGCAAGAGGTAAGCGATACAGTCGAAGAAGCTAATCAAGCTATTGAAGTAGCAGAGCAAACTGGACAAGCGTTACCAGAAAATATACAGAAGCTAGTTGACTTTGTTAACGACACTGGTGGAAGCGTGGAAGATTACGTTAAGCTAAATAGAGATTATAATGAAATGGATAATCAAACGGCGCTTAACGAATATTATAGAATAACTAAACCTCACCTAGATGATGAGGAAAGAAGCTTCTTAATGGAAGACAACTTTTCGTTTGACGAAGAGATTGACGAAGAAAGAGAAGTAAGAAAAAAGAAAATAGCCTTAAAAGAGCAGGTTGCAGAGGCTAAAGCCTATTTAGACGGGCAAAAGTCTAAGTATTATGATGAGATTAAAGCTGGATCAAACCTTACTGCAGGGCAGCAAGAAGCGATACAGTTCTTTAATCAGTACAACGAGGATACGGTAGAAAGCGAAAGATTAGCTAGAGAGAGATCAGAGCAGTTTACAACGAAGACTAATAAAGTTTTCAACAACGAGTTCAAAGGTTTTGAATACAACGTTGATGGTAAGAAGCTTAATCTTAAAGTACCTAATGCAAATGAAGTAGCGAGAAATCAAAGCGACATTAATAATTTTATTGGAAAGTTTTTAAACGATGACAATAGTATTAATGATGTTGAAGGTTATCACAAAGCTTTATATGCCGCTATGAATCCGGATGTTATTGCGAAGCATTTTTACGAACAAGGTAAAGCTGATGCTATAAAAAACACTGTCGCTAGAGCAAAAAATATAAATATGGATGCTAGACAGTCTTTTGGTAATGAAAGCACTAGTGGATTTAAAGTAAAAGCGCTAGACACAGACAGTGGTCCTACGTTTAGAATTAAAAAACGAAATTAATTAACAATTTAAAAACTATTTATTATGGCAATTACTGCAGGAAGTAGTTTGAATAGCGTGCCAGCTGCAAAGCCGCAAACGTTAGAATCAAACTACATAGACTTCAACCAAGACATGGGTTGGGCTCAACAATATTTACCAGATCTTATGGAAAAAGAAGCTGAAGTTTTCGGACCGAGAACTATTTCAGGATTTCTTTCAAAAGTAGGGGCTGAAGAAGCGATGACTTCTGATCAAGTTATTTGGTCTGAACAAGGTCGTTTACATTTATCTTATAAAGGACACATTCAAGGCGCAACAGGTGGTACTGCTTCTGGTGGTCAAATCGAAATTGAAGTTGATATTGACGGAAACGATATAGGCGCAAATCACGGTATTAGAGTTAACGATACTATTATTGTAGCAAACTCTGAGGGTGTTGTTAAGTGTTTAGTAGAGGCTGTTGATACAGGTTCTATGATTGACGTTTTACCTTACGACTTTGCATCTTTGAACACTGCTGGTTTAACAACTACTGGTGGAACACAAGATACAACTATATTAGTTTATGGTTCTGAGTTTGGTAAAGGTGTAAGTTATAACAACTCTGCAAACAGTGCTGCTACTGACCAGAGAGGTGCTAACGAGCCTTCGTTCAAAACTTTCTCTAACAAGCCAATTATCATGAAAGACTACTACGAAGTATCAGGATCTGATGCATCTCGTATTGGTTGGGTTGAGATTACTGGTGAAGAAGGACAATCAGGTTACTTATGGTATCTAAAAGCTGAAGCTGACACAAGAGCTCGTTTCACTGACTACTTAGAAATGTCTATGCTTGAAAGTGAATTGAATCTTGCTGATTCTCAAATTGACGGTAACGCTCTTGTTGCTGGATCTACAGCTGGTGCTGGAAACGTTGGTACTGAAGGTTTATTCTCTGCTATTGAAAAGAGAGGTAACGTAACTTCTGGTGTTACTGGTGTTAACGCTGCTACTGACTTAGCTGAATTTGATGCTATCTTAGCTGAATTTGACAAGCAAGGAGCTATTGAAGAAAACATGTTATTTGTTAACCGTGCTACATCTTTAGCATTTGACGATATGTTAGCTTCTATGAACTCTTACGGTGCTGGTGGTACTTCTTACGGAGTATTTGAAAACGATGAAGATATGGCGTTAAATTTAGGTTTCTCTGGATTCAGAAGAGGTTCTTATGACTTCTACAAGTCTGACTTCAGATACTTGAATGACTTAGCTACTCGTGGTGGTATTAATGCTGCTGCTGGTTCTAACGCTATCCGTGGGGTTATTATTCCTGCAGGTACTTCAACTGTATACGATCAGCAATTAGGAAAGAATCTTAAGCGTCCTTTCTTACACGTTAGATACAGAGCTTCTCAAACAGATGATCGTAGAATGAAAACTTGGACTACTGGTTCAGTTGGAGCTGCTACATCTGCTTTAGATGCAATGCAAATTCACATGTTATCAGAAAGATGTTTAGTTACTCAAGGTGCTAACAACTTTATGTTAATGAAGTAGAAATACTTTTTTTGAACTACCCTGCCTTCGGGTGGGGTAGTTTTTTATTAATTTTTTATTATATTATATTATGGCAAAGAAACAAGCCGCGGCAAAAGCTGCACCAAAGGTTGAAGTAGCACAACCAGAAATTAAAGCTACAAATGAAATGGTTGAAGTAGTTATTGAAAAACCTCAACCTAAAAAAAATGAGTGGGAAATAAAAGATAGAGTATATTATCTTAAAGGTAGAAAAAAACCTTTGTCTAGAGCTATTAGATCTGCAAATGTCTATTGGTTTGACAAAGAAAAAGGCTACGAAAGAGAGATTAAGTACTGCGAGAATCAAACAACACCTTTCGTTGACGAAATGAAAGGCGATCAAAGGCTTTCGCATATTATATTTAGAAGCGGATCTTTATTTGTTCCTAAAGAAAAAACTATTTTACAGAAATTTTTGTCTATGTATCATCCAGATGCAAACAAACTATTTCACGAGCATAGACCTGTTAAAGTTGCGGAAAATCAATTAGACTGGTTAGAGTTTGAAGTTCAAGCAATGGTTATAGCTAAAGACATGGATATTGATATGGCTGAAGCTGTCATGAGAGTAGAGAAAGGATCTGAGGTTACTAAGCTAAGTTCTAAAGAGCTTAGAAGAGATCTACTGCTATTTGCTAAGAAGAATCCTAAACTGTTCTTAGAACTCACTACAGACGATAACGTAATGCTTAGAAACTTTGGTATTAAAGCTGTAGAAGCTAACATAATAAAACTATCAGGTGATCAACGTCATTTTACGTGGGTATCTAACGATAGAAAAATTATGACCGTACCATTTGATGAGCACCCATATTCTGCTTTAGCCGCTTGGTTTAAAACAGATGAAGGCATGGAGATTTACTCCAATATTGAAAAACGATTAAACTAATTAATCACCATAGTAGAGCAGCCACTCTTCGGGGTGGTTGCTAAACTATAAAAAATATAACAATGGCAGTAAGCATAGATACAGTATATCAAAAAGTATTAGCGCTAGCTAATAAAGAACAAAGAGGTTATGTTACGCCTATAGAATTTAACTTGTTTGCAGAGCAAGCACAGTTAGATATATTTGAAAACTACTTTAGAGATTTAGATCAAGCTCAAATGATTCACGGTGCTTCTACAGAGTATGGTGATCTTGTAGACACTCTAGCTTCTAAAATAGCTCCATTTCAACAGTTTGACGTAGCTATGTCTGCTATAGCAAATACAAATGAATTAACACTTCCAACATCTACAGCTGTACATAGGTTAGGTACGGTTTTCTACGAAACAAGTTCTGATAATTTCAAAGAAATAGAAAGAGTAGAAATAAACGATTTACGCATGATGCAACAAACTGGTTTATTTAAGCCTAGCGCTTCTAGACCAGTGTACGTTTACAAGACTAATAGCATATTAAAAATATTTCCATCATCAAACACTCCTAGCTACGCTACTTCTAATATATCGTGTAATTATATAGCTAAACCTACTACACCGTATTGGAATTATGTTGTAGTTCCAAACTCTGCTGGAGGTAATGAATATCCATTACATGACTCTACTAACACGGTAGACTTTGAGTTACACCCATCTGAAGAAGACACTTTGATATTTAAGATATTAGAGCTTTCAGGTATACTGCTTAATAAGCCTGGTATAGTTTCTATAGCAGCTGGAAAAGATAAGGATAATAGAAATCAACAAATAGCATAACATGGGATTATTCGAAGGAACAACAGGAAATTACTACCAAGGTACAGACAATACCCAGAACACAGCTGATGATACTCAATATGGGAATTATCAGTTTACTTCATTAGAGCATATTATAAATCAGTTTATTCTAGCTTATGTTGGTGAAGATAAAATAATATCTAAAATAAGAAGAGCTGACGTTGCTTACCATGCACAGCGTGCTTTACAAGAGATGAGCTTCGATGTTTTTAAGTCTACTAAAGCTCAAGAAATAGAAGTGCCTGCAACACTGCAAATGGTTCTACCTCACGACTACGTTAACTACGTAAAGCTTTCGTTCTCCGACGGAGCTGGTATTAAAAGAGTAATATATCCAACAAGGCTTACTAGTAATCCAGACGCTATAACTCAAGGAGCTGACGGTAGTTACACTCTAGACGGCGACGAAATACAAACATCAGACTCTGATACTTGGACAGCTTACAAAGGATCAACTCCTGCAGAAAACGGAACGGCTAACTACGATTACGACGATGATATATACAATGATATTGTAGGTCAAAGATATGGTATAGATCCAAGTGAAGCTCAGACAAACGGATCATTTTACATCGACGACAAGAAAGGTAAGATACACTTTAGCTCTAACTTATCAGGAGCAACAGTTATACTAGATTACATTAGCGATAGCTTAGGCACAGACGCTGAAATGCAAGTGCACAAGTTTGCTGAAGAAGCAATGTACAAATATATAGCTTACGCTATACTTTCAACTAGAGCTAACGTTCAAGAATATATAATACAAAGATTTAGACGTGAAGCTTTTGCTTCAAAAAGAACTGCAAAGCTTAGATTATCAAACATTAAGTTACAAGAAATAGTACAGCAATTAAGAGGTAAAGCTAAACATATAAAACACTAATACATGCCTGAATTAAATAGAAGCTTTATTAAAGGTAAAATGAATAAAGACCTTGATGAAAGGTTGTTACCGGCTAACGAATACAGAGACGCTATGAATGTTAGCGTTTCAACTTCAGAGAACTCTGACGTTGGGGCTGTAGAAAACTTGTTAAGCACAAAGTTTATAGACAACGTTAGGTTTCTAAGGCCTTTGAATCATAGGCCTGTAACAAACCCTGGTAGCATTAATCAGGTTGTTGGTAGACATAATTTCTCAAATGTACTATCTTTGAATAGAGGTATAATAGATTCAAGCGTAGATAAGTATATATATCCTCCGGCGCAAGTTGTAGGAGCTAAAGAAGATACTGAAACAGATAGAATATATTATTTCGTAAAAGACGCAGCTAGCTTCACTCAAGGAACAGTTACTACAAGTAGTGTCACTCATACTTTCTACACTGGTGAAAGATCAGACTGTATACTAGAAGCAACTCCAAGGTTACAAAATAGAAGAAAAGGCTTTGAAAGCCAGTCTATATTACCCGTATTGACAGACGTATATGAAGTTAGAAGAAGATTTGCTGCGTATAGTAATTCTGCAGAATTAGATGGATCACATATTATAAGTGGTGCGTCAGGCAGTGGTGTTGATTACAACGGCATTGAAATAGGAATGAAAGTAGATGCTATTGATACCGATGGAAACAGTGTTTGGGCTGGCACGTATGATAACGTTGAAGTAACAGGTATAATTGTTGATGATTTTCAGGACACATCAGGTGGTGTTGATGCTTCCAGCACTAACCACGTTCAAATAACAAACAACAAATTAACAGTGCTAAATAGTACTCAAGTTGGTGAAGGTGTTGTTTTAGTATTTACAAAGCCTAAAGTGCTAAACTTCGAGTCGGGCCCAGAAGCTAGTTATACTGACGCTAATGGCGATTCTATCTTATCACCAACCCCTACTAAGATTATAACAGCTATAGATATTTTTGACGGTATGTTATTCTTTACAGATGGAGTAAATGAACCTAAAAAGATAAATATTGAAAGATGTTTAAAAGGTACTATAAGTGGAGACAATCCAGGTAGTATATTTAATACTACACATTTAAAAATACCAACATCACCTGGCGCTAGCCTAGGTAATAGCGACTGGAACCCAGATTACACGGCAGGTGACAGTGGCAATAGCAATACTCCAATAACTGAAGCTCACGTAACGGTAATGAGGCCAGCTCCTATGTTGCCGCCAAAGTTATTCATGTCTGGAAACCCAGTAGAAACAGATATGCCTGATGCTGTAGCTGATACTACAGATATAACTACTGGCAATATAAATCTTCACGCTAATGGATTAAACCCAGTTGTAGGTGGTACAGGCACAATAATACCTACCACAGCTGTTAATGGTTTTAGTGTTGGAGACGATGTTAGCGTATTGTTAACTTCAGACGAAACAAAAGGTATAAAAGGTACTATAATATCTTTAACTGGTAATACCGCGACTGATTCAATAGTACTAGCTGTTACTAGTATAGTAGGAACAAACGCAGACTCTGCTGCTGCTCACAATATAACTCTATTAAGGGCAAGTGATGAAAAGCTATTTAAAGATAGATTTGCAAGATTTGCATACAGATATAGATACCAAGATGGCGAGGTTTCTACTTTGTCTCCTTTTTCAAATCCAGCATTTTTACCTACAACTTATTCTTACGATTCTAAACAATCGTTTAATAAGGGTATGGAAAACAACTTGTCTCTTTTAAAAATACAAAACTTTGTTCCAGCAAACATACCTAAAGACGTTGTTGGTGTAGATATTTTATACAAAGAAGACATATCTCAAAACATTTATTTTGTTAGAACTATAAGAGGAAATAGAATGCTAACAGATGTAGATGCTGAATGGTCTGCCGCTGGTCATATAAACGAAACTTTAGCAACTTCTTCTAACTACTTAGATGGATCTGAGTGGGTTACAACGGTTAATAAAGGTAGCATAACTATGACCGCGGAGCAGTTTGGATCTTCTATACCATCAAATCAGTTATTAAGAACTTGGGACGCTGTTCCTAGAAAAGCTAAAGCGCAGGCTATAAGTGCAAATAGAGTTATATACGCTAACTATGTTCAAAATTACGACTTAGTAACGGGAGAAGTAAACTCTACAGGTGGTCTTCAAGTGTTAAGGCCAGACTTAGACTTAGCTATTAGGAATGTAACCGCGCCTAGCGCTGGAACACCTTCTGAATCTGTAAAAACACAAAGAACGTACCAAGTAGGCGTTGTGTACAAGGGAAGGCTTGGTAGAGAAACTTCTGTTTTAATAGACAAAAACTCTTCAACAACAACTCCAATAGACTTGAGCGATCAACATCTAAAATTGCAAGCTAAAGTTAACTCACTAGCGCCTAGTTGGGCCACGCACTATAAGTTTTTTATAAAAGAAAACTCAAACGAATACTACAACATAGCCCTACACAGATCTTATTTAATTCAAGAAGGCGAAGTTGACAATGACTTTTTGTATTTATCATTTCAATCATTAGACAGAAACAAAGTGCAAGAAGGAGACTTTATGTCTATTAAGAAAAAGCAAGGAACTACCAGCGCTGTAACTTACACTTCTGATGAAAATAAAATAAAAATTTTAAGAATTACAAACGAAGCTCCATCAGAGCTTGCTATCTCTGGTCAAGAGCTTGAAGGAAAGTTTTTTGTTAAAGTAAAAAATATAAGTGGGCTATTTGATACGGACGGTACTGGTGGTTTGTCTGCCAGTGGTGAAGTTTCTACTACGGCTACAACTAATGGACCAGCTGTGTTTGAAGTTCTACCTTCTCCAGATAGAGACGTAAACTTGTACTACGAAGCAAGTGGAGCATATCCTATCGAGCTTACTGAAGAGACTATATGCGAGTGGGTTAATCCTGGTGATGAAGTTTTTGGGTATGACTATGTTGCTTCTGCCGTTAGTAGTGTTTTGCTAGACAGCGAACTTACTGGTGGATCTACTGATGCTACGGCATTTGTTGACACTATAGTTTACAATCACGCTAAACAAGCT
>Ga0181410_1000698_pt1 | contig 14689 bp, 26 predicted proteins | sample 33SPOviralmetaG_FD_130112 | JGI IMG/M metagenome (GOLD analysis project Ga0181410, IMG submission 130112) | Marine viral communities from the oligotrophic San Pedro Time Series (SPOT) site, San Pedro Channel, CA, USA - 33 SPOT_SRF_2012-06-20 | ecosystem: Environmental > Aquatic > Marine > Strait...
GTTCTTTAGAGTTGTAGATGAAAATGAAAAAGTAATTTTAGAATTTGATGAGAAAGATTTGGGTGACTTATATGAAAATGTTGAAGATGTTGATGATTTATACCCCTATGAATCCCATTTCGCATCACCTAATTACCGTAACGATGGTGTTAAACATATTATGTTAGTTGTTGATGAAAATAAAGGTGGAATTTATGAAATGTTGTTTGAATCTAATGAAGAACTTAAACCTGAAGATTTTTCTGTAATGGGAGGTGGTATTGACACACCTTTAGGTGAGTGGGATTTTGTCTCACGTATTTTCTTTAAAGATACTCTACTTGAGATTGACGATTGGTTAGATAATAGAGGTAAGGCGGCGACATTAGAGATATACGCTGAAGATGGGAGAATCATACATTAATGAAACTAACTAAAATTAAATTAAATAATCAGAATCGTATGTTACGTATTGGTTTTGGTTTAAATAAAGGAAGCAAATTCTTTAGAGTTGATTTATGGTGGATAGGATATAGATTATCTTAAAATAAATTTTGACAATAGAAATAATTTGATTATATTTGTATAGTACAAACAAGTACAACACTATTTTAAAAATGAATAAACGAAATACACATAATATAATATTAAGAAACTTATCAAAGATAAGAATCTTTAGTGTTATGTAATAGTTCGGTAAAACATAATATACAAAATAGACTTAAAGCTATGAAAAAGAAGAAGCCCGAACAGAAATGTTCGGGTTTTTTGTTTTATATTAGTAGTGTTCTTTGAAATAATGATTAAGTAACGACAAAGTATTCAGTAAATAACTGACCTCTTAGCTCAGCTGGTAGAGCATCACACTTTTAATGTGAGGGTCCAGGGTTCGAGCCCCTGAGGGGTCACTACTAATACAAAATCGAGTTTTGCGCCTCTACATAAAATATAGGTGTTTTCAACATGGGGATGTAGCTCAGTTGGTTAGAGCAGGACTCTTATATGGTCAAGGTCGTAGGTTCAATCCCTACCATCCCTACAATTAATTTAATAAAATAGTTGTTACTTAATCTTTTGTAGTGTACATTTACATTGTAGAAATTAATTTTAATGCCGCTGTGGTGGAATTGGTAGACACGAGGGACTTAAAATCCCTTTCGCCGAACGGTGAGTGACGGTTCGAGTCCGTCCAGCGGTACACAGATAGGGAGTTATCCAATACGCGTTGGAACTAGATGACTTTAAAAAAGAACCCTATCTTTTACATGCACCCATAGCTCAGTTGGATAGAGCATCTGCCTTCTAAGCAGACGGTCTCAGGTTCGAATCCTGATGGGTGTACACGAGTCACTGTTAATGACTAATGTATCACACATGATGAGAAATGGAGTAACACCCATAGTGAAAAGAAGGAGGATGAATTGCCCCTAGATTAATCATCTACTCAAGAATAGGTAAGAGTTTGTAGTACCTTAAAGATTTATTCCTAACCAATATTATGTATACTTTATTGGGACAGCCGTGACAGTTGTAGTTGGATAAAATAGACTGTTAACGGACTTTTAGCTCAGTTGGTCAGAGCACCGCACTCATAATGCGTAGGTCGATGGTTCGAGCCCATCAAGGTCCACTAGTGAGTTCTTTGACATAAAAATTAAATTAAAAATTAGAAATTATGGAAATAACATCATTTATTTTAGGTGTATGTACAGTCATTATATTAGTAATGGTTGTGGGTACGTTTGTGAATTATATGTCAACTAAGTCCTTAAGAGAGGAAATAAACCAACTGAATAGAGTAATTGAAAATCAGTATGATGAATCTGAAAAGATTCGAACAGAGCTCTCTAACCATGTAGATAAACTACATAGTCAAACTGAGAGTAACATTAATGAAGTCTACCGTCACATTGATAGTAGAGTAGATAAAACTATAAATAATATGGGGGAGCACGTCTCTGAAATTTATAGACAATTAGATAAAACCAATTCCGTGATTAACGGATAATAAATAAAACGTTAAAGAACTCACTTTTTAATAATACACATTAAAACCAACATTAGGTAACTTTTTTATACTTAATGTTGGTTTTTTCATGCCCTTTTTGTATATTTGTTTAAATAAAAAAATAAAAATTATGGGTTTTAGAGATAAAGTACAAGAATGGATAGATAAGGGTTTAACTCCCGCACCAAATCCGATGTGTTCAAAAAGGTTAGTAATAAGAAATCTTATTCAAATACATCAATTATTAGAAAATGATTCTCCTTACATTGCAAGTGAGAGAATTAAGTTCCTAATTCATGATATAGAAAACGACAAATTAAAGGCGGGAACATTATAAAATAAAAAATAGAATTTAATTTAAAATTTATGTGTTATGAGCCTTAAGAAAATACAGGACGAATATAGAGAAACACCACACAAAGAATTAGTTAGTGCAGTGTTTGATAATTTCATATTTGGTTTACTTGGTGCAATATTAGTTGTTTTCATTGCAGAAAGAGTAGACGTATTAGTACTGTTAGGATATATGATTTACTACTTTTTCTTAGGAAGAGTAGTTAATAGACCTAAATACGTAACAAGTTTAGGTAAATTTATTATATTCCCTGTTCCAACCGCAATAGGGGCATTTGTAGGGTATAAATTAGCATATTATTTAACACTTTTATTTTAAAAAAAAATAGTATTTTTAGTAAAACTTAAAGAAATATTACTTATATTTGTACCAATAAAATAATTAAACATTTAAAAAATAAAGACATGGGTAAAGAAGACACAATCGCACCAGAAGTAAGAGCAAAAGTAGAGGAATACGCTTACAAACATTACAAAATGTTCAAAAAGAAAACCCTATTAATTAGTGAGGGTGATAACTGTTTCTTTGTTAAAACAAACAAAGACGGTTCACCACTAATATTGGGTAAATCAATTTTAAACTAAATAATTAATATGGCTTATAAAAATCAAAAGGGTGAAAACCTTTATCTATTTGGTTGGTTGGAGGCCCCTGCGGGAACGACAGGAACTAAAGACTTCCGACCAACCACGGGAGGTAATAACGAATGGGGAATGACTAAACGCGAAGCAATCGCTAAAGTTAATCGTGAACGAAAAGAATCCGAAAAGAAATATCCTACTCATGTTCGTTTACGTGTGGACCCGAAGACTGTTAGAAGAGCTAAGACCTACGAGGAGTTTGCATCTTTTGATAGAGGTCTAATTATGATGACCATTTAACGTTTTTTGGGAACCAATAATGTGGTTATAGGAAGATAAGTTTTGTATTTATAGTGTTAAATTAAACAATACAAAACTTATCTTCTTTAATAATGAAAAACATACTATTTTTATTAATCTTCCTAAACACATTTTTAGTAAAAGGTCAATGTGACATTTCAATTACTGACTTTAATTTTACCACCGGAGAATTAGTGGTGGAAGTTATTAACTCAGAAAACTGTGGATGTAATGACCTCACCGATATTGAAACCACCTGTAATGCTTCAAGTAGTGGTTCTATTCAAAATAATGAAACAATAAGTCATATTGTTTTAGGTTTACACTTAGATGGTTTTGATTACCAATGGACTGATTGCGTTAGTGGTAATAATCATCCCGGTTGGACTTTTAAAAATAAAAGTTTTTTTGGTAATTCTGTTTTAGAAACAGGAGATATATGGAATACTAATATTTATGATTTTTGGGAGAATAATAACGATTGTTGGGCGGAGATTTTAGCAAATAATGAAGAATGTGCAGAATTAGTTATTTGGCAAATTAATCTATCTCAAACTTCTACAGTTGAAGATGGTGGATGGGCAGTTAATCCAAATGTAGCAAATCAAACTCAAAATTATCCAGATTTTAATGTTTGGAATAATAGTACATTACAATGTCCACCACCAGATGCGCCCGATGCCATAATAGGTAATGTTGAAATAGAAACTGGATGTATTGAAGATTTACCGGTCTATAATATAACTTATACTGTTCTAAATATTGGTCAAGACACTATTACAGATTATTGTGTTGAGATATGGAATGAAGATTATTATCAGTGTTTTGATGGTGATTTATTCGGTGCGTATGAGATTCCACCAGGTGAGGGTCAAGTATTTCAAACTCCATTTTGGGAAGGAGGTGGTCCTGGCAATCTTTTTGTTATGTCAGTTGATAACGTTAACAATGAAATAATTACCGGAAATAATAATACTACAGTGTTTTTTCCAGAATGGCCTGAATGTCCTATTATATGTGAGGCCGATACTGTCTTTATTGAATTACCAAACGATACCATAATAGAATACGTTGATAACTTTATTACTGATACTCTTTATGTAGAAACCATCGACACAGTATACGTTGATGTTGAGGTTTTTGTAGAAGTCTTTATTACTGACACTATTTATGAAACTGAATACATCACAGAATATGTCACAGATACACTCTACATCACATCAGTTGACACTGTTGAGGTTATTGTATATGAGTTTTTAACTGATACCATTTATGAGTATATTACTATTGATTGTGAAACCGGATTAGAGTGTGTAGATGACCCCGGAATTGTTTGTCCCGATTGGACATCAGTTTATATTCCAAATACGTTTACCCCAAATAACGATGGTAGTAATGATGTTTGGAAAATGGTTTATGATTTAAATTGTTGGGTCGAGGTTGAATTTAAAATATTTAATAGATGGGGTAATCAAATCTACCATAGTTATGGAGATTACTTTGATTCATATCCATATTGGGATGGTAGTATAAATGGTGGTAACACTTACGCTATAGATGGTGTCTACACTTATACGTTCTACGCTAAGAAATTAAACTCATCTGAAGTCTTTCAAAGACATGGACACATAACAATATTTAGATAATATCAAAAACTTAATTATTTCCCTATTATTTCTACTACCACTTTATACGGTAGCTCAATGTAATCAACACGTATTTACATCAGTAGGTGCGGAAAAATGGACTAATTTCCAATACCAAGATTGTGATGGTGAAGCCCATTATTTTGGTTTACCTGCTGGTGGTTATACTATAATCTTCTGTGCGGATATAGGTACTACTTTTGTTTTAAATGGAGATGGGTTCGTTTATCCACTATTAACGGAACACCCTAATTATGTCTCATGTATTCAACCTGAAACTGAATGCGAAGGTGACTTTGACGGAGATGGAATTGTAGGCGCTGAAGACCTACTTACATTTTTATCAAACTACGGGGAGTGTAATTAATTTAATAGTACTAACAAAATTTTTATTTAAAAAATAAATTATTATTTTACTGATAAGATTATTTATCTTATATTTGTGGTTGAATGTAGATTAAATTTTTACTATAATTAAAATGTTATGAACACTAAAAACAAAAGACATCTTGTCGTTATAGGTCATCCAGACCATAAATCATTTTGTTATAATGGTATCTTTAAGACCATTATTAACGAATTAGACAGTGGTGGTGAAACATATAAAATAATCGATGTTTATGAAGATAAGTTACATAGAAACAAAGAAGAACTAATCAAAGAATATCAAAGTTTAGTGACTTGGTCGACTCATATTTACTTCGTATCACCAGTATGGTGGTTTAGACTTGTACCAAAGATGGAAACATTTTTTGATGAAGTATTCACCCCTGGATTTGCATATAAGTTCGTACCTTTATTTGGTAAGTACGCTTATCCAAAACCATTCTTAAGTGATAAAAAAGTAAGAACCTATATTACACATGGAGCACCGATGTTACCTGTTGTTACTTTATATGTTAATTCAGTTAAGTTAAGATTAGTAATGGGGGTATATACATTTGTATTCGGTTGGAATTTAAACCGATGGCGTAAAACGAAACAATTTTGGTCGGTCCCTTTTGTAAGTGATAAAAAACGTAAGAAGTATTTAGAAACAGTAAAAAAAGACATTAAAAAAGATTTAAAAAAATGAAATTTAATAAAAGAAATTTTTTCCAAGGTAAGTCAAACTCACAACTTAAATCCAGTTACGTTGGAGCATTTGTAGGGTTTGTAGGATTATTTGTTATGGGTATTATTTATTTATTAATTAAATTATTTAGTTAATAATGACAAAAATAATTAATTTATTTGGTGGTCCTGGTTCAGGTAAATCCACCATATCGTCAGGATTGTTTTACGAGTTTAAATGTAGAAATATCAGTTGTGATAATCCGTATGAATTTCCTAAACAAGTTGCTTGGGAAGATAATGATTCTCAGATAAATGACCAACTATTTATATTTGCTAATCAACATAGAGGTATTGTTCGCTCTTATGGTAAAGTAGATTATATTATTTTAGACTCACCAATTTTACTTTCATTGGCATATAAAAATGGTTACGAAAGTGGATATCCGTCCACTCTATATAATGATAGTTTTGATAATATGGTCTTAGATGTATTTAATCAATATGAAAATATAAACATATTTTTAGATAGACCAGATGATTTTCAAGATGAGGGTAGATTTCAAGATTATCAAGAATCTTTAGATTTTGATAATAAAATTAAAACAATAATGGATAAAAATAACATTAAATATAAGACCTTAAAAGTTAATGATAAAACCATAGAATATATATTAACATTTATGGTGGGGTTATAAAAAAATAAAAAATATGGAACATAGTAGATTATACGAAATAAAAATAGATTCTCTTGAAAAAAAAATTATAGAATTAGAAAAAGAACTTGAAAAGCAAGAACTAATAAAATTGAGTTACAAAGAAGAAGTAGCTAAGTGGAATAAAAAATATAAAGATTTAAGAAAACAAATAACAGGATAAATATGGGATTTCATAAAAGATGGATAACTGAGGAAGTTTTAGTTGACAAATACAGAAGAAGAGGAATAGCAGAAATAGAGTCCTATTTAGGACATGCGGATGCATTTGTAACAAATGATAAGTTATCAAGTGAAGTAATAGATTTATTTAATACTCCACATTTAGATAACGTAGAAAGGTGGAATTTAATTTCTGAATTAATTGCGATGAGGTCAATAGAAATTGGATTTAATAAATAATGTTTCTTTAATTAAACATTATTAAGTATATTTGTTTAAATAAATAAACATTATGAATATATTTGTATTAGATTGGGATGTAAAAAAATGTGCGGAATATCATAACGACAAACATGTTGTTAAAATGATTTTAGAAACCGCCCAACTTCTTTGTGGGGTACATCATATAGTCCACAAAGACAATACTGACATTCCTTATAAGTTATCACATAGGAACCACCCATGTTCTATATGGGCTCGTGAAAGTCTAACTAATTACCTATGGTTGTGTGAGTTAGGTTTGGAACTTTGTAAAGAATACACATATCGTTATGGTAAGCGTCATAAGTCTTTAGATGTTATAGAATGGTGTATAATTAATAAACCAAATATTCCTGATAAAGATTTAACTGAACCCGCTAAGGCCATGCCGGAAAAATACAAAGTAAAATCAGTGGTAGAGTCCTATAGAAATTACTATATTGGAGACAAAGCTTACTTTTCTAAATGGAAAAATAGACAATCACCTAAATGGTTTAATCAGGCAATAGAGAATAAACTTTACCAAGTTTTTTAATTAGTTTTGTTGAAGTCGTTTTTAAATACTTTTCAATGTCCTTGTAGAATTTCATAATATCATTCTCATACTTATCAAATCTTTTTTGATAATTGTCGAATTGTTTGGCTTTATCACCAACAAAACCTGTTTCAGCTTCTAAATCATTATCAACTAATGAGTCACCATAGTTTTGTCTTCTATTATTAGACGCACTTATATAAGCAATTCTTAATACTAAATTAACTTTTTCATCATCACTTAAATTTTTTATATCTGTACCTATATCAACTTGGCTAAGTAATTCATCTACAGAATCCATCTTTGAGTATATTTCTTTTATCATTTCATCAACACTAAATCTCATAGATTCCATAACTATAAAGTATTCTTTTTTAAGGAAATCTAAGAATCCTGATTTACTTATACCCATAGTTTTTAATTTAGCATATAACTCTGTTGGTCTTACAGAATTTTCTATTTCATCTAAATAATATAAATCATAGAACATTCTCTGTATTGCACTTATAGGGAAATCGAACATTTCGGTGTTTGCTTGGTATTCTGAGACTTTTTCCACATTAGTATATGGAGTTTTTAAATCATCAAACTCGTGTTTTAATTCATGAGATAAAGCACTTACCGTTTGTACTTTTGATTTATTTATGGAATCAATTACATCTTTAACGGTCCAATCCTCAGGTACAGGTTTATCTATTGATAATATTACTTTACCATTTTTATTAACTTTCATTAATACGTAATCGTTACCAACTTTACCAATAGTATTTTTTCTATAAACCATCATATTAGCTTCACCATACTTATCACTTTCCGGTCTAAGCTTTAAATCAATTTCTACGGCATTAATTTCTTCATCCCCAATCATATATGGTTCAGTGGGTTTAAAATTAACTTTATACTCGGTTTGACCATCTTTTATCATAGGTGTCACCTTTAATTTAAAATCATCATATAATTTTTCACCAGCATCTACAATACCTTTTGGAACACCTACCGCTTCATTTAATTTTCTGTTCATACTTTTCTATTTGGCTTTTTTTACTTACCTTTGTTACTATAAATATAACGTTAGAACTAAAATTAAAAAAATATGGATTACGGAAAAGATTTTCAAAAGTATGCAATGAGCGACCATAATGTGTCGTCACTTACAATGCATCATTATCAAAAAGAATTACAAGGGTCAATGACACCTTATATTTTAGAGGAAAGAGAAATGAGAGCAACTCAATTAGATATTTTCTCTAGATTAATGAGAGATAGATTATTATGGGTAGCTGGTACAGTCAATGATGCGATGTCAACTGTTGTACAAGCACAATTAATGTATTTAGATTCAGTCGACAATTTGGATATAACGATGCATATTGACTCACCTGGTGGTTCTGTTAAATCAGGATTATCAATGGTAGATGTTATGCATTATATAAAATCAGATATTGTAACAGTAAATACAGGTATGGCGGCATCAATGGGTTCTATTTTATTAGGTGCAGGTACAAAAGGTAAACGTTCTTCTTTAAGGTTTTCAAGAACCATGTTACACCAATCTTCAGGAGGGGCAGTCGGAAATATTCAGGACGCAGAAATTACTATGAGAGAGTGGAACAAATTAAATGATACCCTTTTTAACTTACTCGGTGAATTTTGTGGTAAAGACTCTGAACAAGTAAAACAAGACGCTTCTCGTGATTTGTGGTTATCTTCAGAAGAGGCATTATCGTATGGTATAATTGATGAAGTCATAAAAACTAAAAAATAATGTTATTTTAATATCCCCTTATTATAGGGGGTATTATTTACTTAGTATTTTAAACACCCATCTTTAAATTATGGGCAAAAGAAAAGTAAATTTAAAAAGACACTTTGTTAAAACAATAACATGGAGAATAATCGGTACTATCGATACTATGTTAATTGGTTGGTTTGTTTCAGGAGACCCTTTGATTGGATTAACTATCGGGTCATTTGAAATTTTAACTAAAATGGTGTTGTATTTTATACACGAACGTGTGTGGTATAAGATAAACTTTGGGACTAAAGTAGTTGAAAAATAGAAAAAACTACGCACTAACGTATATTTATTAGTTATAAATAAAGATTTAATGGACTGGATAAGAATATTGGAAGTATTACTAACTTCGGTGACCTCAATAGTAGTAGCTTTAGTGGGGGCTGGATTTTTTAGACAAATGAGAGATAAGCAAGAAAAGGCTAAGTCTAAGGAGAAGTTAATGGAGCAAATTAAAAAAGATGAAATAGTCCACCTTGCAATAAGGGACGTTAGGCGTAGATATAACGCTGATAGAGTATATATATGGCAGTTTCATAATGGAGGTAGTTTTTACACAACCTCCCCTATGCAAAAATTATCAATAACATATGAAAGATGTTCAGATGGGTTAGAAAGAAAAGCCGAAAAAAATCAAAATCATTTAATTACAAGTTTCACAAGTTATATCAGAGATACTATGGAAGGTAATATGTATTTTCCTAATATTGAAGATATGAATGATATTGGTTTAAGGTCATTGGCTTATTCTAGTGGGACTAGAGGACATTGTGCTGTACCAATATATGATAAAGATAGGCATTTAGTCGCGATACTTTGTTTGGACTGGGTTTTTAGTGAAATACCAAAACAATACATCAAAAAAGACGGTAACTTTACTCAAGATTTTATTGAAGAGTTTAGTACGGATGCCGACACACTTGACACTTATTTATAATATGATAAATAAACACTTAAAATTTTGTCTAAAATATCAAAAAGTAATATTAATATTTATTACGTTATCACTACTTTCAATAGTTGATACAATTAAAGGATATATTATTGCTGAAGTCGGATATACAAAAGAGTTTTGGTTAGTTGAGTCAGTTTCTTTACTTATTTCTGTATTTTTACTATATTATTTATGGAACAATATCAATGAAGGTTATTGTTTTACTAAAGAAAGTAAAAATAAAGAAAAGTAATGAAATTCACTATTAACACAAAAGACAAAACAATACAGCTTGAAGAAGATTTTACAAAAGTAGAAATAAGTGAACTGTTCGATATTCTTGATATTGAAAATATTGATGAGTATAGAATTTTATCAAAGACTAAAGACTTTTGGTCGCAAACAAATACCTATTATCCTAAAATTCAATCATACTCAACAGATAATACCTTTGATAATAATTTAAAAGTTGTATATAAAAATATTGTAGACTCACTATAGTATAATTATATTTTAGTTTATACTTATTGTTATGAGTACTTCAATGGAAAAATTCTTAGATAAAACTAAATCAGACAATAAAATTGTGGATATGTATACTGACGTAAGAAAATGGTTACAGTCAGAAGGTCATACCACAATAACATCACAATCCATAAGTAAGGCTCCACATGATATATGGAGATTAATGGAAAACCTTAGAGGTGAAGTTTCAATCTTAAAAGACACGTTAAGACGATACGGTATTTTGCAGTCTGATGAAGTTTATGAGGATTGGTTAAAAAATAGATTAGGTAAAATAGATAAAGAGTACCCATTAATAGATGAGAAAAATGATTAATTTTATAAAAAATTTATTTAAACCTAAATTTGTTCCTCAGGACGAAATACAAGAATACCTTATAACTTTGGGATTTAAACAATCATCATCTAATAAGTCTCTACTAATTAAAAACAATAATACACATAATATAGTTTATAATATGGAAGAATCCTCTGTTAAAATAGTTAAAGATGGTGGTGAGATAGTGTTAAAGTCTTTTGGTAACATATCTAAGATTAAGAGATTTATAACTAAATACTCTATTTAAACACCAGTAAATTTTATTGTATTAACCTCGTCTCTAAAGTAAAGTGGGCTAATCTCACTAAGAGGTTTAAGATATTCTACTCTAGATGAATTTTGTAAGTCATTATAAGGTCCGTGTTCGTCTTCAAAATCATCTATTATCTGATGGTCTACTTCAGACTCACTCTTAAGTAATACTATCGCACCTTTATTTGAATCTAATATATCAGGTATATTATGAGTATAACCCATATCTTTTAAGTCGTTTATTTTTTCTATTATATTAACATCACCAATCGCCCACATAGAACTACCGAAGTGAACAGATTCTTCAGTATCCTCAACCTCACCATCACTACAATCATCACAATTAGTTACCCCCATACCGTCACACTCAGTACACTCTATTTCACCTTCACCTCTACACTGACCACATTCATCATCTTCATCACTACTCCCATAAGGTTCACCCTCACCTGTACCTTCACATTCTGGACATGTTTCCACACCTGTATTTAAACACTCACGACAGTCAGCTTGACCGAGACCTTCACAACTCCAACACTGAACATCTCTAGCGAATAATTCATCCACATCACTCAGAGATAACATATAAAGTTCGTTTTCACTTCTCCATATTGCTGTTTCAACATCATCACCTTTAAACATAAAGAATATGATAAAAGATAATTTTACGATTTCTTTATTTGATAACGTGGTTTTTACTAATCTTTTTGTTGTCGGTAATGACATTATCTGTCTTAGTATATAACTGGCACCTGGAGTTTCTTTAAATTTACTATTTGATACTACCTTCTCGATATAAGTTTTAATTATTTTTGCTAATTGAGCTAAATCCATTTTGTTATCGTTTTAATATAAATATTCAGATATTTATTTAAAAATATAAGTTATGTCGAACATTTCAAGAATTAAAAGTCTTATGATGATAAGTGAACAACAAAAAATTGTGGCTCCTTCGGTTAACATAGATGCATTAATTACTATGTTATTATTTATAAAGGATAAAAATCCTGAAGTAATTGAGGATATAGAAGACTTTGAAGATGTTGATTTTTATGATGGAGTAAATCTAAGTCGTTACATTAGTAAAAATTTATCTTTATTTGGTTTACCTAAATTTGATGGAGAAATTGAAGATTTTTATGGGAATTTTATATTAAATAATCTTACGTTAATTCGTAATGGTGAAACTGACAAAACTAAGTATACCATACCAACTCTTAAAAAATTTGAAGTATTAGGTGAAGAAAGGTATACAGGTAGAAAAGGAGATTATTATAAATTATTCCTTGAAGGTTACTCAGAAGAGTTTATCACTAAACAAATTGAAAGAGGAGAAATTGATGTATCAATGGGGGAATTCATTGAAGAAGAATGGGGTGATACGTGGGATACTGAAAGGTTTGTAGATGAAATTAAAGAAGTACCTATGAATACCGACACCTCATATAAGACTCCGTCAACTAATTCATTAAAAGAAGATGTAGATATACAACCTGAAATTAAATCGGAAGACTTCATGGATTTTGTTAACGGTGAATACGATATTGAAACATTAGAATTAATGCAGTCAGTAATATCAGGTAGAGTTCGTAAACTAAAAAGTTTAATTGATATCGTCAATCGAAAAGAAATCAAAGGTTATAAAAAATAAAAAGGGAGATGGTAGCGTACCTCTCCCCTTAATCGCCCATAACTATAAGCGGTCCTAAACTCCTACAACAACAGATTACCTGTCGAAAGGAGCCATATGTTTACTCTCTTCAGAGTCATTACCTTTAAATTTACATGTACCGTTTTCACACGTACATCCTTCATTTAGACATTTTTCTTTTTCACAAGTACAATTTTCACAAGCCATATTTTATATTTTCTTTACGTTTAGAAATTTTTCAACTTCTGTATTATTAGGGATACCCATTTCACGATTACATTCACAACAATATAATCTCATGTTGTTACTCCCATCTTTAAATTTAACACGAGTTTCTTTGTGAGCACACTTTTCTTGTATACTCGTCATTTCAGTCTCTAAATGTTTAATTTGTTTTTCAATGATGTTAATTTTTTCTGCATTTCCCATTCTTCTTATTTAAATTATTTATGGAATACTATTGAAAATCAAATATAATACTTATATTTTGATTTTCAAAATAGTTGTCAATCTTTTTTTTAAAATCAGGTAGAGCTCTTAAAAACTCTATCAGATTCATAAACTTTTGATTAACCTCCCCTTCACTACTCATGTGAGATAATATCAAATTCTCTAAAGAACTGGCTTTTAATGGTAACATATTTTCTTTAATGTTCAACTGTTCTTTCAATTCATTAGGTAACTCAAATGAAAGGGTATGTGAATGGTCACTTGAACCACTTAAAGGTATCACCTCGAAGTCAAAAAGACCACTTGGTCTCTTAGGTCCAAGCATGACGAAAAAGTCTCTTAATAGTTCTAATGCAACTTTGTTACTCATGTTAATAAATATTAGTAATTTGGTTAAATATAGTTTTTATAACTATTTATGAGTATGAGTGATAATAAAGATATGGACACACAATACGGAATGTTATTTAAGTTTATGAACCAATCTAGGTCTAAATATATGGGATTAGATTTAACTTATAACTTTGAACTTTTACCTGAAAATAGAATTTCTGTAGATATCTTCGCTGAAGGTAATTTTGATTTACCCATTAGAACTAAACAAATGTTTCGTAATATGTTTATGGAATTTTTTGTGAAAGATTCCAAATATTTTAACATACCTAAAAACACTGTTGGGTTACTTGATTTCAACAATATATCGTTAAACGGTGAGAGACTTGGAGATAGAATAACAATGGACAATAACTTTAAAAAAGATTTGGTTGATATTGATGGTAAATTAAAAAAATACTATTCAATAGATTTAGAGGATTATCCACAGGGCTCATTTAAATTAGAATCGTTTGATAATGATTTAAAAAGTTATATTGACCTAATTGATGAAGATTCCATGATGTATACTGTTAATATAGACAACTCCAAAAAAATAACACTAAATGGTAATGAGTTTAATCGAAATACTATAGTGGACTTTTTAGACTCAGTAGATATAGGTTCACCTCCTGATTTTAATTTACCTTTTTTAGGTAAAGGTAAATTAAAAGATACTGACCCCGATTCAATATTTGAATCTATTTCAAATGCAGTTTGGGAAAACTCTGTTGAAGGAGATGGTACTTCTTTGGAATTATTTTGGGATAAATTAATGTCAAATGGTATGAACTA
>Ga0181410_1000701_pt1 | contig 14659 bp, 15 predicted proteins | sample 33SPOviralmetaG_FD_130112 | JGI IMG/M metagenome (GOLD analysis project Ga0181410, IMG submission 130112) | Marine viral communities from the oligotrophic San Pedro Time Series (SPOT) site, San Pedro Channel, CA, USA - 33 SPOT_SRF_2012-06-20 | ecosystem: Environmental > Aquatic > Marine > Strait...
CCTTCAATGGTTTCTGTTTTGTTTTGGTATGCCATAAAAATATAATTTAAAATGGCAAATCATTACCACCATCATCGTTAGATAAATTAGCATCTAAAACTGGATGTGTAGGCGGAGTTAAAACAATACTATCATCTTTTGATATTTTCCATCCTTGTATAGAGTTAAAATACATTATTTTACCCTCTGGATTTTCCCACTCTCGACCTCTTAAATTAACTCCAATTATTACATTATCGCCATTTTGATAGCTGTTTAATACATCACATTTATCTTGGACAAATTCTATTTGTAATTTTTGTGGATAATCCTCAAATGTTTCAATTACTAATTCTCTTTTTTTAAAACCATTTGATCCATATTCTTTAGTGTCATTTAACACTATAATTTTACCTTTTACTTCCATAATTATTATTTTAAATTAAATTGTTTATTGATTTTAGCTCTATATATTTTTTTTATTCTAAATTGTTTTATAACATTTATAGCTTTTTGTTTATCGCCTTTTAATGTTGCTATTAATTCATGTTCTTTTAACCATGGGCGATTATCCTCTGTTTTTTCTGGTTGATTATTAACAGCATTTATAACTTCATCTGCGGATGCAATTGATGTATCAATACCAATTCCCAAAAAACCTAATGCTCTACCAACAGCACTAGTTTCACAATTTTCTATGTGTGATGTTTTATTTATATATGATGAACTCATTAGTTCTCTAGCTGTTCCATTAGATACAGTTTTGCCAGATGCATTAGTTATAATACATTTAAACTCAACTCTATTATCTTGTATGATTTCGCCAGTTTTTTTATCAGTATATTCAAACCACTCATCTAATGTTTTAATTGTTTCTAATCCATAATTTTCATATTTTGGATTTGTTCTAAACTCTTTAATTCTTGAGTTTACAAGGACATAATCCTTGCCATGTATTTTAATTGATTTCATAATTTTTATTAATTTTTTAGTTCATAAATAATTCTGTTTAATTCAAATCCAGAGTTGTTTAATTTGGTAATATCATTAACAGTAAAACGACCTGGATTCTCAATTTTCGTTTTTAGTGTTGGCATGGTACAAGCTAAGATTTCACAAACATGGTATCGTTTGATTTTTAATCTTTTTAACTCATTTCTAAAATGCAGTTCAAATTCCATATATAATATATTTAGCTTGTAAAAATAAAAAAAAATTTTTAAATAAAAGAATTATTTTAATTTATTTTGCAAAAGAAAACCCCCTAAATTTAAGAACTCAGAGGGTTTTCACAGCAAACAAGGAAAAGAAAAAAGTTTAAAATGTTGCTTTAAATGTTGATGCTTGATCATCGTTTTGATTAGGTATATGCATAATAACCTCATAGGCATTTCGTTTTACTGAATAGGTCATGCTATCAATATAACAACTTACCGCCTCTCTTAATTCTGGTGGGTTTGTTGTGTGAAAATTAATCCAAACCTTATTGTTTAAACCAAAAGGATCATTTAATAAATTATATAGTTTGCCTTCATATCTAACTAAATTTTGCCGATAATCGTTTATAACTTGTTGCGATATAATTTCATCTAAAGTTTTTTCAAAATTAGCATTGTCATCCCTTGGGCGAATGGCATTTGTAGCACCAACATTATTATAATTTTTTTGTGATAATTGTAAATCTGCTAATTCTAAAACACCAGTTAAATTTGATCCAGTTGTTCTAACTCTTTTATATTCGAAATCATCAATTTTAGCAAAAAATGGCTCTCTTTTTGTGCCATCTTTACGATCAAATAGTAAATCAATATTATCATAATATAAAGCATTTAAACCACCACTATTTTGTACAAAGGGTTCATATAAATCTAAAGTTAATTCACCAGTAATTGGAAACGTACCTAAGTCATAAGTAAATTTGTCCCATGCATTAACAGAATCAATATCTTGTATATTTACAATACTACTATTTACCCATGTTTCTGAATAATTATTCCAATATTTAACCTGGGTTGCTCCTGGCCCTTGTTCAGTTACTTTTAATAAAAATCTAAAACTAACAGAACCATATCCAGAGTTTGTATCAAAATATGCATTTACATTAAGTTTATGCCCTAAATGTGCTGAATTATAAACATCAGCGGTTTTAGTTAATGTTTTTCTAGTGCCAGTTTCAGATGTTTGTGTTTGTGAATTTTTATAACTTTGATTTCCTTGTTTAGCAAAATCAGTTGATAATGCACCAGGTGATGTGGTGCCGCTTGTTGAATATGTTGTCCAACTAGCCAAACCATTTTCGAAACCACTATTTACAAATGAATTGGTTTCTAAATATTGCGATGTTTCATGTGTTATATTTAATTCATTTAATGGCCGCAAATATTCTTTTGTCAAAGTGTTTTCTATTGGTAACAATTGATCTGGTACTTGTTTTAACATATCAACTGTAACTGTTGATTGATATGTACCAGTATAATTATGTATATCAAATTTAATTGATTCAGTACCATTAGCCACTAAGGATGCGGCTTCAGCCGCCCTAATACCAGTTGGTATTGTACCGCCTTGAGCTGTTGATGCACTAGCTGTTTTAATACTTTGTGCCGAATAACTAGAATTATTAATTATATACCACTTACCAAAACTTTGAAATATTCTAGCATTAGTTATTTTTAAAACTTGTTCTAAAACGTGCTTCGCTGTATTAATATTATATTTATCTTTTTGTAATGCATAGGGATTTATATTTAAAACATCATAAATTGTTTTTACTGTTGATCCTGGATTTCGTATAAATATATCTTGACTAATATATATATCTAATTCAAGATCTAAATTATATAGTGAACGCCAAATCCATGTTCTTGCATTAACTAATCCAGCACTTGTTTCATCTAAAAACATATCAAATGCATCTAGCGTACCCAAACCATCAAATGCTGTTAATGTTATTGGAAAAGGTTTTGTTGTTACTGCTTCTTTAAATTGATCAACTACTAGCCAACCTATCCAATACGTTTGATAATTATTACTAGAATCTTTATAAGAAATTTTAACCTTATATTCTCGTTCATCAAACTCATGAAAATTATCATAACTAACTGTATCAGTTACAAAAAAATTTAATGTGCATTGAGATCCAATTATTGGATTATAAAAATTATCATCACCTTGCCAACTAATAACACATGGATCAGCTCCAGCAACTATTGGCAAAACAGAGCCAGAATAATTGTCTTTTAATATTTCTATTTTTTTGCCATTTTCCAAATCATCAGAAAATTCCAATCTGTATTTTACACCATACGCCATTATGTAATTCTATTTCTTTGTTTGTTTGCTCTTTGTAATGCCACTACTAGATCTTGACCTTTTAATGTAAATGATCCGCCTACTTGTACCGATTGACCACCTTTATTATCAATCATGCCTTTTAATTTATCTAATGGAGCAATCACCTCTGGATTGCTTCTAGCTCCAGGATATTCACCCATTAAACCCATGGTTGGTGTTGATACAATACCACCAGCGGCAAATTTCTTTGGTTTTTCAACTTTACTAAATGCACCTTTTACAGCAACAGCGGCACCAGCTAATAATGCTGGTAAAACAAATGCCGCGGCTGGGCCAAATCCTTTTGCTGTTTGTCCAGCGGCTTCCATACCAGATCCCATTGTACCAGCTAATGATGCACCTATTGATGTCATTGCCGATTGTATTAAAACACCAGCAAATGTACCCAATGCACTTTCGCCCATACCTAGTGATTCAGTAATTGATGAACCCATACTAGCAAATGCACCTTCAACTGCTTGGCCCATTTGCAAACCCATATCTTTAAATTGCTGTAATTTTGCCTTACGCCTATCCAAATCAGCTTGCATTAATGCTGTTGATTTTGTCAATTCAGTTTGCATTAATATATTACCTTCTTTTGCTCCCATTGCTAATTGAGTAACTGGATCCATGCCTACACTTGCAACACCAACACTACTAATTTCAGAAACTGTGCTAACTTTTTTTCTTTTTTTACCACCACCAGTATCACCAGATTTTGGTGCATTACCTAAATTTTGTAGTGATTCTAATAATTTTACATTTGCTTTTATTTGTTCATTCGTTGCATCGGTGTCCTCAATAGTTTCCTCTTTTAATTTTTTTTGTGCTTCGGCTTGACTAGCTAATTGTAGTGATGCAAATTTTGAAAATGAACCACCAGATTTAATAATGTTTTTAAAAGTTTCCCACTTACTAATTAAGGGTGCCATTTTATTTGCCATAGTAACTAAAAAACCAGTTAAGGCAACAACAGCGGTTGCAACAGCAACAAATGGATTAGCCATCATTGCAATAGTTAATTTTATAAAACCACCTTTTAAAATTACTAATCCAGCACTTAATGCTGTAAAACCAGTTGACATAACACCAACAACAGAAATCATTGAACCTACTGCTAATAATATTGGCCCAATTGCTGTAATAAGTAAACCAAATCCAATTATAATTTTTTGTGTTGTACCATCTAATTCATTAAATTTATTAAACAAATTTGTTATAAATCCAGCAAATGTTTCAATGACTGGCAATAAATTTTGTAATAATATTTCGCCCATTTTTGCAAATGATTCTTTAGTTGCATTTAAAGATTTATTTAATCGACCAGATAGTGATTTTTCATATTCATCAAATGCATTTTGAGTATCACCTAAAACATTTTCCATTTTGCCAAATATCTCAGTCGTTGAATCTATACCTTTTCCAAGTAAATCCATAACCCCCATTAATGCCCTAGAGTTACCAAATACTTTTGCTTGAGCATCTGCATTTTGTCCAAACTCTTCTTTTAAAAGCATTAAGGTTGCCAATAAACCCTCTTCGGATATTTTTGCCTTTAACGCTGATGCACTTAAACCCATCTCAGCTAATGTATCAGCCGCTTCCTTTGATGGCTTGTTAATAGACATTAATATGTTTTTTAACTGCATGGATGCAGTTGCCGCATTTGTACCAGTTCTTGACATTGCCGCCATAGTTGCACCAACCTCATTAAATGTAACACCCATATTGGATGCAATTGGTATAACTTGGCCAATAGATCCAGCCAATTCCTCACTAGACAATTTACCCTCTCTAACAGCCGCTACCAAAACATCTGTTGCCGCACTAGCTGATAATGTATCTGAGCCATAAGCGTTCATTGCTGATGTTGCCGCATCTGCAACTTGGGTAACATCACCTAATCCAACCGCACTAGCTTTCAAAGATGCATTTAAAACATCCATTGCCTCGGATCCACTTAAACCAGCCGATGTAATAAAGAATAAAGCATCAGCCGCTTCCTTACTACTTTTACCAGTAGCAATTGCCATTTGTCTGGCTTGATCGCCCATTTTATCAACCTCATCACCAGCAATACCCACCAATGATTTTATTTTAGTCATTGACTTGTCAAAATCGGCACCCATTTTTATAGCAACCCCACCAGCAATAGCCAAAGGAACTGAAAACCTAGACATTTTAGAACCAATATCTGTAACACTTTGGCCAAACTTTTTAAGTTTAGATCCAGCACTATTTAATGAACTTGTTAATTTTGAGGAATCACCAATTAGTTGTACTCTTAATTTACTATCTGCCATCTAATGTAATTTTATTCAAAAATACAAAAAAAATAACCCACCTATTTAGATGATTTTTTTGATGCAATTATTTTTTGAAAATTCTCTAATTCTAATTTAGTTGATTTTGGTTTGCCTTTTTGTAAATAAACATCTTGAGGCAAAGGGAATAATTTTTCTGGTGTAATCATTTGACCTCTTTTATTACAATTTACATTGTATAACATGGATGAAATATATCTGACTTGTTCCCATTGTATATTAGATTGTATCATGTGGGATTCACCAATTAAATGATTTTCTTTCCATGTGTTTTTCCAGAAATTATCTGGATTAATCCCAGCTTGTCCAATGTAATAATCCAACAAACTATCCCAAGTTAGCTGGGTATTTACTTTCCCTCTTTTGTAGGTTTTGAGGTTTTTTTAATATTTCTAGCAACACCCATATTAAGATCATTGCCTAAAATCCTGGATTGCATCATTGCATTTACAACATCATTTAATTTATCTGAATCAAAATCCTCAAGCCACATTCCAACTTTAAATTCATTATAATCAATATCGTTGCCTTGTTCTTGATCATGAGCTAATAAGCCAGAATAAATTAAAGCTCTAATGCCTTTTATTGACATACCACCAACAAAAATATCACCAATTTTATCTAGTGATATATTCATTTGCTCAGTAAAGTTGCTCCAGAAATTCATAGAAAAATGCATAGTTCGCATTTTGCCACCTAGTTTTAGGGTGTAATACCCTCGTTTCTTGTTTGCCATTATATATAGATTTATGGGATTAGTTCCTTAAGCTAATCCCAGTTTATAAATTTAGTTGTATTATGATTTTGCAATTGCTCCAGTAATGGTAATTGATCCAGAATATGTTACTGGTGATTCCATTTCAGCACTCATTTCAACACTAGATAAAAAACCAGATCCACTATAAACAGCATCACCACTTTCAGCAGTTCCAAATGTCCAGTTTATTTTAGTTCTAGCAATTAAAAGATCTGCGGCTTCTATCGCATTATTTGCATCATCATAAGCAACCAAACCTTCAAAACTGATTTCACCACTTTTAACACCAGCAATAACCTCTTGAAAACCAGCACTATCCTTTGTTGTTGCTTCTGGCAAATCATTAGAAAGTGAAAGCGAACAAGATGTTGAATGTCCTATTGCAACAGCCGAACTAGATCCAGCGGCAAATTTTAAAAGTAAATTAGTTCCATTAAAAACTCCAGTAGTAGCCATAATAATATATTTTAATAATTAATTTTAAACAAATATACAAAATAAAAAATTATACATCTTCCCAGTTTGTGGCCAAATCTTCCCACTTACTAAATACATTTTCCCAAGTTAAACCAGCACTTGGATCTGTTACAGTTACAACACCAGTTAAATTTATTTTTACATTAAAAGTTGTTGCATTTTCAAACTCGGCTGTTTCATCAACTGATTCAATAAACCCATCACCCCTTACAATTAATTTAGGGTTTACAGCATCTTTAAAAATAAATATTGCTTTTTGCCGAGTTATAATCATGTCGGCCAATTCATTAAATGTTAATGTATTGCTGTAATTTGTTAAACCCTCGCAAGTTAGTTCACCAGATTTAACGCCTGGCATAACTTCACTCCAACCACCAGATGCCTTTGTTGTTGCATCTGGTAAATCTAAATTAATGTTAAAAGTTGTATTTGTTGAATGTCCTAATACTGTATTGTCTTTTAATAATAAAAAGCTAGTAGCATTAAGAATAGCCATGATTTATTCTTGTTCTGGTATTATTTCGTATTCGCCAGATTGTAAATTAATATTTATTTTACCATATTTTTTCTCAAGCTCAATTGTCATGTCATTTTGTTTTTTTTCTAATTCATCTATTTTATTATGTAAATTAGATTCTTGAATTGGCATAACTTTTAATGCTCTCGAAATTTGCCCTAGATTAAGGGTAGCATTAGTTAATTCGTTTCTGTTTTCTTGTAGATCTTTTAATTCTTTTTCCTCTAGTTTGCTCATTATTATTTATTTATTAATTATTTAATGGATTATCCCAATCTGGTTTTAAAAATTCATCAATTGGGTTTTTTTGTAATTCTATTGCTTCGCTCAAACTTTGTTTCATTTTATCAACATCTAATTTATTATGTAACCATGAAACAACATCCTCTTTTTTTAAATCTTTATATTGTATAAATGGTTTTTCTTTGTCATAAAAAACGCTAGTCGTGCCGATTGAACTTATTGATATTTTTGGATCTGAATCATCCTCAGCAATAAAACTCCAATGTATATTATAAATTACATTATCTAAATCATCCTCTTTTATTTTTGCATCTAATTGATTTATAATCCAAGTATAAGTATTTGCCATAATATTAATTTTTTTACAAATTTAAACATTTATTTTAACAATTGCCAACGCCAATAATTGCTCCTTCATTATTAACTTGCATCCATTTACCAGTTGGTGATGGAAAATTATCGTTACTGTAAATTGCATAATAACCAGCCGCAACAGTTGTTGATCCGCTTATTGTAGTATAAGCATAATAAATACCAGTACCACTATCTGGCACCAAATTATTTGTATCAGTATGAAAATAAGTTGTACCGCTAGGTATTCCAGCACTACAAGCATTTGAGCTAGATGATGAACTATAAATAAACTGAAACGCTGTTCTTGTTACGTTTTGGTTATATTCACTAAACTCCGCAAAACTTAATGGATTTTGACCATCTGGGCGGTTGTTTATTGGATTTAAAGTGTTTACTGCTGGATATGAATTACCAGAACCACTAGCATTGCCGCCAGTTACTCTCTGTAAATCACTCATATAAATTGGATTAGTTATACTAAAACTAGAGGTATAACCAGCACCAGTTCGTTCCCTGGCTGTTTTAAGCATTGTAATTTCATCATTTGCAACATTTGGACAAGCCATAATTTATTTTTTAAGTTCTTTAATTTCTTGTTTTAAGTTGTCAACCTCTGCTTTAAGTTCTTTAATAGCTTCTATAAAAACACCAGCCATATTACCATAGGCAACCGAATACATATCATTATTATCTTTTTTAACAACCTCTGGTAATACTTTTAAAACTTCTTGAGCAATTACACCAACCTTAGTTGATTTATCATCAATATCTTTTCTGGTATATGTTACGCCTCTTAATTTTGTAACTGTATTTAATGCATTATCTACTGTTTTAATGTTTTCTTTAACTCTTTTATCTGAAAATGCAATAACATCGCTTGTTGCCCTAATAGTACCAGTTACATCTAATTGATAACTAGGGGTGCAATTAATACCAACTAACCCATTACTTAAAATGTTTAATCTATCAGTGCCACTCGTAAATAAAGAAAATCGGTGTCCACTTTCTGTGCCTATACTACCAAATGCCGCTGAACTGTGGCCATACATTCCAATATTAACATCACTAGATGCACCACCAGTAAACCTAGATATAAAACCATTTGCATTATTATAAACATGAAATTTTCTAGCTGGTGACTCAATACCAATTCCAACATTTTGGTTTCGATCAACTGTCATTGTCCTTACCGATGTGCCTTGAGTAGATGATGAACTTGGCCCAGCATCTGTCCAGAAACTAATTTGACCACCATGTTCGGCACTATTTTTTACCTCAAACTTTATTGCTGATGCGTAACTAGTATCAGTATCAGTATATGAAAACTCAATGTTTCTGGATGAACCACTTGTAAAACCAGTTCCAATACCAGTTAATAATATACCATCTGCATTTGTAGCACTTGAAATTTCTAGTTTCTTTGCTGGGGATGAATTATTTATACCTACGTTGCCATATGCATTTAAAACCAACACATTAGCTACGCCATTAGTTCTAAAATCCATAACACCAGTATCTCGTGTATAACGTATTCTACCTTCGTATTGACCAGTACCAGTGTTAGCACTTGCGAAAGTTAGAGCGGCTTGAGCTGAATTACCTTGCCATAATGTTATATGCGGTGAAACTCCACTTGTTCCCTTACCTATAACTAATGATGCGGTTGTACTACCACCACCACTAAAACTATCAGGTGAACTATTGTTAATTCCAACTGCACCAGCAGAAACTATCCGCATTTTTTCACTAGTACCACCAGTACCAAAAATTAAATTATTACTTGCTGTTAATCCTATATCACTCGTTGTACCTCCAGTTATAGTTTGGTTTGCAACTCCTAAATAACCTTTTAAAGAATTGTTATGTTTTAACGCCACATATGCACCATCACTTTTATTTAAAAATAATCCTCCATTAGATACCTCTACGTTTCCAGATGTATCAATAAACATTCTTGTAGTCGTGGTTTGGGTTGTGCCGCTGGTGGTTGCATTTTTAAAATATATTTTCCCATCTACTAAAATTATAGATGAACCCATTACATCACTTGTAATAGCTTGAAAAACTCCTGATGTATTTAAATAAGTATTTTGACATATTGCTATTTCATCATCTGTACCATAAGCTGCAATTTGACTTGATTGTCCTATTTGCAACACCTTCCATCCACCACCAGAAGCAGTATAAGTATCTGGTGGTATTGCTGTTGTTGCGATGCCTACGTTACCAGATGAATTTATTATCATATTTATATTACCACTACTACCAAGTTCTAAGGTATCTGTTGGATGTTGATATCTAACTTGTCCTCGAATATTTGAACCAGCATCACCAAAACTAATACCAGTTTGACCAGTACCAAAAATAGTTATTCCAGTATTTGTGGTATCTGTTGAGCCAAAAACTGCATCTCTATAAACTGAACTAGCTGATCCAGATGGTGTCGTATCGCTATATGAAAATGTTGATGAGCCACCGACCACCTCTAATGTACTGCCTGGTGAAATTGTATTTATACCAACTCTATTATTAGTAAAATCAACAGTTAATGTATCGGTACTTCTATATGAATTACCTCTAAATGAAAATTTATCATTAGTGCCAACACCTTCGCCAATAGTAAAAAATCTTCCAGTTGTTGAGTTTGTAAATCTTATATTAGCTCCATTAGCTTGAGTTAAACTCAATAGAGCTTGTGGTAATGCTGTACCAATACCAACTCGAGCATTACCCATTACAGTCAAAGCATTTGAATTACTACCGCTGTTAACTCTAAAAGCATAAGCACCAGCATTTGTTGTGGCTGTTTGAACATTAATACCATGTGCATTGGCACCACTATTAGAATTATAAAAATAAGCTGAATAAACATTATTTGCATCTTCTCTAACATCTAGTTTTGATGTTGGATCCGTTGTATTGATCCCAATCATCCCATTATTTTTTATATAAAATCTATCAGAGTTATGGTATTCATCTCTTATTTTAAAATAACCATTAGCACCTTGTGATAATAAACCAAATGCCTCTGCTGTATTTCCTTCCCCTATATAAAATCCACCAGCAACATTACTAGCAACTCTCGATCTTATATTCCCAGCAACATCCAGTTGTGCATCTGGATTTAATGTATTAATACCAATTTGACCAGTATTTGTTATATTTAATCTGTCAACACCATTTGTAAATAAAGAAAATCGGTGATTACTTTCAGTTCCTATACTACCAAAATAACTGGTGCTATGTCCAAAAATTCCAATATTAACATCGCTAGATGCACCAGCGGTAAACCTTGCAACAAATGTATCTGCTGGATTTACAACATGGAGTTTTCTAGCTGGTGAATCTGTATTAATCCCTACATTTTGGCTAGGATCAATTGTCATTGCTCTAGTTAATACTCCTTGAGTAGCTGATGAACTTGGCCCAGCATCAGTAAAAAAACCTATTTGGCCACCATGATTGGTGTTGTCCTTAACTTCAAATTTAATAGTTGATGCATAACTGGTATCGGTATCGTTATAAGAAAATTCAATGTTTCTAGAGGAACCAGTAGCAAAACCACCATCACCAGTTAGCAAAATACCATCACCATCAACAGTACTAGTAATCTCTAATTTTTTTGCTGGAGTTGTATTATTTATACCTATGTTGCCAGTATTACTAATTACAAAATCTTTGTTAAATGCTGAATTATAAGAATTACCAAAGTATAAATAATTACTAGCATCATTCCAACCAATAAATCCAAATGTGCCACCAGATCCACTCTCTCCAATCTCTAAAATTGCATTTGCTTTATTTATCGCTACATTTTTAAAAAACTGTACATATTGAATTATGCCATTGATTCGAGAATATATATCAACATCACCAGAGCCATTATCACATTGAAAATATATACTTTTATCATCTGCTAAGTTTTGTATATAAAGATCGCCAGTATTGTTTCTTATATGACCATCAGTTGTACTAAAAAACAACTCTAAATCGCTATCAGTTCCAACTAAAATCTTTTGGTTATCAGCCATTATAATATTATTAGCTCCAGATGTATTGCCAATTGCTAATACAGCACTTAGTGCTGGTGTGCCTGGAATAGTTGGTATGCTATCATCAACATATTTTTTTGTAGCAAAATTAAGATCACTAGTCGGAGCAATACCAGTAACCAAACCAGTAAAAGTTGCTTCAACTGCTACAAAATTAAAATTACCACTACCAGAGTTTACCAATTTAAGTGTTTTTGTGCTTGATGTATTAACACCTAATTGAATAGTTGAAGAATCTGGGAATGTCCAATCATAATCAGCAACACCAGTATCTGTAAATCTTGCCACTGGGTTAGTAGTAGAAGATTGAGATGAGGTAATTGAACCATCAGCTATTCGTAAATCATTTGTACCAGTTATATCAACAGTACCAGAAAATGATCCAGTTGTTCCACTTATAGGTTTTATAAAAACAATATTTTCAGTACCACCATCTAACCTCATATATTCAGTAAGTGAATCAGATCCATTGTCTAATTGGAATTTAATATCACCATCTGTTACAAATGAATTAAAAATTAAATCCCCAGTACCAATTCTAAATAATGTATTTGTTTCATTATGATATGCTCTAAAATCTGAGCCACTACCTAAAATTAATTCATCATTATCCTGGATAATTAAGTTGTTTGAACCAGATGTATTACCAGCACTTAAAACAGTACTTAATGCTGGTGTTGTAATTGTAGGTATATTATCATCAACGTATTTTTTTGTGGCAAAATTTAGATCAGCTGTTGGTGCAATACCAGAAACTAACCCAGAAAATGATGCTGTACTACCAGTTAAATTACCAGTAAATGCACCAGTACCACCAACAGATAAATTACCATCAGAGGTTATACTACCATCAACACCATTTAACCTAATTTGTAAATCTGTATTTTTATAAAATTCCAATTTACTGGCATTATAACCACTACCAGTTTCACCAAAAAATTTAGTTACTAATGTTGAATTTTTATAATGTAAAATACTTGCATCAAACGTGGCATTACCATCAACATCCAAAGTGCTAGAAAATGTACCAGTCGTTCCGCTAATTGTGCCGCCAGTAACATTACCTTCTAAATTAGCAACTAGAGTACCAACAGAATATCCACTAGCGGATATATCAACAGTTGTTGTTGGCTCAGTACCAGTACCAATAAATAATTTAAATTTATCATCACTAGCATCGTTAAATAAACCTTTGTATTTAGTACTAGTTGCAACGTATTTACCAAAAAAACCAATGTCTAATGTGTTTGCTGTATTGTCTTTTGCTAATTTTATTAATGGATCCTCAACCGCAAGATCCTCAACATTTAAATATGTTAATGTGCCATTTACAGTTAAGTTTCCAGAAACAATTAAATTGCCACCTATTTTGGCATTACTACTCGTATGCAATTGGTAACTAGGTGTTACGCCAATTCCAATGCTAGTAGTTGATAAATATATTGCGGATGAATTACCCAACCCATCACTAAGTATTTTTGCGGTTCCAGTTAAATTTGAATTATCGCCAATTTTAAGGATTGCATTATAAGTATCTTGAACTCTTAATCCAGTAAATGTAGTTGCCATAAATTATATTTTATACAAATTTAAGCAATTATGTTTACCTTTTTTTTCCTTGCCCTCTAGTTATTTTTTTGTAACTGTTTTGCCCTTTTGATGCATTTTTAGAATGTACACCTGGCCGCTTTTTTCTTTTAGATTTTTGGTAATTGTTTACAATATTTTTGGCCATTATTTTTTAATTTTTTCCATTGATCGGCCACCAAAATATGCACCAATAACAGTAATTAAAACTAATTGCAATAAATCAATCCAATTTGCCTTAACCTCAAACTCAATAACACCAGCATCAATAAAAACCATTAATACAGTTGATACAACTAAAAAAATTAAAACCATGGGCCGCACATTACGACTAAGCCAGGATCCAGAGTTTGTATCAGCTAACCATCTCTCAGTAACATTTTTTTGCATATCTAATTCGGCATCAATCCAAATTTGGTTCATTTCTTTTTCAAACTTTGCCTTTTCATCTTTTGTGTGTACAAATTTATCAACTAAGTTTCCAATTTTACCAGCAACACCAGCTCCAGCATTACCAAATAATTTTGCTAAAATATTTTTCATAAGCTATTTTTAATATTAAAATAATTAAAGTGATTGTAATAATGTTTAAATGACTTTCGCCACAAAAACCTAATAAATGTTTTAAAGTTTCCATAAATTTAATTTAAAGGTAATATTGTTAATGCACCGATAATAAATAAAATTAATAACATAAATAACACATCATAAATTTTCTCCATTATTAAAAAATTTAAAATGAATGACAAAAAAAATTAAATACAAATTAAACTCTGTCCAGTTATTTATTTCATCGGCTTCATAAAAGCTAAAACCTAATAATGGGCCAGTTGTAAATTTTTCTAATATGGCACATTCCCACCTAGTCATCATCTTTTATAAATTTTATCCTCAATTTTATCTAATCTTTTTGATTCAACCTCAATGTGATTTTCTAAAAATTGTATTTTTTGTTCTAGTAATTCTAGCGATTGTTGAGGTGGTAATTTTTTAGCAACCTCAATTTCTTGTTTATTTATATCAATTTGTTTAG
>Ga0181410_1000702_pt1 | contig 14626 bp, 20 predicted proteins | sample 33SPOviralmetaG_FD_130112 | JGI IMG/M metagenome (GOLD analysis project Ga0181410, IMG submission 130112) | Marine viral communities from the oligotrophic San Pedro Time Series (SPOT) site, San Pedro Channel, CA, USA - 33 SPOT_SRF_2012-06-20 | ecosystem: Environmental > Aquatic > Marine > Strait...
CCTCAATCGCCAGAAGTGACTTCTATACTGCATTTGATGGTACGGATGATGTGGTTACAGTTCCTAGTATAACTAGTTCTGCTGTCGCAACTTTTATAACATGGATTAATTTAGATAGCGTTTCTGGTACAAGAGATATATTTAGTCATTCAAATTTTTATTTTAGAGCAATAGACAATGAATTATATATTTATTCAGACTTTCCAAATCATACAAGATATGATAATATTTTAGTTACAGGAAGTTGGAATCATCTTGCCTATGTAGCAAATGGCTCTACTCATAAACTATATTTAAATGGGCAAGAAATAACACCTAATGCTACAACCACAACTGCAATCAATTCCGCTACAAGTACATTAAATATATCCTCAGCAGGAAATACAGTTTCTGGTAAAATGTCTGCATTCTCTCTCTACAAAACAGCACTCGATGCTCAAACCATTTCACAGATGGCAAAGAGCAGATTTACACCCATGAGAGACAACAGATTTTCTGTAGTGGATTTTGATGGTAGTAATGATTTTATAAATTGTGGTGCATCAAATTCTATTGCAACACAAAGAAATCTTACATTGTCTTGTTGGTTTAGAAGTACTGATACTGATGATTCTAAGTTAATGCAATTAAAAAGAACTTCAACTAGTTCTAATTTATCTCTTGATGTAAATGTGGGTGGAAGTGCAGGTCATGTTGGTGCAGTTGTAAGGCACTCAAGTGGGGGTACAATAATAAGTGCAGATGGTTCAGTTGATGATGGTGCTTGGCATCATATAGTATTGACTACGACTTCATCTGCTCAAGTACTTTATTTAGATGGTGTTTCAATAGCTACAGGAACAGTTGCTTTAGTAAATCAATTTTCAACTAATCCATTTACAATAGGTGGTCAAGATGGAAGTAATTATAACTTTGGTGGTTCTATTTCTTCTGTAGCAGTTTATTCAGAAACTAAAGATGCTGATTTTGTTTACGCTCAATATCAAAAAGGTATTACTCATAATCCAAGTGCTGATACAGGGTTAGTAGGGCTATGGTTGATGGGCGATGACACAAGTGCAGTTTATCCTACCATAGCAGATTCAAGTTCTAACTCAAACGATGGTACAATGAACTCAATGGCATCAGATGACATAGTACAGCAAATGATTTCTGGTTATGACATGGGGGCATTTGAGAGTACAGAAGAGTTAGGAGATGAGTTAATTGAAAATGGTGTTATTAGTACAAATCAATTTACTTTGAATCCTACTTATGATGCAGGTACAGGTAAGGGTGTCACAATAGATAACGGAACAGTAAGAATAAGAACCACAGGAAACACAGCTGTTTATATAGAAGATAGTAATTTATTTGAATCTGGTTCGTTATACAAAATCGTAGCAGTTGTTAGTGATGCTACAGCAGGAAATTTATACTTTAGAGGTGGTAATGTATATGTACTTAACCAAGCGAGTACAGTTGGGACTCATATAATATATCTTAAAACAGATAGTACAAACTTTATTATATCAAGAAATGCAAGTACAGTAGATATAAGTATTAGTTCGTTATCGGTAAAAAAAGTATTCCAATCAGACCTAAGTGATACTTTTCCCGCTTTAATCGATGTAAATGAGCCTGTTCTTGGAGTTGCTGTATATACTGATCCTTTTGATAGTACAGCAAATGGTACTGATGTAATCACACTTTCTGAGTGGAGTGCTTATGGTACTCCAACAAGTAGGAATATTGAAGATGGTGCATTAAAGATTGTGCAAGTCGGAGGTGCTAAAGGTGCGTTATTAACTATTGGAAGTTTAACAGCAACAACAATTTATAAATTTACTTGTGATGTTACAGGTGATTTAGGTGCAGGTTCAATTTATTTTAATGGAAAAGATAATGTGAGTACACTAAGCGGTAAGGCTATCTATTATTTTACAGGAGTCACTTCTCAATTAATATATTTTAGGGCAAATAATAACGGAACAGGAACTACATTTTTTTCTAATATTAATATTTCTCCTGTAAGTGGAAATGTCGGCACAATGACCAACCAAGACTCTGCTGATTTAGTCTATTCCTCAGTTCTGCCAGACCAATCCTTTCTCACAGGGGTAAACTCTGCGTATAACTCTTTTAGTTTTGATGGTGCAGACCAATTTATTATTTCAAGTAGTAATATTAACATTACAGGTTCATCAGCTTTTAGTATGGGTTGTTGGTTTAAGCCAACCTCTGCATCATTAACAGGATTCGTTGCTATAATAGCATTTAGTGATGTAGCAGGGCATGAAGAAAGCACTCTTTGTATTAATAGTGGAAAATTAGGTTGGAATAATCAACATGGCGATGGCGATACCTATGACACCACTACAACTTTATCTGCTGATACATGGTATTATGGTTTGGCAACATTTAATGGTTCAGATACTGTAAAATTATATTTAAATGGTAGTTTAATATTTACAAGAGATGATGTTTCTAATGTGGCTCTAACTGCTGATCCTTTTTATATAGGTAAGAGAGAAACAGGTAACAATTTTACAGGACTTATATCTCAAGCTAAAGTATGGAATAAGGAACTTTCAGCAACGGAAATATCTGCAATCTACACACTTGGTAGACATGGTAATCTTTTAGATAGTTATTCTAATAATCTACTAGGCTATTGGGCAATGTCAGCACTAGATGCCTCAACAGGTTTATCTGATTCAATAAGTACTGTATATGATAGGTCTGGAAATTCAAATCATGGAACTCCAACAAATGCAGATGCAGGAGATTTAGCAAGTTCACCAAACGCAGAACCTAATGGTTACAGCAAGGGTGATACAAATAGAAGTAATAATACACCTTAAAGGAAAATAATATGAGTGAAGAAACAAACAGATGGTCAGATGACTATTCAGGAAGATGGGTAAGAAGAGCATACATGGTTCTGCCTGTAGCTGATATTAATTCAGCAGATGCTCCTACAGACTCAAATACAGTCGCACAGATAAAAACATGGATGGATAGCTATGGTTATGAATATACCTCGGATATGAGCAAATCAGAGCTATTAGAAGCCATTCCTGTATCGAATGCGTTAATAGCTAATGCAATACAGAGTGGGAAAGACACTTTACGCAAGAATAATGGAGATGATGGAGATAGTTCTAAAGCACTCTTAAAGTTTGCTTGTGATAATGATCCAGACAATGATCCTAGCGTATTTAGTTCTTACGACAAACTTAGTCACGCTCAAGTAATGTCGGTATTGGGTAATAGTGAATGGACATCTAGTATTGAGTAATAGAGGTAATTCATTGGCTGAGTTCGCTGTTACAATGGCTATCATGGCAACATTAGCAACAACATCAGCACCTGCTTTTAGTAGAATAGGGGAAGGTGCTAAAGCTAAAAAGACCAAAGCCAACCTAGAGAAGATAGTGAAAGCATCTTCAATGTGGTACAACCAACAGGTAGAAATCAATGGCATGGGTAAGTTCCCATCTCAGCCACATAGGACAGTAAGTATAGGTGAGATAATTGATTACAATGGCAATCGTAGAATAGAAACAGACGAAATATTAGAAGGTACTTATGTGCCTGTTTTTAGTGATACAAGTTTTTTACATTTGTTTGATAATGACACAATTAAATCACCTTATCAAGATGGTAGGTATTTATATGCAATATTAGGTGGCTCTGGAACAGGTAATGCGATTGTATCACCTATATTTGTTGTAATAGACGAAGAGAACCCAGAGGACTTTAATAAGTATTACAAACCATGATTAAGAACACCTTAATAAGAATAGCAGGGGCATTAGTGTATATAGGAATAATTTATTTATTAGTATTAACAGCAATAGGGTGTGAGGACACTTATATCTGTAATTATGAAATAGATGGATAAAAACGGAGCAAGGTCATATAAAGCAGAGGTAGTAGGTGGTGATTCAATGAGTATCACTTTAAATTTCAAATTCTTACTAAACATCTTTGCAATATTTGGCTCGTTAATATTTGCTTGGACAACATTAGAAAAAAAGATTTACACATTAGAAACACAATTAGAAAATCAAAGTGAACGCATACAAAAACTTGAAGAAAGACATCAAAGAGAAATTGAACAGCTTGAAAAGGCTTGGTACGACAAAGCCAACCCTCTTAAATGGGGTAAAACTAGAAAGTAGTGATGTGTCACATGAGTTTTTCATTAACAGGGAATTAAGGTATAAATGACTGATTTTATGGAGTTGTATAGTGAGGGTGGCATGGTTGCTGTGGTTGGTGCGATGTTTATGTTTCTTGTATATAGCATGAATACAAGATCAAGCCAACAAGCTAAATCATTAGAGGACTTAAAGATAGAAAATCAAGGACAGTCTAAGCAGATATATGAAATACTTAAAGAAACAGAAGAGGCTAAACAAATTATTATTCGCCTTATAGATAGATTTAATAAGTCTGATGATACATCTTTAAGACACAGAGAAGATATAATAAGAGAACTCTCAGACTTACAAGAGAAAGTATCTTACTTATCTGGTAGAGTAAATGGGAACGCTAAGTAATGCCAGAGCCTAAAGGTATATCAGATTCAAGTAGTTTAAAAATATCACTACCTATGATTATACAGGCAGTAGGATTTATTGGTGCATTAGTATATGGTTATGGACAACTAAACACTAGATTGCAATTCTTAGAGGTTGAAAGTCAGCGTACAGCAAACTATATAAAAGAAATGAAAGACGCACAAGATGATCCTATTCCTTCTGATGTAAGGCAGGACATTATCTTAGAATTTATTTTAGAAGATATAGAAGAATTAAAGGAAAGACTTTAATGGATAGCTTAAAAGTATCATTTGCGAGTTTAGCTAATTATAGCTTATCACTTACAAATATAAGTACAGCCTTACAATGTGTTGTGGCTGTAATGACAATTATTTATTTAGGATATAAAATCAAAAGGGAGTTATAGATGTTAAAAAAAGTAGTATTAGCAAAGATTATAGACAAAGCTAAAGACCATATTGTAGAAGAATACCAAGATGAGTTTATTGGTTATGTGCAATCAGATGAATTAAAAGAAGAATTAGCTACAAAAATAAATAAGAAACTTAATCTGCCTTTCTTAAATGAAAAACAGGAACAGGAACTATTAGAAAAGCTAATAGATTGGGTTACTGATATACTTGAAGATTTAGCTAAAAAATAATGGCTCTTGATCCTAGACTAGCACGATTTGGACTTAAGGGTTTTAATAAACCTAAGAGAACACCAAGCCATAAGACTAAGTCTCACATGGTTCTGGCTAAAGTTGGCACAAGAACTAAGTTAATAAGATTCGGTCAGCAAGGGGTAAGGACTAACCAAACACCTGCACAACGCAGAGCATTTAAGGCTAGACACGCAAAGAATATAGCTAGGGGTAGAATGTCTGGAGCATATTGGGCGAATAAAGTTAAATGGAGTCCATCTAAAACTAGGAGAAAATAATGCCTTACGGAAAAGGAACATACGGAAAGAAGAGGGGTAGACCTTCTAAAAAGAAAAAAACAATGTTTAAGCCTATTAAAAGGAAGAAAAAGTAATGCCAAGATTTGGAAAGAGGTCAAAGCAGAGGATGGTAGGTATTGATCCTAGACTAAGAGAGGTTTTAGATAAACTTATTGATATAATGGATGTAACTATCATTGAAGGCATAAGATCACCAGATAGGCAGGAAGAACTGCTTAAAAAAGGTGCGACAAAGACTAAGTATAGTAAACATCTTGAAGGTAAAGCTGTTGATTTAGCACCTTATCCTATTGATTGGGAAGATAGAGAGCGTTTTCACTATATGGGTGGCATGGTGAGAGGAATAGCAAAGCAATTAGGTTATGTTGTTAGATGGGGTGGAGATTGGGATTCTGATGGTGAGATTAAAGATAACAACTTTGATGATTTGGTACATATAGAGATTCTATAATTGTTTGATAACTGCATAAAGATAGACCGAATGTGTGCCTTTGCAACAAAAGAACAAGATTTTAGTTATTGTGGAATAGCTAAAAATGAAAATAGGATAGAACTTTTAAGTAAGTGTCCTAAAAAACCTAAAAAACGATGGGGTAGGAGATAGTTTTTTGAAAAGAGCAGTAGTAATACCAGACCAACACTTTCCAATACACGACCAGAGTGCTGTAAATGTTGTTTTACAAGCCTTAGAACTTATAAAACCAGACATCTTTATAAACTTAGGTGATTGTGGTGAGTGGGAATCTGTATCTATGTGGAAATACAAAGGTAAGAAGTTGCCAGATTTAGAATATCAACTGCCTTTGATAAATGAAGAAATAAAACAAATAAATGAAGGTTTAGATCAGTTTGATAGGGTATTAGATAAGATTGATTGCAATGAAAGATACTTATGTGCAGGAAACCATGATGAATGGCTTGATAGTTTTGTTGAAAGATACCCTTATATGAAGGACTACACCTTTAGAAAAGCCTGTAAGTGGGATGAAAGAGGATATAAATACCTACCTTATAACAAACCTTTAAAGATTGGAAAAGTGAACTTTATACATGGGGCATACGCTACAACATACCATGCAAAAAAACACCTTGAGGCTTATGGAAGCAACATTATATATGGACATACCCACGATATACAACGCCATTCGCTTACTAAATTGGATTCTGGCACAATAGGAGCATGGTCAATGGGTTGTTTAAAAGATATGAGTGCAGAAAAAAACAAATGGCTCAGAGGTCGTTTACATAATTGGAATCATGCTTTTGGTATTGTTACATGGTTTGACAAACCTAGAGGCAACTTTCAAGTAGAAACGATTGAAATAGTAAAAGGACAAGCAACAGTATGGGGAGAGACAATAAATGGATAAAAATTCTAAATATATGCAGGTAGTAAACGAAGAATTAGAGTTGTTAGGTACATTTGAAAGTTTAAACAAGTGTATCGGACTCGCTAGAAAATTATCATTAACAGATTTAATATCACCAAGCTCTAGGACTACAGGCGAGGTTGCTGAACTTATTTATAGGTTGCAGAACTTAGCAGAGTTTGAAGTTTTAGACTTTAACCATAACGAGGCTTAAATGAGTACTTACGAAGCATCATATTGTTCACAGTCTGATGTTGCTCAAGTTTTACCAGAGATGGCAAAATATTCGCAACGATCTATACTATCACCTAATTGGGTGGCTAGTGGCACATCACACTTATTTTATCACTACTCAGCAGGTTCTGGGTATTCTGTACTATTTAAAGATGGGCAGGACTTAGGTGCTGAACATGGCTCACAGCCTTCATCAGATAATCAATGGAGATATGTAGAGGCTGATGGTAGGTTAGAGTATTATATAGGTGGTGGGAGTGCAAATACACTTAATGGAAGTGTCTGGGAGTTTGGTGAGGATCAAGATAGTAATCTTACTAAGCAAATTTCAAGAGGAAGCGATTTCGTTAGAAGTATGGCAGGAATGCCGATATATCCGAGGCGTGGAGTGGGCGTTGCCTCGGCAACAGGGAATGATTACCCAGAAATAATTGTTATGAGTACAGCTCACATGGTTGCATCCTTTATTACTGCACCTTATGATGATGAACTATCTGAAAGATTAGCTAGTAAAGTATCTAACCCAGAGGGAACAGGTTGGCTAGACTTAATTCGCAGAGGTGAGATAAGCATAAGCCAACAAGAATCCTTACAAAAGAATAAAGGGATTGTAAGAAGGGTATCAGTAAATGGTTCTACAACCTCAGATATCGTTGATGTGCGTGGTAGACCTACAGCTAGGTGGGATTTAATTAAGATAAAAATCACAACAGCAGGTACACTAACCAGAGGAACAGAATCCACAATTAAATACTCTACTTTCGGAAGTAGTTCAGAAGGTCTACAGGTAGATGAAATGGTAGAAGATGAAATAGTAACAGGTGGATGGGATCATGTTGGCAGGGGTATGTATGTACGCTTTTCAGCAGGGGTACTTACCTTAAATGATACTTGGGAGATGGAAATATCTGGAGAGATAGGGCAAAGTGATACACCAATTAAAACAGCTTATATAGAACGAATATGATAGATTATTCTAATAAGATATTTGAAGTAATAGACCAAGTTCATCACATTGTGGCGAAAGAGATGGCTTTGCCTATCTATATGGACTCACATCAAGGGAATCACAGCGTTCTTATACAACCTATAAGTGATAATTTATTAGAGGTACTAAGCAAAGGTCAAACTAGAACCTATACAATCCTTATATCATACGAATTAAATACAGGTGGTAACTACACCGAAAACACTTTTAAACAGGTGTCAAATGTAGCAGAACATATTAAACGCTTATTTGCACCAGATAACAATGCTAATAATGATACTACTTGGCATGGTGGCGAGATTGAGTCAATCGAATATGAGAGAGATGAAGAAGATGAAAGCAAGGTAAGAGCATTATTAACATTTAACTGTACAAACTTAGAGGCTTTATAAATGAAATATATTAAAACAGATAAGTTTCACGAATTAAACACAATGAACAACTATCAAGGGTTAGGACAGGACAATTTTCAAGCCTTTGAAAGAGGTGAGGAAGTTGAACTAGCTGATGCTCCTAAAGAATTAATTAGTGGAAAATATATCGAAAAAATGAAAGGTGAAAAATAATGGCAACATATTCTGGAAAACAATTTGAGGCTTATATATCATTACAGACTGATGCTTTAGGCACTAATGATGTAAGTGGAACATTGTATAAAATGAGATTAGCACAGGTTAATGATATTGATTTTAGTGCAGGTGTACAATTAACCCCTGTAGAAAGAACAGGTCAAAGAGTACTTAGACCAACAGACCACATCGCTGTTAGAGGTGGTGGAACATACTCATGGTCATTTAGTGACTACATAGTAGAGAATGAGCCTCTATTACAGTTATTACTACAATTAGTAACAGAAGATGATGCACCTACGGATGTAGTTTCAATTTTAGGTAATCAAGGAACAGTAGCATATACAGAGGGTGCTAGTACAGGTGAATATGCTTGTGTAGTAATAAGTAGTCCAGATGCAGATAAAGATAGATTAATGCACTCAGCTATATTACAAGAACTTACTTTATCAATGAATCCTACAGCTAATGGTGGAAGGCTTACTGCTAGTGGTACATTTTTCTCTGGTTATCAGCCTGTAATAGGTGCAGAGTCAACAGCAACAAATGCTACAGCAGTAGATTATACTCAAGGGTTTTTTGATTGCTCTACTCAGTCATTAGGTGGTGCAGGTGTATTGGCTAACTCTTTTGATCTTACTATATCTAATCCTGCTACTAGAGTGGGTTTTAAAACAGTAAATAGTATAGCAGGAGAGCCAGAGTCATATAATAGAGGTGGTCAAATTAATGTAACAGGTAATATATCTGTAAAGATGGATGATAATTCAGTTACTATGGTAAGCAACTTTCTAGGTGGTACTGATACGAATGTATCACTTGGTAATGGTGGTGGTGGAAGTGCAGGTGAAAATATTGATTTTGATATACCTACTGCAAAAGTTACAGGGCATGAATTAGACACAGGCAATGAAGGTGGAGTTTTTATTAACTTACCATTTCAAGCTACAGCAGATGGTGCAGGTGCTTTGGTAACTATTATAGCAACTTAGTAAAAGGGGGAGGAAATGAAAATAGAAGTAGATGGTCATATCATTCAGATAAAACCTGTTAATTATGTTGATAGGTTAGGATTACAAGGTGAGTTTGCAGATGTATATGCTAATGGAACGGATAATGTCTCACAGAAGGCATTTAATCTATTATTAGGACATACAGCAGAGATTGCCTTTAACAACCCAGATACAGCACTTAAAGAATATCCTTATGATGTGCAGTTAAAGATACTTACTAATATAATGAGTGAGTATTTAGGTCTGAGTGATAACCAAAAAAAATCCGATGGGGTTTGAGTTATGCTGTGTGGTTCTGGTTTTTACAGCCAGACTCACACGAGAACTTAATCCTCCCCTACTCATGCTTGAACCCCATCACTCGAGAAACAAGGGATTATAATACTATAGATGATATTTGGGAAACAGTTAAAGATGTCGTTGATGCACATGATCCAAAGCGAACTCTTGGGCAGGAGTTATATTATCTTGTGCCATTATTTGCTAATCCTAAATATGTATTGGATGAACATCTTTTTGCTATTATCAATGAATATCACTATGTCAAAGACTATAATATTCCACTTGGAAAAACACTTAATAAAACTGATGCAATCAAATTGGATTATTTTACAATCATTAAGAATGAACTCGCATCAGTAATAAGACACAAACAGGAAAAAGATGGCAGATCAAAAAGTTAATATAAAAGTAACAGCACAAGGTGCAAAGAAAGCAGGAAGTGAATTAAAGGGTGTTGAGGGTGCTATAAGTAAAATGGGTAAAACTGTAGCCAAAGTTACAGGTGCATTTTATGGAGCAAAGGGATTAATTAATGGCATTACTCATGTAGTAACAGTATCATCAGAATTGGAATCTGTTAAAAGAGGTTTTGATAATTTAGCTCAATCTTCTGGCTTTAGCACAGATACATTACAAAAATTGCAAAAAGCAACTGATGGAACTATGAACTCTATGGAGTTAATGACTCAAGCTAATAATATGATGCTTTTAGGTATAACTGATTCAGAGGATCAAATGGCTGAAATGTTTGATGTTGCTCAAAGATTAGCAAGTGCATTAGGTAAGGATACAGCTTTTGGTGTAGAATCATTGACTACAGGATTAGGTAGGCAATCAAAATTAATGTTAGATAATTTAGGTATTATGCTAGATGCTAATGAGGCTAATCAAAAATATGCAGATTCAGTAAATAAATCTGTATCTGAATTAACAGATCAAGAAAGAAAACAGGCTTTTGTTAATGAAGCTATGTTTCAAGCTAAAGATTTAGTTAGTAGTTTAGGTGAAGAGCAATTAACTACAGCAGACTCAATATCTCAGATGAAAACAGCAATATTTGAATTAGCAGTAACATTGGGTGATCAGTTGTCTCCATTTGTAGTAGAATTATCTGGTAAATTAGTAACATTAACAAATGAATTTGGTAATTTAGTAAATGGCATGAAAGGTGTAGAAACCAATGCTGAAACTGTTGCTAATCTTAGAGATAGCATCCAAAAAGTTAATGATGTGATGGAATTAACTAAAGAATTAACAAACGATCCATCTGGTGCTTTTCCCACAAGAAAATTAAAAGAATTTAATGACAGCATGAAAGAACTTGGATTTGATCAAGAAATGATTGCAAATAGTCAAATACTATTAGGAAATAATTCTGAAGAATTTAATAAAAATATGCAAGGACTTATAGCAACCTTGCAAAAAGAAATAGATTTATTATTAGAGACACAACCTAAAGTGCTAAAGGGAATTAAAGCACAATCAGATGCAACAAGTAATTTAAATAAAGATACAAAAATAGGTGTTGATTTAGAAAAAGAAAGATTTCAAACAAGTTTATCTGGTATTAGGTCAATGATTAAAGGTTTATTGGCTCAAGCTATTGCAGGAGCAGTTGCTAAAGAAGTCGGTTCTAAAGGACTTGCAGGGTTAGTAACAGGAACAGCAGTTGCAGTTGGTGTAACATCTTTATTTGATCAGTATGTACCAAAGTTTGCACAAGGTGGTGTTGTACAAGGTGATCCATCAAGAGGCGATGTTGTTCCTGTAATGGCTACAGCAGGAGAACTTATATTAAATCAAGCACAGCAAGAAAACTTAGTAAATAGTGGCATAACAATAAACATATCTGCCCCATTAGTTGATGAGACAGTAGTTGATTCTATTATACCTGCTATAGAACGAGCCAGAAGATTAGGTATTGCATGAGCCTAACTTTAACATCAGCATTTACAGAAAAAACAATTATAAAAGAAAATTGGTTATTTCAATTATTTTATGATGATGAAAGTGCAAGTGATTTTACAGGTGTTAGTTATTATGACACGACTGTAGAAAGCGTTGATTATAAGGGATGTGTTTTAAATAAGGTTACAATAAGAGAATCAATAAGTTTAGAAAGTTCAACAGCTAAAACTTCTAATATGTCATTAAGTATTGCAAATTTTGATTTTAATGGTAATGAATTTTCAAGACAATTTTTTAATAACACTAATAAATATATAAATAGAAAAGTAAAAATATACATTCAACCAGATGATTCTACAGCTATAGCTGATTGTGTTTTAATTTATATAGGTAAATTAGAGCAGGTATCACATAACCATGAAAAAATAAATCTATCTATTATTTCTACAAGACCATGGGATAAGATTTCATTAGATAGTGATAAGAGTTCAAATAATGTGCATGAGCCTATTGTATATGGTAACTACACCAATACAAGTAATCCTGCTTTCTCTACTAATTACAACTTATATCCTATTCCTTTTGTTGGCACATTAGATAATAAATTAAATTTTGCTGAATATAAAAGCGTAGGTAGTGGTCATGTCTCCCATTATTATGATAGTCAATTAGATAACTTTACAACAATTAATAGTGCATCAAGTTCTACAAGTTCTTTTAATTCTTTAGATTGTGTAAATGTTCCAAGTGAGGTTTCTAAAACTTTTAGAATAAGACCAAGTACAATAGAAAATGTAAGTGGGTTTAGTAATGTAGCTAATGCTATAAATGGCTCTGCATCAGATGGAGCGACAGCAGGGGCAACTGTAACATCAACAGGTAGCCTTAGTGGTGGTTATAATGTTATAACTGCACAGGATTCTTTTAAGGTAAAAATGCCAGAGATAGATGGTAGTGCAACAAGTATTACAGTATATATATTAGGTACTGTTGTGCAGTCTGCTAGTGAAGGTGTAATAAGTGGGGGTGCAATAAGTGGGGGTGGTACTAATCCAAAGTGTGTTATTGGTGTAAGTACACATAGTGAGGCAATAAAATCAATATTAGAGAGACAATCAGCATCTAATGGCACTACAAACTCATCTGGTACAGCAATTAATTTAACAACAGGTGCAAACGGAACAGGTAGTGCTTTTTCTGTTAGTGATAATACAATAAATAACTATAATGCTACAAAAAAACTAGATGAATTTATTATATCTGCAACTTATACAAGTGGAACAGGTAGTACTATATCAACAGACAATTATACATCTACATGGGCAGTAACAATTAAAGATGTAATAGTTCAAGTATCTTATCAAAATGATATAGCAAACGAGCCTACAGCTAGTTATGCAAAAAATTCATCATTAAAATTTGTTTATAGTGGAACTGATGGACTTAATTCTATTGTTGATGGTTCGGCTGTCACTTATATACACCAAGCACATTACGATTTATTAAGAAGGCATACATCTTATGGATCAGTACCAACAAATTATTCAACTTTAAATAGTGCTAGAGATTGGCAGTTAAGATATTGGATTTTAGAACCAACTGAATTAATTGATGTTTTAGAAAAATTGCAATATGAGGGTGGTTTTATTGGAAGATTTAACGGACAAGGTAATTTTCAATACATTTTTATACCAGATAGTCCATCAGCAAGTGTTACGCTAGTAAAAAAAGATGTGTCTGATATTAATATATCATTAACACCTATAAACAGCTTAACAACCAAGATGGATATAGAATATGAAAAGCATCCTGCTGAAGGTAAGTATTTAAGTAGTACTACATCTGTATCTGCAAATGATGCCACATTACTATCAGAGTATAATATAGCATCAGATGAAAATGTTAAAAGAATTACGCTAGATGCTTATGTTAGTCCAACTATACCAACAAGTGCATCTTCTAATAAAAACGATGATTTTTATAGCTATTATCAAAGCATAGTGGGTGAGCCTCGGTTAATTGTTAATCTTACTGTTGTAAACCCTAAATACTTAGGTTTAGATGTTGGTGATTTAGTTGCCTACAATGATACCTTTTTACCATTTAATGGTTCAACAGGGTGGGATGATTATGTGTTTATGGTTACTGATGTAAGCAGGTCAGTAGGGAGTTTAAAAATTACTTTAAGGGATATAGAAAATGGCTAAAAAGTTTTATTATGATTCAGTAGGATTATTAGATGCTACAATTACAGCAGGTACATACAGTAGTGGAAATTTTAGTGTGTCAGCAAGTGCTGTTACAAATGAACACTATCTAACAGATCAATCATTATCTCAAGCTGTTACAAGTTTTGATGATGAAGATACTATTAGAATAGATTTATTGTCTAGTAACGCAGTTGATTTTATTACATGGTTTATGTCTGGAAGTGATTCACAACCTTTAAAGTTTTATTATTCAACATCGGCTACATCTGGACTTACTGAGGTAGCATCAGTATCCGAAGGGAATTTAAGCCTTAATTGGAATATTGAAACATTTTCATCGCAATCTAAGCGATATTGGTTTATTAGGTGTGATGATGGAACAGTAGATAATATAACTGAATTAATATTGGGTGCTGTGCTGTCGTTTGAGAATCAGCCAGACATAGGTATAGCTACACAGGAAATCTTTGCTACAGACCTCAATACATCGCTTGGTGGGGTAGAGTATGCTAACAAGAGACACGAACCTAAAACCACATTCCAATTAAACTTTAGTA
>Ga0181410_1000704_pt1 | contig 14608 bp, 9 predicted proteins | sample 33SPOviralmetaG_FD_130112 | JGI IMG/M metagenome (GOLD analysis project Ga0181410, IMG submission 130112) | Marine viral communities from the oligotrophic San Pedro Time Series (SPOT) site, San Pedro Channel, CA, USA - 33 SPOT_SRF_2012-06-20 | ecosystem: Environmental > Aquatic > Marine > Strait...
TCCACCAGCACCTCCAACTCCACCAGCACCCCCAACGCCTCCAGCACCCCCAACGCCTCCAGCACCCCCAACGCCTCCAGCGCCTCCAACACCTCCACCACCTCCACCACCACCTCCAACACCTCCACCACCTCCACCACCTCCACCACCTCCACCACCTCCACCTCCGCCGCCTCCACCTCCACCGCCTCCACCGACTCCACCGCCTCCTCCAACTCAAGACCCATGCCCTATTGGATTCCATTTTGTATGCTATAATCCTGTGGGAGCTCCAGTTTGTTGTTCAGATATATTTGATGATTATTGTGGAGATTGTCAAAACGGAACAGGATCTTGTTGTGCTGGCACTACTAATAGTAGATGTTGTGGCGTTAAGCCTAATGATGTTTGTTGTCCATACCCACAAGATTGCTGTAATGATGTATGCTGTAATGCTTTGCAGCGTTGTTGTGGGGGTGTTTGCTGCGATAATCAGAAAAACTGTTGCAATGGAGTTTGCTGCCCAGATATGACTTACTATTGCTGTGGAGGCAATTGTTGCAAAGCAGGGCATGTTTGTTGTGAGGGCATCTGCTGTCCAGCTGGATATGGCTGTGTAGAGGGCGTATGTAAAATAGTAAGCAGTACTGACACTCCGGGCACAGATGATACTCCTGTGACCACAGACGCTGCTACCACCGGAGCTGTACAAAATTTTGAAAATCAAAAGACAGAATTTTCAAACCAATATTGCTATAACAATTCACATTGTCAAATATATTACATAAACTATACAGATGGGTGCCATAATAAAATTTATGAAGATGGTCCATATACAGATGAAGAAGAAGCTCAATTTAATATAAATCAAAATGTACCGTACTCTAAAGACAATGATTGTTATCATCAATATACCATCAAAGTTATCAAAAGACCCGGATATTGCTGCAATAACACCTGCAGTATAGAACCGTGCTTACAAGAAAAATCTATATACAATGAAAATAAATGGTGCCTATATGATAAATATTGCTATATTAATATTAGCAGTCCTAAATATATACTAGAAACACCTACTGATGAAGAATGTTCTCCACACCCATTTGGTTTAACTATAGAAATAGCTGATACAGAATACGAAGCCCTAGAATGGTTACAAACAGAGAATGAATGCGAATGATAATCTAGATATTATGTATAAAATTAATTTTTATATTAACTCAGATGATAATAAAGTACAGCATCCGATAGACATCAATCAAAATAATATTATTATAAATATAGATCATAAGATAATACAATACGATCCTTCTAGAAATCCAATTATATATAAAAACATAACAGACTTCAGCTCCTTGAAATATATTGATAAATTAATTTAATGTACTTTTCTATTAACTATACTAATAATAATTTATATTTATACAAACATGATAATAGATCAAATATCTGTAAGAAAAATTTTTCCTATCAACTTAGTAATAATCGCTATAATAAAATAGTTTTTTTAACTACACAGGATAAAAATTCAGATATTCTCAAAATATATACAGACAGCCAGCACACTCCATTAAGCTTCAATACTAATTGGTCTATTGATCATGATTATTTAATACAAGATAGCTTTATAAAAAATATATTAATACCACCATCAAAAGACATAGAATTGCAAGATAATTATCCTGATATAACTACTGTTAATAGTTTATGTCAAGAATTTACTAATATAACAAAATTACCTAATATTAAATGTTTAATTAAAGATAAAGAATTTTTATTTAATAAATGGACTGGGTTTTCACAAATTTGGTGCTCTAGCAATACTACAGACGAATATACAGCTTATGCTTATCTTTATTTTTTGCGTAATAAAACAATCTTAATGGTTTCTATAACTGAAAAAAACATAGAGCATAATGATGTATTTGATTTAGATTTTATGTCTACATCATATCATGAAAAATTAACTCACGATGAATTCAATAGGATTGATTGTTCAGAACACCGCCCACAATTTACAGACACACAAATATTACAACATCCATTAAATTTAGATATAGCAAATCATTCAATAGAAATTACTACAAAATATGAATAATTTTTGCTTAATAAAATATAAAAATAATATAAAAGATACAAATACTTATGGCTCTGTATCTTACAATTTTCTTATGAGTCAAAGTTTTATTTCTTGTGAAGATTATGTTAATTTTTTGAATGCAGTTTCTATCAGATGTAAAGATTTAAACTTATACAATAAAAAGATATCTAAAATTATTGATTTAAATAAAACTATTTACACTCTAAAAGATGGCGTAGATCCTTATTCACCAATAAGATATATTAATTTAGAAAATATTAAAATTTATTGCAATTATCTAAATAATTTTAATTTAAAATCAATTGATGAGTTTCCATATAATATAAATACAGGATCGGTAGATAAAGACAATTTGACCTACTGGATACCAACGTATAACGAATGGTATAAATCTGCTTATTTTGATTATATAAACAATAAATACTGGGCCTTTCCTCATGGCTCTGATATCATGCCTGCAACAAATGAAAAGTCAGTTAATACATTTTCTCCTTATGGTTTAATTAATGCTGGTTTTAAATTTTTTACAATCATAGATCAAGAAAATGAGAATAAGGAATTTTTGATTAGTGGGGGGTCTAGCAATAGACATCCAATGCATGCTAAATCGGGTGAGTACTATTATGTATCACAGAATTATTATGCTAATTATATAAGTTCAAGAATCTGTAAGAAATCAGATATAAAACGATATACTCTTAAATTATATGACACTTTTGGTGATGGCTGGGGAGATAATTATATTGTAATTAATGACGCTAACCATAAGCCTTTAACTGAAAAACTTTCTATTTCACATGGGTATGGTCCTGTATCTATAGATTTAGAAATAGATAAAGTAGATAAAAATTTTAATATTAATTATTATAAAAATAATCAATTATCTTATGAAAACCACTATGAGCTTTACGATGAGTGTGATGATTTAATTTTTTCTTCAATAATACATGAAACCCCACCAAAAAATACGATAGTAACAATACAATGAAATATAAATATTCTATTATTATATATGATACTAAAGGTGATGGTTGGAATAATAATAGCCTAACTATTATTGCTGGAGAAGAGAAATTATTAGATAAAATTTCTTTAAATCATGATGATTTTATAGGTAGTGTTAATGCTAAATCTTATGACTTTACTGTAGATTCTGATCACGAAGTCTTTACTGTACTATATAATAATACGGGATTTTATCCTTATGAAAATTATTATAGAATATACGCAAATGAAAATTTAATTTTTGAATCTGCTTTTGGTGAAGTGCCCAAAAATAAAATAGATATAGTTAACTATAGAATTGCTAAGGAGGATGTTTTTGAGGCTCAAAGTACAAGCACCACTCCTACACCCCTACCTCCTTTTCCACCACCTAATATTCCTCAATCACCTATAGATCCAAAATGCATGGGGCCCACAAGCTTGCCTCCTGTAGGTCAACCTAGTATGTGTCCTGACGGATCACAATTAGGTCTTACTTCGTACGCTTTTAGTATATCACAGTGTGATTGGGTACCATTTTTTGTTAGATATCTACCTGAGTGCCCTAGTCAGCCTCCACCACCACCCGGACCCCCACCAGCAACAACTACTCCACCACCAGAGGATATATGCTGCCCTTGTGCAGAAGATGAAGATGTTAATGATTTTAATTGGACCACGATTGGTCCATATAATGCTTTTGTGATTAGTAGTCATGAATATTGTAATTACAATATTGGTCCAGATAAACAACCTTCTTGTACTGCAAGTAAATCTATATTTGAATGGTGTTTTGATGAAGTAGCTAATATTCATAAATTAGATAATCAGACTTCCGAACTATGGGATACAGAAAATTGTAGGTATAGAGTTGGCTTCTCTGGAGCGTTCCCTCCTTGCCAAGAAGCTACTCCACCGCCGCCACCACCGCCTCCACCCCCACCACCAGCACCCCCAACACCACCAGCACAAACTCAATCAACACAAGAAACTCAACCGGAAACTCAATCAACACAAGAAACTCAACCGGAAACTCAATCAACACAAGAAACTCAACCAGAAACTCAACCAGAAATTACTCCTACTCCACCGCCTCCACCACCGCCTCTACCACCACCTCTACCACCACCACCACCACCGCCAACTCCTCCAGCACCTCCAACGCCACCAACGCCACCAATACCTCCAACTCTACCACCTTCACCTCCAACGCCACCAATACCTCCAACTCTACCACCTTCACCTCCAACTCCTCCAACTCCACCAACAACACCAACAGCACCAACAGCACCAACACCTCCAGCATCACCAACTCCACCAGCACCACCAGCTCCACCAACTCCGCCAGCACCACCAACTCCGCCAGCACCACCAACTCCGCCAGCACCACCAACTCCACCAACTCCACCCACACCTACTGTTCATCAAATTGTTACTACAGCGACTCCTGATCCACAATTTCCATTCTCAATTACAACATCCCCTAGCATAGGAACTAATAAGCTTCTTACTTTGGGGTTATCCTTCTCTAATATTATTGACTTAAATGAATTATCACTATCATTATTAGATGTTAGTACTGTACCATCTACAGATTTTGCTACAGATTATGCTAACGATGCCATTATTGATTCTATAGACATTGACACACCAATATCATTTGATGGAGATGCAATTATAGACTTCTCAATAGATGATACAGAAAATAATATTACCAAAGCAGAGTTCAATAACTTAAAAGTATTTCGTATAAAAGAAGATACTTTAGAACTTACAGACGTAACAGTTAATAGTGGTTCATATATTCGTGATTTTGAAACAAAAAAGATATCCGCACAAGTTGATGAATTTAGTTTATTTTATATAGTAAGTCAACGCATTTCTAGAGATACAACATTAAACAAAGGATCGGATGTATCTGCTAATTTTTCTTATTCTGATTATTTCATTGATTCTATTGACTTAAATTTTGATGAAATTACTAATTCTGGCGACTTAGAAATACAAACCGATTACGATTTGCCAGACATTGAACCAATCACAGAATACAATTTGATAGGCAGCGCCTCTGCTGTAAATCTTACAGCTACCGCAAATTTCTCAGGTAGCGTAATAGTAACATTTAACTTAAAAAACAATATAACTAAATCAGAGTTTGATAGTCTTAAAATATTCCACAAAGATGAGTATGGTATTACAGATGCAACTATCGAACATGGAGATTACGTTCGTAACTTTGCAAATAAAACGATATCTGTTAATATTAGTAGTTTTAGTTCATTATACTTAGTTACCAACCCTACTGATCAAAGCACAGTTTCATTTAATCCTATTAAAGATGGACTTACGCTTTTTTATGATCCTGAGCTTTCGCAAAACCCACCTCCTGATTCTTTGCGAAACCGACCCCTTGAAAATTATACTACTACCACTCCGACCCCTACTTCATCATTTGAAGATTGTTTTGATCTTGTTGATACGACAGGAACTAAGACAAATTATTGTGTAGACCTATCTGAGTATCAGATATACGATTGGAGTGGTAATGGATATCATGGTAAGTTTGATAGCACTTTTGCGACAGGTGATGACGATCCTCCTTGGACACTACCCTCCTATGCTTCAGATAATAGTTATATTCAACTACCCGGATGGGGAGGTCATATCGATATACCACAGTCTTCTAGAGCTATTGATTTATCTATACTTCCAAGTGAGCAACCTGAGTATGCAGACAATCCGATTACGGATGTTAATATACACGGAGATATTTACCATCCAGCTGGTGGATGCACATTAAATTTTGTAGTTTATAGATTTTATGATGGTGGAATATTATTCGACACATCCAACTATGATAGCTCAATTGCTGTTCAAGAATATGAATCTAGATTCTTTGGTGACAAACGAGGTTATTTGATAGGATCAACCGATGACATAGCAAGAAAATTTAATCCCGATGGGTCAAGTAAAGATTATGACGACAGCTGTAGTTATAGAGATCCACAATCGGGTCTGCTTTTTAGTCCAAATTATTTTCAAACAGCTTTCTACACAACGAATCTATATGATGGTAGTAGAGTAACTAATGAACCACAATTTGATATGGATAGAGAAAAATGGTATAATATTACTATTGTTGTAAGCAAAGAAGGTATAGTTAAATATTATAAAAATTGTGAATTTATAGGTGAAGAAACATGGTATGGATATTCAGAATGTAATATTAATGCAGCCGGTTCTGATGCTGTTGCTAATAAACTATTAGGTCATTTTTACTTTAGTCGGATAGGCACCAGCTTTCAGGGTAGGGTTGGTCCAATATTACTGTATGATAAAGCATTAAGTGATGCTGAAATTAAACACAACCATAATGAAATTGTGAAGACAGGACGATATCCAGATATTAATTCTTGTGTCACACCAACAACCCCAACTACAACAACAACCCCCACTACAGTAACCCCAACTCCATATATTTTTCCTAGTATAGTAACAGATGATTTAGAATGCTTTATAGATCCACTATCTTATGATCCTAACGCTAGTGCTTATGGTAATTATTTATTAGATCTAACACCCGGTAAAGCTGTTGGCGAGAGATATGATGCACAGTTAATAAACTGGCCTATATTCTCTAATGATTTTAGTTACTTAACATTTAATGGATCTTCACAAAGTTTAGATTTTGATATTAATACTGTAACTGGAAATGATTTAACGCTTAGTAGAGCTGGTAGCACAATCAGTTTTGTTATTAGAAATTTTAACCCTAGTAATTTCATATATGGAAGATCTCATAATAAATCATATATACAATTAGATAGTAATCAAGTTAAAGGTGAAACAGACGTTAATCTAAATACATTTAACGGGCCTACTACTTCTTTTAATAGTAATCAATGGTCTGTTTACACAATTGTATTTGATAATAATAAAGCTTATCATTATAAAGATTGTTTCCTTTTGGGAGAAACATCAGACTATGGAAGAGATGCTGCTATAGCTACAACTAATGAACTTGAAGACAGCCTAACTATATCACATATAGGACGAGCAACTAACTATGCCGGAGCTTATGATGGTGAACTGGGTCCTTTCTTAGTATATGACAAAGCATTAAATGTTAACGAAATACAGACTAATGTGAATGCGTTGTTAAGTCGATATCAATTAAGTTGTGCCACCACAGAACTTACTCCTGCTACACCAACACCAGCAACAGAACCTCCATTTGAAAATTGTTCAGAAGATAGTCGTTACGTTAGACTATTTAAAGATCATGATAGTATTACTATTGCATGGGCTGTTGATTTATCAGTTATAACAGATTTTGGTCTTAATGCTTTATATGATGACGACCCTCCAGGGAAATGCGATGCTACTAGATATGGTATATCCATAGCAACTAATCAAGCTTCTGATCACGTATATGGCATGGCACACATGGTTACAAAATGTATTGATTTATCTCCTGACGGCAATAGTTTTACAGGAAATGACACTACAGGCTGTTATGTTGATGCAGACAATTGGTCTGTTACCCATGGTTTTCAATCTTGGGATGATATTCCTATCTTGAAGGTGGACTCCTCAAATGTTCCTTCTAGATATAGAAAGTTTTTATCTGGATTTGGTTCAGATTTAGGTAATATACCTAATGATTGGAGATTTTTTATTGTAACTATTAATTTAGAAAGATTTTTTGGGACTATAGATAATCAACTTTCTCATGTCAATAATCTTTTGGTAGATAAAGATTGTGCTCACAGCAGTAATTCTAATTATTCTTATTCGGATAATGCAACACCAACGCCAATATATACAACGCCTATAGATTGTTCATGCTGTACATTCCCAGGAGAAGATTTTTCAGGACGCAACTACATTGTCAAAATATTTAGTGATAAAGGCAATAGTAGTATCAAAAAAGATATTTATGAACAAACTATATATGATTCTGATGGACCCATTAATCAAGTAGATCCTTTAAGATTTTCTAATGATAAAAGCTATAATCCTTCAGGCACTATTAGAGACACCAAAGGATTAAGTAGTACTAAACAGTCTCCAACAGCACACATATTAGATAGTGTTAAATTTAAAGCAGAAACCTATAAAACTTCAGGTTCAGCGACTAATCAATTAAGAACAAAAATTATTTATCAAATTGCAGAACCCATTATTAATTTATCAAGTGTCATTTTGGAAAATCATTGGACTACAATACTTGGTGATTCTGGAGAATTTGCTGAATTACAATGGCAATCTAGTTTTGGTAGTGATTGGGAAAGTTCGGATGATTTACCAGGAAGTAATAACTTACTAAATTTTGATGTAGCTAGTTTGGTAGGTGAATATAGAAATGGACAAAATATTTATACTCAAACTATTACCTATATAGTAAACGAGATGTTTATATTAGATCCAACTTACAACTTTAGGGCTGTGACAACATACAACGCTCCAAATCCTATAGGTCCTCAAAAAACATCATCAGCACAAATATATCCTGAAGTAATATATTTAGCAATACAAGAAATAGACGGATGTTGTAATGAAGTAAATTCTATTAAATATGTTCAATATATTGATAATGAATATGCTGCTAAGTATTGGACTGAAGAAATTTTTAGTACGCATAATACAACAGCTTACATAGACGATCCAAAATATTATATTTATATTAAACAGTTTCAAAACTATGGTGGTAGTTATGAAGATCAAAATTTTTGCGCTCGTGCTTGGTTAGTCGATGCTTCTGACTTACCAGCAGATGCTATAATTTATTATAAAGCTACCTTAGATAGTAGTTCGTCTCAAGACTCATATGTTAGTTGTGAGTTCTGTTTAACAGATCATATGTTACACTCTAGCACATGTCCGCCAACTCCTACAACAACTACCACAACAATCTTAACTTCTACACCTACACCTACACCTACACCTACACCTACACCACTACTTTTTGCTGATACCACTACAAAAACGACAACCACCACGACAGTCACGACAACCGCAACGACACCAACGCCAGGACCGAACCCTTGTTATCATAGAATGTATTTACAACCATGCGTGGAGCCTACACCTACCCCGAACCCAATAACTTACTGGGTGGAAAACATCACCTTAAAAGATCCTAATGAAAATGCAACATCGCCAACACCGGTTACCGTTAATGCTTGTGAATATATTGCAATACTTTTATATGATCCAACTACTCCATCAGCATCTTATTCAAATCTATATGACTATGTTGGTTTCTATGCAATAGACTCTAATTCATGTGTAGCTATGTATAGAAATGATGTCATCTCTAAAAACCAATTAGACACCCTCGATCCTAGCACTAATGTAATTATTGAAAACTTAATAGTAGAAGCTCAACATTATGATGAAGGGGTATGTTTACAAAAACATTGCCCTCAAACAACAACAACAACAACAACAACATTTCCAGTAATTGAAACCACAACCACAACAACTACTCCAACAACTACAACTACAACTGCCACAACAACACCAACTACAAAAACCCCAACAACCCCAACAACCCCCACAACAGGAACTCAAGAGACAGCTAGGATAACTACAGAAACAACAGCAACCGTTGGCGATATTGCCATAACCACGCCTATTATATTTCCGACATTTACAGCAACACCATTGCTATGTTGCGCAACCATTATTACTCCCGAAGCTATTGATGAAGAACCTATTCCCCCCAATTATTTTGCTGGCTGTATAGAACAACCATCAGATGCTAATCAAACCGACTTAGAATCTGTTTTTGTTGATGACTATACTCATTGTCAAATTTCTGACAGCATAGGTCTCGAAAATCAAAGTTACTGCTCAGAATTTGAGGCAATTAGACAATGCGAAGCTGATTATTATATAGATATATGCGGAGGGGCTATAGAGGAACAGCATTATGGAAATAATGTTGGATATTACGCCAGATGTATTGATGATGAAACAGGAGCAACTGATCAATGTTGGCCATTATCTAGAATGTACTGTCCGCCATGCGATCAATGTGACGGTAATGGAGACCCTTGGGCCTTCCTCGGTTGTATAACTGATACAGACAGAAATAGAGGAAGAATAGGTACAGGACAAGATGGTACATGTCCATTTTTTGGTAGCTTAGATGGTAATACACAATGTTCTGTATTTGAGCTGATAGGATCTTGTTTAAAAGATAAATGCGAAAATGACGAGGGTTGTGACGATTGTAGCTTTAATCCTGCAGGCTTCTATGCTTTATGCAAAAGGGGTACTGTTGATACCTGTGTTGCTTTAGGTAGTTACAGCTGTTGTACTACCTTAGACACAAAAACAGGCTGTGGAGACGGAGAAAGCTTTGAACCCGGACATGTAATATTACCACTATCTTCGGAGGGTGCTCAGAATCCATCTGCTATAAAACTGAAAATACCCCTAACAGCAGCATCTTCAGCTAATAAAAACTCTTATACCTATAGTGGCGGCCGTATCAGAGTTCCTTCTTCCACCAACAATCTCTTGTCCTCCAATTCAGACATTACTGTGCTTAGTGTAAATGGAACATCTCCATTTAGAACAGGTTTCCAAATAGATAAATTAATAGTAGAATTAGATAATCTCACAGGACTCTTAACCTGTACATTTGATGCTGCATTATTTTATTGTGGTCCTAACTATGATACAAATTCTAATGATTTATATCTTTGCCCTCCAGAAACATTTAAAGCCGATATTGATGGTGGTGGTAAATGTATTAATTGTGGTGATATTGATACTGTTGTTATAGGAGGGTAGGGACTTAAAACTATGCGATACGATTACTTAATAGTTGGGTCTGGCTTATTCGGCTCTACTTTTGCAAATTTAGCCAATGCAGATAATAAAAGATGTTTAATTATAGAAAAAAGAGAACATCCTTTTGGTAATTGTTACACAAAAAAACAACATGAAATAGATGTTCATCAATATGGTCCACATATTTTTCACACTAATTCTAATAAAATATGGAAATACGTAAATCAATTTAGTGAATTTAATAGTTATATAAACAGTCCTAAAGTTAATTATGGGGATACTCTATATTCTTTTCCTATAAACCTAATGACATTACAACAGCTATGGGGAGTTAACACGCCCAAAGAAGCTTCGGATAAATTAGAAAAAGAAAAACTTAATATTACTAAACCTACAAATTTAGAAGAGTGGATTCTGTCTCAAGTAGGAGAAGAAATATATTATACATTTATATATGGATACACAAAGAAGCAATGGGGTACTGAGCCTAAAAATTTACCAACATTTATTATCAGAAGATTGCCTATAAGATTGAATTTTAATGATAATTATTATTTTGATAAATATCAAGGTATTCCAGAAAATGGTTATTCAAGCATGATGTCTAATATGATAGAAAAAACAGAAGTTGTATTGAATACAGATTATTTTGCTAAAAGAGATTATTGGGATAGTTTAGCTAAAAAGATTGTATACACAGGTGCGATAGATGATTTTTTCAATCAAAAATATGGCACTTTAGATTATAGAAGTTTGAAATTTCAGCATGAAGTATTAACCGACACTCTTGATTATCAAGGTAACGCTATTATTAATTATACAGATTATGACGTTCCGTACACAAGAATTATAGAGCATAAACATTTTAATTTTGGTAAACAAAAAGATACTGTAATCACCAAAGAGTATCCTCAAGACTTTAATAAAAAAACCGAAAAATACTATCCTATAAATAATAAAGTGAACAACGACCTGTATGACAAGTATAAAAATGAAACTAAAAACTTATCATCCAAATATCTATTTGGTGGTAGATTAGCAGAATATAAATATTATGATATGCATCAAATTATAGGCTCTGCGATGAGTAAATATGAAACATAAATGCATTCTTTTACTTTCTCTATACTCATTAAATAGATTAGAAGAAATATCTAAATTATTAAATCATATAAAATATTTAGATGTTGATTTATCTATAGGAGAACATAATAGAAATAGTACATCTTTACTAAATTTTATTAATCAATATTCTAATAGAATTAAAAATATAAATTTTCATCCAAACTATGGAGTAGATATAGCTCCTTTTATACATCAAATTTCTAAAATAAACCATGAAGATTATCCATATTTTATTAAATTACACTCTAAAGAATCTAAATGGGGAGGTAGCTTCCATGTTGATTGGGGGAGTGTGCTGATTGACACTTATATCGGCAGTCTCTTTAATTTTGATAATAATTTAAAAATTTTAAAAAATAAACATATTGGAATGATTTCTCACAGCTTTTTAAAACTAAAAAATAAAGAAGGTAATAATTCTAATAAAATAAACTATTTATGTAGTTTACTAAATATAGATTATGATAAAACAAAAAAAGGTTTATTCAGCGCTGGGTCTATGTTTATGTCAAAAACAAAAATATTTCAAAAATATTTTAATGATAAAATAGATACTCTAGATATACTACTCAGCAATGAGATTGGAAAAGTACATGATGGTAATTCTAATACAGGTACCTATTGTCATTCTCTTGAAAGAATTTTCGGATATCTAATACAAAATGAAAATCTAAAAATACATGGCAATATTTGCAAAACTATACCTATTTTTAATGAACAATATAAAAGATTACATCTAGTAATTATGTATAATAATTTTTGTTATTTAAAAGAAGATTTAAACATATACGGAAATCTTATAGATAATCAACAAAATAATTTAAAAATTCAATGGTTGCATCTTGAGGATAAACCATTAATAGAATATATAATTATGAATAATAAGCTTATGAGAAAGACATAAATGATAAAATGGATTAAAAAAGTTTTAAGGTTTTTCTACGCTTTTTTCTGGCACTGTATAGAGGGATTTCCTACATGTAATACAGAAGAAATTTTAGAAAGGTATAACACTTGCACTAATTGTGAAGAATTTAATAAAAAGAAATCTATATGTAATATTTGCGGTTGCAATTTAAGTAATCGTAAAGAATTTATGAATAAATTAGCCTGGGCAGATCAAGAATGCCCTTTAAAAAAATGGCTAGCTAAAGAATAATCATTTGACTCATTGCTCTCTATCTGTTATTATAAAGAAAACAACAGATATGGAGTTGACATATGTCTGCAATTAAAGATAAAGTACATCACAATATATCGATTATTAACAAAAAATATGACTTAATAAGTGATGCTAAAGAAACTCTGTTAAACTCCAACAATTCAGTGTTAGTGTTAAATATATGCAACAATATGAATACTTATGGAGCTGGTTTTAATAAAGTTATTTCGCAACATTTTCCTATAGCAAAAGAGAATTATCATTTAATTGGTTCAACAAAATTAAGAACATCGCTAGGGCATACTCAGTTTGTCAAAGTCGCTATAGACAAAAAATACAAAAATGAAATTATTGTAGCTAATATGATATGCCAAACAGGTATAATGTCATCTACAAATCCTAGACCTATTAATTATTGTTTTTTGGGATTATGCTTGGCTAAAGTACAAAGTTATGTTAAGCAATATATGTCAGAGAATGATTTATCAATCAAAATTATGTCTCCTAAATTTCATGGAAACGTGACCGGTGCTAATTGGTCTTTTGTATACGAATTAATAATGGATACTATCAGAAAACCCCAACATACATATATTTATGAATCTTATAATTGAAAAAATTGAATGGCTTAAAAATAGATTTTTATTTAAATATAAAGAGACAGAATCTTCTCAAAGCATATCGAATGTTAAAGAAATAATAAATATTTTTAATGATATTAAAGATATGAATATAGAAGAAGTCAAATTAGACAATATACTCTCTAAATATTATTTTGGTTTTACAGATACTCAAGAGGATGTAATCACTAAAGAAACTGATTTTAATTATGGTTATACAAAAGAAGAAAAAGATAAGATTAGACTAGACATTCATAATATATATCAAGATATTTTATGCTCTATTGTTCAAATACAGCAAACCCCTAAAGAAAAAATAACTACTCTAAAAGATATAGATTTTACTATAGAGATCCCTAATGAATGAAACCATATCTATGAAAAATCTTTTTAGAATAGAAAGCTTTATGGAGGCTTGTATATCTAATCATTCTTATGCGGCTTTAAGCAATAGTATGGAATATATTGCAAACAGAACTCACAGCCTCAATTCTATACTAGAGCACTCTAAATTTATTATAGGAATTAATGATTTTTGCTACTTTACCACTGCAAATATTAGATCTTTTATAGCAGATAAAATACAGGCAGGCATTAAGTTAATTTTACCAGCATATTTAGATTTGCCTTTGCAGTTAATTCCCTTCTGTATATCTTCTGATGATTGGTCTAAAAATTTTATAGCTAATTATATATCTTCTTCATATAATAATGTTTCTAAATATATTGCAGATATAGGACACAATGATATGATATATATAAGCAAAGAGTGGTCTTCTGATGATCAGAACTGCATAGTCTCTAATTGCATTAATTATAACATAGAAAACA
>Ga0181410_1000708_pt1 | contig 14577 bp, 7 predicted proteins | sample 33SPOviralmetaG_FD_130112 | JGI IMG/M metagenome (GOLD analysis project Ga0181410, IMG submission 130112) | Marine viral communities from the oligotrophic San Pedro Time Series (SPOT) site, San Pedro Channel, CA, USA - 33 SPOT_SRF_2012-06-20 | ecosystem: Environmental > Aquatic > Marine > Strait...
GAAAATCCAATTACCATTGATAGGTATAATTCATATAGATCTCTTGAGTTTGGTATCCCGTCAATAGTAGCATATTCTTCTGCTGGTACTGATAACGATTACTTCCGAAATGGTTACTCTAATGAAACATATGGTCATTTAAAGCCATATTCATCTTTTGTACAAAAACTAACATCAGGTGGGGTTGTTGAGAACATTGAAGTTGACAGTGTTATTACTGAAGATACTCCAATTTATATTAAACTAAGCAGCACTGAGATTGTGCAAACTACGAAAACAGATCCTGATGCTTTTTATGCAGGCTTAACAGGTACGGCAGATATTTATTTTAAGAGTGATTATCCGGGTAAATATAATCTCATATTTGGCTACAAGCAAGGAGATATTTTTGAATATGCTAATACGACCAACTATGGCGTATCTTCCACTACAATTTCTAATAACACGTATGACAAGCTTTCTTTTTCATCCAACGGGTTAGATGGAGAAGGTCCTAACAATTCGTTTACAACTTTTAATATTGGTGCTACAAAATTTGCTACAACAAAAATAGCATTTGTAACTAAAGTGAAGGATGACAATAACTTTACTCAAAAGAACATGCCACTATTAAGTGCAGGAAGTGGTCCTAAGTTAAATCTTGTTTTAACAAATGGTACAACCAATTACGATATTGATATATCTTCTAATTTCTTAGATCTATCAACTCTCAATACTGGTGGATTTTATAAAGGTTATTTTGTAAGTAATAACTCTGATACCTTGGAAGATGTATATCTTTCTGGACATACGACGTATTCTGGTAATTTTATATCTGGCGCTAGTAGTACGTTTACTATTTACCCAAGTAGCTTTTATACAGTTTCCAAGAAAGGAGAAAATATAGATTTCAAAGCCGCATTTAAGGATATTGCAGAACAACCATTATTTACTGACGCAAGGGTTTTGATGAGTGATTTTATTGGATCGATTTTTGGAGATTTGAGCTCTACACAAGATTCTATTGGTAAAGCAACGTATGAAAAGATACAAAACTTTTTTGATAATAATACATCCATCAACGAAAGTAACGTTGATGAGCTAGACGGTATTTTACAAATGCTTAACTTACCAGAGTTAAATAAATATTCCTTTCCACCTAAGCTTAATAGGCTCATTGATTTATTATCTATTAGTAAATCTGAATTATTTGGTCGGCGTAATAGAAATCAAACCCACTACCAATCTTATGGTTATCGAAATAATGAGTTTTATGGCTTTAACTTAGGTGACAAACTAGATGCAAATAGTATTATTGTTGCTGGGCAGCCAATAGTAGCTTCTGAAAATTATAGTGGTAAATTTACGACGTTAAATACTACTCTCCCCCTTAGTGCTAGAACCACCCCTACTATTGCTATTACTGATGGGTTTGTATATGGCACATCAACGGGTCAGCTAGTATCTGCTACATCAGAAGAACTTGATAGCGGTACTCCTATTACACTTGAACAATTTGGGCAATGTGAAGTTCTTACTGAGGGTGGAGATGATCTTTTAACTCAACCACTATCGTCAAGCTCACAATTCTATACATTAGGTGATTATAATGCTACATGGGGATGGCCGCTTTTATCTGGTGGTGGGCGTGATATTTTCGATATATATAATTTTTACTATCAGAAAGATGTAACTACTGATATTGAAAACTCTATAATTGATTTTGAGGATCCCAACAACACTATTTCATATAGCCTTACATCTTATAATGATTGGTCGAAAAATGACGGTACTATGTCAAACATCTTTTCACAATCGTTATACGAAGGCCTCAAACTTTTTGAAGATTAATAATTATGTCTGACCAATCTATAAGAACAGTTCTAGTTAAGTATTCTATCACTAACCCTGATATTACAGATGGTGTGTATAGAGATACTATTGCACCGTTTTCGTTTTTAGACTTTATTACTAATACTCAAGCTGATTATTCACCAGACGAATATAGCTCATTCTATAGTCAATATCTTCAAACCTGGTATTCTAATCAAGATGCATCCGAAGAAGAGCAGCAAACGCAATTTAAAGATTATTACAGGCAGTTCATTAGAGAGATAGTGATTAACTATACGACTGAAACTGAAAAGCGTTTCTTGGAAAAAATAAATTTCAATGATCCAGCTGATTTAGATGTCGCTATACCATTTTTCGCAAACCGTCTTAAAGATATTGCATTATTCTATAAGAAAAAACGTGATGAAGGTAAGTATGTAATTGATAGAAATAAACTTAAAGGTAGCTCCGTTGGCTTGGAAAAAGCTATTTTTGACAATATTTATAATTTTATTTTTAATACTGAAGATTCTTTAAATACGGAAAATTTGACGGTTTTCGATGCAATTAAAGATTTAGGGATAGAGGTTGAAGAATTTGTTGATGTATATGGTGATTACTTTGATGTACCCACTGCTATTAATGAAGCAGCTAACAGAAATGAAATTGAAGCAAAATACTTTTTAGATCCAGCTGGTATTGAAGCTATTTCTGGTGATAATAATTTTTTAACTAATCTACGAGCATTTAAAATTAATCCCAAGGCATTAACACCCAGTGAGTTTGATGCTATTTGTAATCCTGATAATGAATTAGTACAGCTAGCTAATCAATTTAGAAAAGGTGGATTATCAGTATCTGAATTATATTCTTTAAAACGAGCTCTAATTTCAAAATATATAGGTACAGATATTTACTATATTAACACTACAACAAGCCCTGCTACATCAGGTATTTTAGTTAGAGCAGATACACCAGCTGCTAATGCTCTCAATTTACAAGCTGCTAATACAGCTACAGTAGAAAGTAATGAGATCCAACTACTCAGAGATACGGGTCTTAATTTTAAACCTGATGATATTGGTTTATTTAAATTGCATGCTGAAGATTACACATATACAATAGACACTAATGCTATAGTGTCGGATGAGGTATATATTTTCCCAGATCCTTCTAAGTTTGGAAACGTTTCTACAAACCCTGCGGATAATTACCCAGTTTATTACAAGTTTGATTATAGATTTAATACAAGAAACGTATCAAGTGGTTTTGCAACAGGCGATCCTAGAGTTACGAACAAATCTACAACTTACGAATCTTACACTACTAAAGAGCGTAATGATTCGCAGTTAGTAGAGCGTAATGATATTAGCTATAAACTAAACTTTACAGACTTATACAATCAAGGACTAGTATCGAAATATCAAACTGATATTTACGGTAATGAATATGCATTATTTAAAACAGAACCTCTAAAACCTATTGATGAAAGTACATCTTCAAATATTAAAAATTTACTTTTAAATGGTCATGTGTTTTTTGATGAAGTTGATGGTTATAATTTTAACTATTCTTTAACGGGAATTAACGGTACAACGATTAGATCAGGACTTAGCACATATACTAACGGCGTAACTGCTCTAGATACTCCACTTACTCTATATATGAGAGAGTTTTATCCATATCAAGAGCTCCTTCAAGACACCAGAAACCTATTACCATACTGGCGAGATGGTGGTGCATTTACATACCTAGATGGTAGTGAACTTCCGAACCCACTTACAGGTCTAGGACCTGGATATCCTGCATCCACCAATTATTATTATACAGTTTTAGTTGAAGGTACATTCCCTACTCCTGTTGATATTCAAACAGAGCAAACACCTTTATCTGATATTACAACAGAAGCTGACTTCAATATTATTGCAGAGAACGCTGAATTAACTTTTGCAACAGATATACGATATTATCTTTCTGCTGGTGGGCAATATAAGCGTTACGAAGGAGGGTATTTTACTGATGAGGTAGTAATGCCTAATGATTTTATATACTCAGATAACTACCGTTATTTAGATAGCATTGATTCAAGAGGTTCAACTATTGTATCCAATCTCACGTCGTCAAATACAACACTTACCAAAGAAGAACAGCAAACATTAATAGGTAGTCTTTACGTTAAGAATGGTACATACTCTACCTCTGAGTTACTATCATCTGCACTTGAAAAAACTATTACGAAATACGCTCCTTCAATTCAAAATCAAATTAATTACGAGCTGCTAGATTTTGATATTATACAAAACACCATATTCCTCGAAACTAAGTCAACCCTCATTATTGACAAAATTTCATATAAAGATGGTGCCTTTACTAAGCCATCAACTATAAATACTACATTTTCAGTTAATAGTGCTAATATGGTTGAGGTGTTTACAAATAGGTTTTATAATGAAAAAACTGGTAAGGTGTATTTTGCACGCTTTAAGGATAATGTTAATGATACATGCGCACCACTAGCGGATAATTATAAAGCAGTATATCCAGAAATCTACGAGTATGATATTCAACAAAATTCAACATCTAAGCTATATCCAACTGGTGCAGATGACATCACATTGAGTGCTTTTGAATTGAATGTGGAGTCTCTTTCATCCCGTAATTACACACCAGATTCTGTACATACTCCTAATTTAACTTACAACAGCTTAAATGATATATTTAAACTAACGTATATGATATGTGATAAAAACGATTTCACACACTTAGTGGATGCTTCGTTTAAGATGTCAGATAATAAACTTACCGTTGTGGATTCAAATAGATATGAACCATTAAATAATATTACCAGAACTTCTACATTTGGTGATACTACAAACTTTAGCTTTATTTCAGCAAGTAATGGATCATTTACTAGAGATTCTAGACACTTCACCTTCACCATATAATGAGTACAATTTTTATTAATCTCTCCTCTATAACTGAAAACACAGACGTGTTTAAGGAGGAAATATTGTTTAAAGGATCACCTACAATAAATTTTGTTTTAACCGGGGTATCAGAAGCAACTAATTCTGCACTTACGTTGGACATCAACTGGGGTGATTCAAGTGCTATACAATATGCTCAAAAAGACATTGTCTTTAATTATAAGACCAAATCTATTTTTGATGAAGTATTATATGGTAAAGTTGGTGGTACTATTTTAAATCAATATGAGCATACATATGTACCAGCAGTAAGTTCTTTCTTTACTAACTTAACTGCACAATTTTTAATTCATTACAATAATGGATTTTACGCTAACGTAATACAACCTATCAAATTGATTCGTGAAAGTTACTACGACAATATACAAAAGCTCGGAATTACGTCAACCCAAATGGTAGGTGCATCTGCTAGCAACACTATTGCCAACTTACAATCGAAGTTTAACAACTCTACATATATCACTTTCTTGAATAATTAATTGTGTTTCGTGTTTGTACCATTAAATATGTATGTAAATGGCGAATACCAATACATACTCAGTTAGTTCAATAGCATTCCCTTCTGCAGAATATAATGATAGATATATCACTATTGAGCAAACTAAATCCTCCTTGGAACAGGGATTAAATATCAATCTTATTGATGCTCTTTCTGGTGCTCGGGATAGTAAGATAAATAACTACTCCTCTTACTATCTTACAGGTAAAAATAAGTTAGAAAACTTTATATCACTTTCAGCTACTAATAGCGATGTGACTACCTCATTGGTAACAAGGATTGGTTTCGAGCGTCCTAATAACGAGCAACATCAATATTTATACATTTTTAAAAGTCTTGCAGATCAAACTACTTCACAAAAGGCTTTAGGTATACAACCTCTTGATAAAACTGGGTTATTCGCTAATAACTACTTTTTCGAAATAGAAGCATTAAATAACAATTTATGCCGAATTAAGCATAATAATGGATTGTTTGATTTTTATCTCAATTATAATAATAACGTAAATCCGGAGACCGGGCGACATTACGGATTTGTATTTTATCAAAATACAGATAATTATAGAGATATTACCCGAGAGCAGAGTGATGTGTTTAGATACGTTTTAGATAATGATGGGTATTTACAACTATTTAAATTTGAAGATAGTGTTCTTAATATTGTTACGTTAAGTGGAAGTGAACTTATTCTTACACCTCTAGTATCAGGAAGTTTAAATCGCAGTCACAATAATCTAATGCATATTGACTATTCATTAGATCAAAATGTAGATGCAATTAATAAAAGTTTTATAACCTATAATGTTAACAAATCATCCAACTTAACTCTCAATACTGAGGCCAGTAATTTTAATGAAGATGGTCAATACGTGTTTACAACAGCTTATAATACGGTTTCTGCAGAGTCACTACCAGTAAACTATTTTTCACTAGACACAAATAGGTCAGAATTTAACTATGTCAAGCGTGGCACAAATATGGTTGATAGTCCGATAGGAGTAGGACGTGATCCACGAGAGTATTATAATTTAAATTCAGGTAATAATCAGGAAAAAGGCTTGGATAAGATTAATTTAAATTACTCTTTTTATGATAAAGATATCTTTATTGAAAATGGTACAGATACATTTTTTATAGCACCTTCATCTATTTATCCGTATGAAAAACTCAATATTAACGATACTCAATTTGTTTATAATGGTGCATTTGCCGGACCAACCCCAGTTTTGTCGGATAAAATTTTTATAAAGAGGCAAAACACAACACAATATGATAATGGTAGATATCTCTGCACTTGGTTATCTGGCGGTGTTTTAGGCGGATCTGGTGTCTGGGTAGATAGGTACTACTACCCAGATAAAATTACTAAAGGTGCAGCGTTGTCTGCTACATCTACTTATGCACCATCCTTTTACGATAGTGTTGATACGTTAACTTTAGATGTTTCTGATGCTGTACTTAACAGAGAAAAATTCTTCGATAAGTTAAGTGATGCAGCTATTGAACCAAATATTGCAATTAAATATCAACGTATTGGTAATGCCGATATAAAAAAGATTGTTGATAGTTCATCTCCGCTAATTTCGTCTTTTGATACCTTTACCACCTCTAAAATAGTGAGAGGGGAGACGGAGAACTTCTGTGTGGATGTTGATGCTAGAGAACTTACTTTTGATGGTGATAGATATAGTGTGCTCAATGTCTCAGAGAAGATTGATGAGACTAAAAACTTTACCTTAAATTTTGATATGTATTTAGATCCTGCTAATAAGTATGGATTTCAATTATTAGGTAACAATACTAATAAAGGATTTGGTATTTTCCAAGATCAGACTGTTACACCATTTATTCACGTGGTAAGTGATCAGACGCTATATATCTACAATACTGATTTTGAATTGAGAAATAAAGTTGAGTTTAAAACTAAAATCAAACAGGTATTTAAAAGAAGTGCTTTAGATGATTATATTGTTACTACTTCTGGAAACCTATTTTATAAAGTTAACACACAAGGTAATAAAATTAAGCTAGACTGTGGTAGTGATATTTTATCATATATCGGCTACTATCAAATGCATGATCATATCGACTTCATCTCTAGTGATCAAGTAGTTCGTAGAATTAATACCAATACATTTTCTGTATCAACCTTATCATCAGCTGAATTTGATGTATATGAAAAACAGTTCTGTTTATACGATAATGTTTTAAAGTATAACGATGATACCTACAAATTGCCTGGTGCTAACAATAACTGGGAAAACGATTCAACTGTATTCTATCAAGTTAGTGACTTTGTTGTAAAGCATAATTTGGATGGTGCACCAGAAGCTTTTCTAAAGTCTAATATTAAAGACTTTTTAGTTGCTCAAAATAAAGTTTATATTTTAAAACCTACTGAATATTTTGTATTCAATACAAGTGGTATTTTTGAGTTATCTGGGTCAATTGGTAGTCTTGACAGCCCTGGATCAGATACAGAACCTGATACAGAGCTATCAGTAGGACTTTCAGGTGGTGAGTTTATATCGATAGATTGGGTAAATGAATATGTAAATGGTGTAAACTATCAGTATCCCATTTTACTAGCAAAAGATAATGAAAATAGCTTGTATATGTACAAGAATTTAAATAACACAGCTGTTGCACTATCTGGAGCCTCATTCGGTCACAATACCCCTAACTCTAAGCTAACCAATTATAATGTACTTAATCATTTGTACGATTCTTCTTCAATTGACTTTAAATTAACGTTGAAGAACTATTTAGATAATGAAGATATCCTTACTAAAACTATTTCTTTTGATCCTAACAACTTTGAGCCAGGGTTCTATAATTTTACATATAGGTTAGATACAGTACAAGGTAATTCAACGTTATATATTAATGCAGAATTATACGATAATCAAAATTTTGCGCCGGGTAAATATATGATACAGGATATATTTAGCGATGAATTTTTTATTGGATCTACAGGCTTCCAAAGTAATATGGATCTCTCAACTTACCTTAAACAACCAGGTTACTATTATACTAAAGATCTTACTATAAGAAATCCGTATGTTTATAATGAAGCTATTAGTACTGAATTGGTATATGCTTTATATCTATTAGAAAAGCGTATTGATGATTTAGTGTTATCTATACCTGCTGGTCAAAGAACTTCAAAAACTGAGATACAGCAGTTCTTTAAGTTTAATAGAAATAATTCTTCAAATACTATTGATATTGTTGTAAAGAATCTCAATATTACTGACCAACCTATACGAGAGCAGATAAAGGCGTCCATTTTAGCCGAAGCTGGAAATTTTATACCTACAGGTGTGACAATTAACGATATTGTATTTAGAGACTATTAGAATGAGTGATTATTTAACATATAAAAAAGTTTATACGTCCGGAGAAATGTTTACTCTAACCGGGTCAGATTTTCACGGTTTTGTAGAAACTGGAAACCTTGGAAGTGCAAGAGAAGTATCAACTGGTAAGAGTCTCACCTCTAAAAATACCTATGAAACGGATTTATTTTTCTCTATAGATTTTAAAGATCGAGTTATTAGCGATATTAACATTACATTACCTAATCAGCTTGATGATTGTCTATTTGCTCTTAATGATAATTTTACTTATGAACTTTTTAGATATAAACTGCAAAATTTAAGGGAAAACAATACTTTTGTTTATTCTGAATTGTTTATAAGTTCTAATAAACTACCATATACGGATTCTTTAAGATATGCCTCTCTTTCCTCTAATACTTTAACAGCGTTTGAAATTAGAACATCAGATGCAACTACCCCACAATTTGTTAGCAATATTAAATTTGAAAATAGTCACCATTTGAGTGCATTTGGATATATTGTAGGTGCAACTGCTCAACCTAATTTAGAGCATGATGATAGATTTTCGTTATTTGTTTGTACATCATCAGACCTTATATGTCTTACTGGTTCCAATACTGATTTAACTATCATAGAAGATACTACTGGCTACGAGACAACAGAAGAAAATAATTTAACGTTTAAAGAGCTAGGTGGAATTGCATCAACTGATAAATATTTATATCTTTCTGATACTGGTAATAATACCGTACTTCGTTATGATATAGCTGGCTATGTTAACAACGATAGTTCTCTTAGAAACAAGCGTAATTATATTGAACTTGTAGGAGGATTCGGGGATTCAAGACGTCAAACTAAATTTGTAAGACCAACTAAATTAGCAGTAAGACCTGATACAGTAGCTGTATTTGATTCTGGTAATAAGGTAGTTAAGCTTTTTGATGAGAAGTTTAACTATATTACTCGCATTACATCCATTAACTTTAATACAGAGACATTTGGCGCTATGGGCTTTGATCCAGATTTCGGATCGTTATATATCTTAACTCATAAGGACGTAGTTACTAACAATATTAATAATAGAATAGCTTATTTATATCGATACAGTGGTGATAACTTTAGGTTTAAAGAAGAGATTATTTTAGATGATAAGCTAGACCTTGACGAATATATAGTAGATATTTCATTTTCTGGTACTGATAGTAACTATTGGTATTTTGCTACAAATAAAACCGTATATAAAAAGTTTAAAACCAGACCCACTAAAGTAATCGGCAAGTATCGTGCCGAGCGGTTGTATCTTTTAAACCTTGCCACCCAAGATGTTGTAAATGAGCCTATAACTATTAATAATCGTTGGAATTTTAGCGATATTAATTTTTCACAAGCCCAGTTTATTTGGAATTTAGGTACACAGTTTGGAGAGGCAGCAGCTGCTGAGCAAGTTACAGGGTTATTAGACTCTACAATTAATAGTTACTCTATTTTCCAATCTACTAGTAGTTATGATAAGACGTATATGTTAACAGATGGTCGTCTATACTTCTTCGACGAGCCAATAACCGCATCATATCAAAGAGTATTAAAAGATGTAAACTATACCAACTACGGCAGTGAAGGATTTTCATTAAATCCTGATAGTTTCATTCAACAGTCAACAATTAATCTTGAAATTCATAAACTAATCGATGATATCTTAACTCTTAAAAATAATATTATTGGAAGATTTTCCGGATCCTACAATAATGACATTTTAGAACTTGCGGATTACAACTATAACGTGGAGTTTGATAAATTTATAACTCAAGAAATTGAAAATTTTTATATTCATGGTAATGAAGAAAATTTAAATGGGGTTTTAAATAGATGCTTTAAGTTGATTTATGAGCTACAGTCTAAATTAGTTAATTTTGTTCAGCCAGATATTGATTCTTCTATACAACGTTCATATACTGCAGGAGGTATTATAGAAATTTAATTGCTTAATACTGCCACTCCCATAAATATATATATGGCAAGTGAATCACTAACTAACACCAACATCTCAGAGACATATGTCGGTGTGCTTCACGCTAAAGGTGAAGCTATCCCAGCCACGGGACTACAAGATGTATATGATGGCTTTGGTAATAAGAGTGCGTTAAAGATTGGCCAAGCAGGAAAAGGAATCGATATTGATGGTAGTTTAGGTGCTAGTTTTATTAATACTCTTTATCCTGTAGGGGCTGTTATATTTTCTGCTGATAATACAAATCCTGGAGTTAGATTCTCTGGAACAACCTGGATACAAGAAGCAGAAGGAAGATTTATTGCCGGTGTTGGTACAGGTAACGATGGTACTAATACACAAGCAGTACCAGCGGGTAACGATTCTACAGGAAAATATAAACATACACTTACAGAAGCTGAATTACCAGCACATACTCACGGTGTTACTGTAGCTCATGAGGATTTCACCGCTGAGTCGGCGCCAAGTCCGAGACAGAACGTAGGTAGTAAGAAAACTGCAAGTTACAATCTTACACTAACATCTGAATCAACCGGGGATGGAACCGCTCATAATAATACACCACCGTCGTTTGGTTTGTATGTATGGAAGAGAACAGCTTAACAATTTAAAACAATGCCAGATATTGAAATAGTAAAATTAAAATTAAGAAGAGGTACTGATACTCAGAGGCAGGCTATTACTCTTGAGCAAGGCGAGCTTGGTTATACAACTGATGCAAAGCGAGTTTGGGTAGGAGATGGATTTACAATTGGTGGTGTTAATGTGGGTAATGTTGCACATGCACCAGTAACTGCAGGTAGTAGAACAGATCTCGATTATGTAATTAATGGTGATTTAGTATATGATAATAATTTACTATACCAACTCTCTGGTACATATGCAGATAATTTATCATCATGGGCGTTTATTGGTTCACAAACGGATACATCAACTATTGAATATAACGCAAGTAATCAGCTACATATAGTTGATAACGGTATCGGTATTGCACAATTAAGTAGTAACGTCGTTCGCGAAAATGGTGGGTTATTATATACCTCTTCCGGACTTTCAGCAAATGTTGATGGTTCTACGGTTACTGTTGATTCTACTACTGGTCAGCTAAGTGTTATTGGTGGTACTATTAGTACCAGTAGCGTAGGTAATGGCTTAAGTGGAGGTGGCGCTGATCCTCTAGGTGTGTATACTACTGATTCATTTACCTATACAGGCACTAAATTAGAATTTAGAAATGCACCTGCAGATACTATTGATGCTGGAGCTATTCAGAATTCTGCCCTTGGTAATGGTCTTGAGAAGAGTGGATCTACTATACGCCTTGAAAATATTGGAGGTGCTACTATTAAACCGTTCAACTCATCTGTCTATGATAGTACTGGTAGGGTTACCTCAACAACAACTACTCTTGAGCAAAACCTTTCAGGTGCATCCACTTCCGGAACTAGTCAACTCTTCTTCGGTTCATTAAATGAATCAAATCCTGGGGCTAGTGGTGAAACTGTTGTAAATGTTCTCTCTGCTAATAGCGATCGATCATCAGCAGTTACTATATCCCTATCGTCTGCAGGCTTTGTTCAAATTGCTTCAGGTACTCTTGGAGACTTTGCAATACCTGTATTTAAAATACCAACTTAATTTAATAAAATGGCTAAAAAAATCGAAATTCTCGAAAATACACTTCTCAAATTACTCGTTCGTCGTGGTGACAATCTAGATCGCGTTAATGTTACCTTATCGGAAGGTGAGCTAGGATACACTACTGATGGTAAACGTCTTTTTGTTGGGGATGGTCAAACAGCGGGTGGTATAGTAGTAGGTAATAAATGGAAAGGATCAGTTACTGATGTCTCCACTATTACAGATGCTATTACTGGGGATTATGCATTTGAATCTACGAGTAATATATTTTACGTCCTCACTGAACAGTCTACATGGTTATCAGCAGGTCGTATTTTAGAAGCTGGAGATACTACTATCGATATTAATGATAGTAATGGTACTATATCGGTTGGAACCATTTCAGGAGCTAACGTTTCCGTTAACGCTTTAGGTAATTCAATAGATCTTAGTAGTAACAAAATTTCGTTAAGTAGTACACAAATTAAAACAGATAGAGTTTCTTCTCATACAGCTTCTCATCTCAAGCTACCACAAAATATTAATATTAATAGTGTCGATTATCAATTTCCAACAGGAGGTCTTGGCGGTGATAATGTATTCTTACGTTCAGATGCTAATGGCAATCTTAGATGGACTACACCAGAAGCAAATGCTACAGTCTATTTTAACTCTTCATCTGTTATTCCTGTTGGTACAATTATTCCCGTCGCTTCAGGTTCAAGTGTACCAAGTGGGTATTTACTTTGCAACGGTCAAACGATAGCAGGTGCAACATACCGTGATTTATCTGCTGTTATCGGCTCACAGTATGGAGGAAATGATACAACCTTTAAGTTACCTAATTACGAAAACTCGGTTTTATATGGAGTTAACTCAAATCCATCTGGTAGTACTGAGCACCCCTTAAATACCAGCACTACAACTGGTTTAAGTGCTAAAGCGGTAACATTCTTTATTAAAGCTTTACCTGATACTGTTGCTACACCAGCATTTACTCTTAGTGGTGACTTAAAAGCATCAACAAATGGTACAGCAGTAGTAGAAGGTGCGTCTTTTGATCCGTTTGCAACTAATGTTGTTATTTCTACACCAGTACCTGGAGTTGCAGTGTTTGATACAACTACTGCTGTACTATCAACATTTACGACAAAAGCAACATATACAAAGTTCTGGATTACAGGATCTGGTGCTAAAGGTGGTAATAGAACAGGTGGTGCTGCTGCTACAGTTACCGGTGTCCTTTCAGCCCCCATAGGTACTAATGTTAAATACTTTGTTGCCCCTGGTATTACAACAAATAATACAGCCGGTGAAGCTTCTTATATTTCTATTGGTGGTACTGAACTTGCTAGATCGGTTGGTGCAAAATGGCAATCTGATCCGGTTCTTGCTACTACTAATACAGGCAATCTCTCAACAAATGGTACAGGTCTTGCTAATGGGGAATCAGCTTACATCTTAGGAGGGCATGTTATTGAAGGCGGCTCAGGTGGTTGGGATACAGATGATGGTGGTGATGAAGAAGTTGGTAGTACCTCTTCTTTCTGGGGTGCTGATAAAGTAGCAGGTGCTGGAGGAGGAGGACATGCTCGTGTATCAATTGATACTGCCGACGGACTTGTTAAGTTCGAATGGGGTATGTAAATTGTATTTTATCTGACTTGAATATTAGATTATCAGATTAAATATCTGTATGGATTATCCAACAGATCTACCTCTATCTGCTGTAGCAGTGCAGGTATTTGAGGAAGGCATGTCTCCTCAGTATGATATTACATGGTCATTTACTTATGAGTTAAGTGCACATACTGTTGGAGATCAATTTGGATATTGTATGTTTTTGCAAGATGCAAGCTTTCCTCTGAGTGGTGGTGGTGTTGGCCCTGATCTTGGATTTACTGGTAACACCTTACTATCCGCTTCACTTTCTTCACAACCTCTCAATAAGCCGATATTAGGTATCGGATTTGATAGTCTTGGTGCCTTTGCATCAGAACTTACGTATACTGATGGACCTACTCGTGCAGGAGTATCATATGAACCTAATAGTATTACGTTAAGGGATAAGAACTTTAACATAATTACTACACAGGCAATTAGTGCCTTTAATTTGGTTAGTCCGGGTAAGAAAACAATAAGAGCACGTCTTGGAAACTATGGTCGTCGAGTTGCTATTGATTATAAGAATGAAACTGATACATTCTATACTCAAATACTTACGCAAGAATTAACTGGTATTGATGTATACCCAGGTTCCCGATATAGACCTGGTGTATCGTTTGTTAAACCACTCTCTACCTCTAATAC
>Ga0181410_1000709_pt1 | contig 14558 bp, 10 predicted proteins | sample 33SPOviralmetaG_FD_130112 | JGI IMG/M metagenome (GOLD analysis project Ga0181410, IMG submission 130112) | Marine viral communities from the oligotrophic San Pedro Time Series (SPOT) site, San Pedro Channel, CA, USA - 33 SPOT_SRF_2012-06-20 | ecosystem: Environmental > Aquatic > Marine > Strait...
ATAGGACGCTTATTTGCTGTGCCAGAACGCAGGTGCTGTAGAGCCATCCTTAATACCTGTCGCCAGGCCGGAAATTATGGCTCTATCTTACGAGACTCAAAAACTGCCGTCATCAAGCTGACTGGTCAATGCAACCGTCCCAGTCAAATTAGGTAGCGTCACGACACGATCTGCTGTTGGATCGGCAACCGCCAAAGTTGTTTCAAACGCATCAGGGCTGGCACCCTCAAACACCAGTGATGCGTTCTCATTAAGCAGCAACTGACCACTAATGATCCCGCCAGCCTTGGGCAATGCCAGTGCAGCCAAGTCATAAGCCGTCTTGACACCATTTGGTGTGGCAGCAGTTGTTGTACTAGAACTTGCAACACCATCAGTCAGTTGCAGAACACCAACAGCACTTGTCGTACCAGTCGTGATTGAGATGGCAGGCGTTGTTGTCCCAGTCGCAACCTGTATTGGAGCGGTGCCGCTAACGCTGGTAACTGTGCCAACTTGATTAGCAATCCACTCAAGACCAGTTGCTTCGCTGCTATTGGCACTAAGAATGTAACCATTCGTTCCAACGCCAAGCTTGTCCAGCGTGGTCGTACCTGTTGGAACGATTAGATCGCCCTTTGTATAAGCGGCAATTCCAGTGCCACCACGAGGCACAGCCAGCATTCCGCTGGTCAGATTGGTCGCAACGCGGCATTCGGTACTAACTTCCTCAAGTGCTAGCTGTACGTTTGTACTGCCAATACTTGCTGCAGGAGCAAACGCAACATTATTTGCTGTTTGCGCCGTATAAGTAGACGAAACATCAATCTCAATCCAAGTTGTTCCGTTTGATAAAAGAATGTCAGGCGGAGCAAGAGTCACCGTAGGCGCTGGTGCTGTGCCCGTACCACCAATAGCAACAACCAGATAATAATTTGAGTTGTCTGAACTTGGGGAAGGCAAAGCATTGCCAACACTTATGCCCAGGGCAGAACCTTCTGAGGTAACGCTCGCAACTTGGTTTGTTGTTGCGTTGTAAGTACCAGCAAGGATGATTGCACCAGCTGAAATGCCAAGCGGCTGCCAGACGTTGCCGTCCCAGACAAAGAAGTTCTTTTCAAGCGGGTTATAAAATAGTTGACCTTTGAACTCAGCAGTAGGCAATGATTCACCAAAGGCAGTGACAGAACTGTCCGCAAGTTTGGCTCCCGTAATTGCCGAATTTGCAATCCGAGCAGTTGCAAACTCGCCCGTTGTGATTTTTGCTGCATCAAGATCAGGGATGTTAGCCGCAAGCAAAGCCGTTGCTGCAGTGACATGACCTTGAGCGTCAAAAGTAATACCGCTAACTGTTGCTCCAGTTACCGCATTGCTGTGGTTTAGCGTTCCACTGGTAACAGCTAAGCCTGTCCCAGGTTGGATGATGCCTTTTGCAGATGCTGTTGCATCAGGCAGATCAGTCGGCACCAAATTACGGAATGTTGGTGCGGCATCAGAACCAGTTGTTGGACCTGCAAAGACACTTGCTGCAACTTGCGTATCAAGTGACAGTGATAGATCAGTTGTAAATGCAGTTGGGTTACTAACAACAACAGCAAATGGAGTTGACTCCGTGACTGTTATCGACTGGATGCCAGCTTCTTGTGACCAGGCTGACCCGCTCCAGCGATATGCAATGCTTGTGCTGGTGTTGTACCAACCTTGACCTGTGTAATCACCTGTACCAGAAGGAGTGGCGTTACTAACAATGCAGGTTGCTTGATCACCAATTTTTTCTGCTGTAACTGAGTCAGGATGAAGCTTGCCCGTTGTTACTGAGCTAGTGCCAAGGTTTGCCTCAAGAACAATACTGTTTGCAAGCGTTGTTGCAAACGATCCAGTGCCGCTGCCTGTTACAGCGCCAGTTAACGTAATTGTTTGATCGCCAGTGTTTGTTCCGCTACTGGTACCGCTAAAGACTGAACCGTTAGTCCAAGTGCCGGTAGAAGTTGCTAAATCTCCAAGACCTAACGTGGTGCGCTGGTTGGCAGCAGTTGCGTCATTAAGTAAAGCTCGGCCAGCAGCAGTACAATCAATTTCTTCAATTAATCCCCCGCCTGTGCTACTGCGACCAAGGATTATGTCGGTGCTAGTTGTATTTTGAATTTTGTCATAAGTGACAGCGTCCCCTGCAATGGCTGCACTATTAACGACTCCAGCAGCAAAGCTTGTCGCAAATGATCCTGTGCCCGTACCTGTAACAACACCAGTTAACTCAATCGTTTGGTCGCCAGTGTTAGTACCAGTGCTTGCACCTGAGTGCGTACCACTAAAAGTGCCATCTTGCGTGGCTAACGTTCCAAGGCCAAGTGTTGCTCTCTGCTCTCCAACGTTGGCATCAGCAATTAGCGCACGACCTACAGGAGTACAACTAATTTGCTCAACTGTGCCTGAACCGCCAGATGCACGGCCTAAAATTACATCGGCAGATGTGGTGTCCTGCAGCTTGTCGTAGGTGACTGCATCTGACGCAATATTATTTGTTTGAACAATGTTTGAAGAAAGAGTGGTTGCAAAGGATCCGGTACCAGTACCTGTAACTGCACCAGTCAGCTCAATCGTTTGATCACCAGTGTTAGTACCAGAGCTTGTGCCCGAATGCGTTCCAGCAAAGGTACCGCTTTGTGTTGCTAACGTCCCAAGGCCAAGTGTGGTGCGTTGAGCTGCAGCATCAGCATCATCAAGTAACGCCCTGCCTGCTGCAGTTAACGAGAAAACTGCATACGTGTCAGACGCAGTCGCATAAATACCTTGATTTGCGGCAGTCGTTAGCCCTGAAATTGATTGCAGGCCAGCGTCATACGCCTGGACATTCGTCCCGATTGCTACGCCAAGATTTACCCGTGCATTGGCAGCATCACTTGCTCCCGTTCCACCATCCGCAACAGTGATGTCTGTAATACCAGTGATCGTGCCACTGGTGATGGTCAGGTTTGTAAGGGTTGAACCGTCAGCATTAAGCGTGGCAATTGTGCCAAGACCTAATGTTGTTCGCTGTGCTGCCGCACTTAAATCATCTAGTAGTGCTCGGCCTGCAGCAGTACAGACAATCTCTTCAATAATCCCAGCGTTTGCGCTGCTCCGCCCCAGCAAACGGTCAGTTGCTGTAACGTTTTGGACCTTGGCATAGGTGATTGCGTCGTCAGCAATCGAAGCCGTACCTAGCTTTGTTGTGCTGCTTTGATCAAGCTTGTCTAGATCAATGGTGCTGACATCGATCAGGTCCAGACCAGCGTCAACAAGGTTTTTTGCGGTAACCTTCTTGGTCTCAGAACCGCTAATGTCCGCAATAGGCAGGACGTCTACTGCTGCAACCCCAGCCTTGGACAGCTCGTTGAGCTGCGTAATTCGTTGGTCAGCCAAGGCTCAGCTCCTTACGCCAGGGGTACTTGCGTTTAGTTTAATCCGTAACTTCCGTCAACAGGAAATTGAGAGACTGCTCTTGACGGATTCGATCGTCATCTTCTTTCAACAGGTATTCAGCCAACGTGCCAACTACAAGCTTCAACTCGCCAGTCGTCACAAAATCCAGAGTGCATCTAATGGCATCGTCTAGGTCAACCGAAACGCCAGAATTGGTTACAACAGCAGTGAGAGAGTAAAAAACGCTCTGCTCTGCTGGGTTTAAATCCTTATCAATTAGATAAAGGAAAAGATCAAAGGCACAACCTAAGTCAAGCCTTTGTATCAACTGGAGCATTAATAATGACGTCTCTCTTTCGCCATCAGTCGCATTGTTGAAAACGCACTCAATACGCCCGCTGCCGCTAATCAAACCAGCATTGTATTGATTCTTAAACTTGTCGGAAAGCGATGTGGTGTCAACCTGCTCACGGCTAGCGTTAAATTCATAGCTAGTAACATCGCCAAGAATATTAGAGCCAATGTCTCTAACAGCGACTGTTACCGCAATAGGATCTCCGGTAAAAGTTTGTAGCGCAATTTCATTCTGTCTATTGTTGTTTACAGCATCTGCAAATGTTGGATACAGACGCAATCCACCTGCAGCGTTAACATTTACAAAAGTGCTGTAAGTGTCTTGTACCGTCCCAGAAGACCAGTTGGATGCTGGGATAAACAGAAGTTTTCGTGCATCAGTTGTTTCAATATCAATCTTGTCCCCTGTAAAAAGATTGTCTATCCCGTTTGCCGTCCCAATGCGGTTAAGCGCCGTACTGATGTCATCGCTAATAACTTGTTCCGTTAAGATGCCGAGGGCTACTTCCGTCCCACGGCGCAACCGGACATTACCTTGGCTACCAAGAAAAAACGTCATTAGGCAATGACTTCAGTAAAGTCTCCATCAACCGTAAAATTAACTGGCACTACAGACAATTCTCCAGTCGAAACAGAAACGCTTGCAGACGTAATGTAAGCATTAAACTTGATGTCGTCTGACGTACCAGTGCCAACATTTAATTCAAGACTTACGCGCTCACTTTCCGTAACCGCGCCTGTCTTCATAATCTTAGAAAGCAACTCAGTAAATTGAGTCTTGGTCGCGCTTTCGCCAGATTCAAGCTTGTAATACATCAGGGTCGCACTGCCCGTAGCACCTTTAACCCCAGGGGTGAAGGTGTTTACGCTACTAGAAATATCGTTGGTACTTAAAAGTTCTACCGTGGTCTCAATAGACCAGTCACGAATCTTAGCTACGGGCTTGCCGCCAAAAACCAGCGAGCCTGTGCGTCCGGTAAAAAAGGCCATCGCTTCGCTGGACTTAGAACATTGGTTTCATACTAGCTTACCTTGAACAGGCTGGGTCTAAGGTCCGCGACATGGGCACGATCCTCATCATCACAGGGATACTCCATAGCTCTTACCGTCACTTCACCCTCTTCGTCTAGCTCTACTTCCGTAATCCGGAACACACGCTTTTTGCCCGAAGCAATGCCCATCACATAAAGCTGGCCAACCTTATCGGATAACGCTGAGGCAACGCCATTTGAAACCACAACTGAATTAACTGGATTAATCTCTGACTCGCTTCTGTCATAAACCAAAAAGTTATACGTCCCGCTTGGAATGCTGTCCTGTAATGGCGAGTTCAACGCACCACCAGCGTCAATAACGCCAGAAGACGTTCTCTCCCAGTTTGTCAGGCCAATATCAACATAGATAAACGCTCCAGGTTCAATGGGATTAGTTGACGGGAACGTTTTAAATTCAATGCCTCGCCTGATAAACCTGCGCTGATTGACCAGCATCTTGCCAAACAAGATTGCTTGCTGCTTAGTAGTTACAAAGCTGCTTACGTCAAACGTTTCCTTGATAGCTGTATGTTCGACTATACCTATTCTTTTTACCTCAACTGTTCTTTTCCGTTGAAAAATTGCTTTCGTGAACTCTTCCCTGTAAACAATACTGGCAATTAAATCTTGCGTACTGGCTCCGTAATCTAAAAATTCTTCTTTATATGAGTCTTCAAGAATGTTGCCTGTTGTAAAAAGTGCAGAAATAGTTAAAGGGACAGGCTGGCCGTTGTCTTCAGCAGCCTTCCCGTCCGAATCGCACGGCAGGGCAGGAACAAGCGTTTCTCTTCCGTTCTTTCTCGCAAATTCCAACAAACTAAATGGTGCTGTACTGACCCAGAACTGACGCCATGAAGAATCATCAGCGATGACACCATCCATAAACAGGGAAATAGGCGGAGGCGTTTGACCACTTTCGGGATGAGTAGGCAAATTGTTATTGATGCAAAAAGCTTTTGCAAGCTTCAAGCTCTCTTGGTCTAAGGCATCAGCTGGAGCGTATTTTCCAATGCCGTTAACTTTATCTAAAACGGTATCTACAAAAATATCAGGAGCATAACTCGTGCTTTCGCCTTGATAAGGCTGCGTAAAATCTTCAACTCTGTAACTTTGTTTGCCCTCTTTTACGAAGGCAGTCACGTTGCGTAAGTCTTGAACTCCCTTCCCTGCAAACATATTTAATGAAAGTATTGAGAGGTTTTTATACGCTGGCTCTGTATCCTGTATTTGCTGTTCAGTAACAGCCGTTAAGGTAAACTCTGGCCCATTGTCAAAACTAAATTGAACTTGCGTGTCAGTATTGACAGAAAATATGTCCCATTCATTTGTAAGCTTAGGCCCACGCTCTTCTAAGGCTGGCCAGCCATCTTCGTCAAGAGTCGCGTACTCTTCACCGTTCCACCAAACTGTTGCTCTAATCCCACTACCGTCTTTATGGCTTTTTTTGGTGCTATTGCTTTCTAAAAGAGCAAATTTTGTTTGCCCATTTTCTTTGATCTCAGAAGCAACATCATAGACAGGTTCAAGCTTGAAAGCATACTTGCCTCTGGTTGGTGCAATAAAATTAAAGTCGCTGTAAGTGTCGCTTTCTGAACCGTGCCTTAGTACAAAAAGGACATCATGGACTTTGTACTTGCTTTTAGCTGCTTCTTTGTAACTAAATCTAAAAAAAGCTTGGCGCCCTTTGGTGCCATTATCAGATAATGAATACCTTTTTGACGCCTTAACTTCGCCATACTTTTTTTGACGACCAGAAATTTTTCTATATAGTTTTGATTTAATAGAAAACTTGACATGGTCCACTTCACTTACGGTTTCGTATGCGGCTGACTCTGCCTTGACTAAAGCTTTAACAAAAAAGTTGTTATCCTCTCGCGCAATAAGATCGTCCCAATTTTCAAGGAAGTAATCGATACTGCGCTTAGCGCCTCTCTTTTGCCTTTTTATGCGGCTAAATTCTTTTTCAATTGCTTGAACACCAAGAAGGTCTGGAATCCTTTTGTTTGTTGGAAAATTATCTTTTCTTTCTTCCATCTGCGCTATACCTCCAAACGCATAGCGATTCTCGTTGATATCCTTAAACTCACCATCAGAGTCCAACAGTTGTTCAATCAACCAGTCTCTTTTGCGCTCAATAATTCGCTTGTTTCTTTTAGCAATTCGACTGTTAAGCTTGCTTATTTGCCTCTGCAACCTTAAATACTTGTTTCTTATTTTTAGACCATTTTCTGTCAAGTCTCCATAATTTGGGAACCTGTTCGCTTCTCCTTCGGTGCTCTCCGAAAAAGCGCTATCTTTAACTCTTTTAGACCTTTTGATGCCTTCTTTGTTAATGTCTGCTCTAAGGTTGCTTATTTTGTTTAGCTTTGCTTCTACTTGCCCGTTCAAATTTGCTAGCAACCCATACTCAGAATCTTGTTCAAAATCTGCATCAATAGCGTCATTTAAAGATGTGTTTTTAAACGGAGAGGTTCTATTGCCTCTGTCGGGTATTGTTAATTTTACATTTGAATCATCGTACTCTCCATCTTGAATCTGAGAAATCAGTCTTCTTGCTTTTGCAAGGTCGTTGTTTAACTCTTTTCTTGCAACTTTGCCACTTATTGTCGGAGGATTTGCTGCAGCTTCTGCTTCTAGGTATCGCGTATAATCAAAAGAACCAGCTGGATCTATCTCTGCGCTTCTTTCCTCATCAAGCTCGTTTACCCAGGTAACTGTGCGCTTTGCCTCAAAGTCATAAGTAATACTATCTTCAACTAAACTAAAATTAATTGACAACGCATCTGTAACATATTGATCCTTCGGGTCTGGATCGCCACTGTCAGCAGAACTTGTATAGTTGCGTTCTTTTCTAGGAGGATTGTTTTCGTTTTCTTCTTCAGTAAATATATTTTCAAGTATTGTTTGATGTCTTTCTAATTGTGCTTTTCGTTTTTTTAATTCTTCATTTTGGCCAAGCTTGTTGTAATCAGCGGTAGGGCAAGCACCTGTCTTAATGCACCTAAAAGTCGCATCAACATCTCCATCATCAGGATCTGAAAACTCACCAAAACTCATTAAACGAAATTTTGCTGAACCAAGCATGTAGGTGCTACCGAAGTCCAACGAATCAACTGCTTGGCGACGAAAATCTTTCGCTAAAGCTCTTGCTTCTTTATTCCCATCTTTGTTGCTGCTTCCTTGAAACCTAACTACTATCTCATCGTCTTTTTTGTACCTACGGTCGGTTCCGCTCCAATCGTTCTTTTCTAGGGTAACTCCTATAGGAGCATCCTTTTCGTTGCCTTCGCTGTCCCTTGTTTGCATATTTACATTTACTGGAACGGGATCGAAGACTCCGAATGCAGAAGATGTTGACGGTGAGTACGCTTGGCTAAACCCGGATGTTCCTTCTCTTTCGTCTTTTCTAGGCGTTGTAATTTGACAAACTTCTTGATTGTTCTTGCGGAGTAAACTCTCCGGATATACATTTCTATCACCTCTTATCATGTCTACAAATCTAGGCGGTCTGCCAGTGCCTATATCTTTGTAGAAAAGAAAAGTTGTTGCTGGATCTAACTGACTAATGGCTAAAGAACCAAAAGCTGTTCTATTTGGGTCAAGCTCAAGAACTCGTGACGCTCCAATTACAAACAACAGCTGCATAAATTGCGCTGAGCCGAAGTTGTCAATAGCCGACCACACTAGAGAGCCGCTGGCTCGAACACCACCTTCTGGATTAATTGCTCTGCTGGTATAGACAAGATTGACCGGATCGCCATAAGCCGCCAGCTCTGGAGCGCCATTAAAACCAAAAGAAGGCGAAAAACGTTGCTGCCTTGTTCTTCTATCATTATTAAGACCAGGAATATTTGGTTTGGGCGCTAATAGTGCCGCTCCAACCTGAAACAGGATGCCGACAATCGTTAGAACGATTGCAAACTCTGTTCCCGTATTTCTAATGTCAAGCGCAGTACCAATCTTTGCGTCCTGATACTCCTGTTGTAACGCAACAAACTCCAGATACTCTTCCTTGCTTACCCCCAGCGTTTCAATCAGCTGGTGCTCATAAGGCAGAAGTCTCCGATTCATCAGTTCAACCAGAAATAATGTGCGCTAACACGCTCAACTGGTACGCAAGCAACCTGGCCGCCAGGAGCAAGACAGATCAAACCCTGATCCGTCACCGTTCCAAGCGCAGCGTTGTTTGGCTCAGCGAGCAAAGCAGCAGCACCAACTTTTGGTATCTTAAGCCGCTTCCCGCTCTGAAGTAACCAGCGAGCCATCTGACTTGGCTTAAGCGTTTCGGCTGTATACAACCAATACACCCAACAAAACTGCTCCTTATAATCCGACAACCCAAGCCGTGAACGGATTTCGCAAAGCAGCTGGAAGCAATCAGTCTTATTACGCCCGTCTGCTGGATGTGCGCCCCAGCAATACTCCAGACCTATTAAGTCATTCATCGCAATGACAGCGTTGATTCAAGCGGCAAAATGCCCACGTTTTCTTCTGTCAAAGTACGAGCTGGAAAGCCTGCAGCAACACCGTCTAAGGCAGACCTGAAACGCAGTTCGATTGTGTCATCACTAAATGACGCTCCAATGCCGACGTAATCCTCGTCAAATCCTCCAGTTTTTATTGCCCCGTCTGCATTGATAAATCGAGTGTAGACAACCAGTTTGCTCAGCCTGTTCCCATCACCTTCTTCTACAAGACGGACTGCATACTCAGAGGCAGGTAAACGAAGCGTGACTTGCTGGTTGTCTGCATTCAAGCTAGATACACCACCTTCGATCTCGAACGGGACAAAACTGTAGGGAACACCACCAAGCGCTTTACTTTCTCCTATAAAATAATTTTGGTAGTAGTAGACAGCACCTTTGCTCGTTTCTAGCTTGATGAACTGACAGATTCGAATTTGATTTTCAGACATTAGGCGTCAATCTCCCCAATAAGTTCAACAGAAACGTTGCTAAGACCTGTCTTTACATTTTTAATCTCAGGTGGTTTTGCGTAACGCCAGCTTACTGTTGCTCCCCTAAAATAATTTGAAGAGCTTGATCCCATCCCTTCAAATAACTTAGTTGGCAAGCCAAAGCTGTCAAAGGTGCCATTAGCCGAATCAAAATGACTCAAAATTTGATTTACCGTCCCAGCGCCAGTGCGAACAGCAGAATCATCACCAATATTTTGGAACTGCAACTTCAAAACGTATTGCGTCTTCTTGTTGCCAAAAGCACGACGTACTGTCGCACCAGACATTGCCCTATAGACCTTGCTGGGCAAATCGCCCATTGTCATGCTTCTTGCTGACGGAATCATCTGTGGAAAAGCACTAGCCATCAGCGAAGACCAATCTTGGATCTAGTTCTAGGACTATTCTGCATCTTATCTAGGGTCATGCTCATACCTCGTTTTGCTCCGTCATTAGACGCTTGCTTACGGGTCACTGCCATTGCAGATTCAAGCTGCTCACGGCTGACGTATTCCGTTCCACCAATACTGGTTGTCTCGAAGCTGAAGTTCATGGATGCTGCGCCTCCTGCTGCAGGAGAACGACCCATAAGGGAGCGCATGTCCTCATTACGCATGACACCGCCTGATTGCCCTGGAACGAATAGCTCTGGGCCACGCTCCCCAACCAGATAGGGCTGCCCGCCTGAGACTGAACCGCCGTTAGCTTTCGCCATAATTGTAGGCGGGGCAAGTATACCTTTAGGGTCAGCCATCATGGGGCCAGAACCAAGGCCAAAATCACCTGATCCCCCAGTTGTCAATGTGCCCTGCTTGCTTGCTGCCTCTACACCACCGCCACCACCACCAGAAGCACCAGCAACTGCGCCTAAAGCCTTCAATATCGTTTGGAGCGTGATCATCACTAGTTGTTTTGCAATGATATCGGCAGCCATGGCAACAAAATTTTCGCCAATAGTTTTAAACATGTCTGACAAGGCTTGACGCGTTGTTTTTGTTCCGTTTACAACGCTCTGGAATGCGGTGCTAAATGCTGCTCCAACATTGTCGGCAACAGCGACAGCAACGTTTCCAAGTTTTGTCATCTCCGTTATCTCACCTTGTAGCTGAGCAACTCTGTCTTCAATAGTTTTTCTGTCAGACGTATCGCTTGCGCCTGGCCCTTTAGCAGCTTCGCCTTCTATTGCTTCTTTCTGTTGTCTTAACAGATCAAGTTGCTTTCTGTACTCTTCAGTCCGATCACTGTTTGCAGGCAAGCTAAGCAATAGTAACTTAGCAATCTTTATTTGCTCGTCTTTTTGTCTAACTAAAGCTTCAACCTGCTTATTAAATTCAACAATTCTCTTTGCCTCAGAAGGCAATACCCCTTCCATCAGCAAACGGTTGTACTCCTTAGATGCTGCAAGACTTGCCTCTTGACCTTCGCGTATGCCTTTGATTGGAGCTACAGCACTTCTAATCGCTTCTGCCTGCTTTCTGGCTTCAGTTGTTTCAAGGTTAGCAAGCTCAGTCTTTCTTATTTGATCTGCTAGGGCTACCTGCTCAGTCGCAGAGTCTTGGTTCTTAAGGTTGGCAATTCTTTCTACAGTTTGCTCATACTTTGCTTCTATTTTAAGCTTCCTCGCCTGCTGCGTTCCAGCAACTCTGCTTTGCGCTAGCTGACGTTCCAGACTGGCGGTAAACGCACGGGCTTGCTGTTCTTGACGAGCAAGCTGCTCATTCTGCTTGGCAAGTTTGCTGGCTCCGCTTCCTAATTTTTTGTTCTTTGCTTCCTGCGCTGCGACAATGCTGTTAGTAAGTTGTAAGTTTTGGTTGTTTGCTTCATTTCTGTTTTTATCTCGCTGAAGCCCTTCGACTGCTAACGTGTTGCTATCTATTGCGTTATTCAGGCGTTTCTCTTCAATATCAGCAGATAGCTTGTTGTCGTTAAGTTGCTGTGTTTTACTTATTATTAACCTTTTGTTTGCAACAACTGTTGCATCCGTTAAGTCGTTATTACGCTCTAAGTTTTTTCCTATCAGCTCGGTTATTTCGTTCTCAAGCCTTGAAGAGCTGATGTCTGTAGTGGCTTTTAGTTGCTTGGTCTGTTGCGCTAACTGTTGCGTCGGGGTTAACTCAGGGGCTTGCTGCTCGGGCTTAGGACGCAACGATAAAGCTTTGTCAGCAAGTTGAGTGAGGGCAGGGCCGCCCGGCACCATTGCACTTAAGATTGTTTGTACAGCCGTCGTAGGAATATCAAGCGTCTGCTCCTCTCCGCCAGGACCAGGTATTTTGATGCTGCCAATTTTAGTTAAAATTCCTGCAAAAGCATTTACGCCTTGCGCGGCTGCCGTTAAAGCAGGCAACAATGACACAATTAGTGCTGACTTAAGATCACTAATATGTTGCTGTGTTTGCTCTTGAGCGTCATCTAGCGCTTGCAGTTGAGCAACAGCATCTACTCCTAATTTTTCAGCAACTGTATCTAAAAGTAGAGCTTGTGCTTCATAAGCTTTGCCTGCAGATTCAAGTTGTTGTATCTGTAGAGCAACCGAGCTGTTTACTTTTATGCCTGCCTCGCCCAAAGCAGTGAGAGCAGCGGTTGGCTCGCGCAACGAACTGCTTAAGTTAGTAATACTGTTTATTGTCTGATCTACAGCAGCACCAAGTTGCGTACCAACAAGACTTAAGCCAAAGCCAAGCTGTCCCCCCGCAAGACCTCCACCAAAACCACCCAAGCCACCACCAACAGCAGCAGCAGGCCCTTGCCCAAATAACAGCGGGAATGCACCGCCAATAATTCCGCTGCTAGCTGCATCCTGAATACGTTTTCTTCTGGCTAAACGCTTGTCCTGTATCTGTTGCTCAAGTTGCAACTCTTTTTCTTTTAGCTGGTTAGTTCTTATTTGCTCTCTATTTGTATCCGCTATCGCAACTTTTGCCTTAACGTCTAATTTCTGTAACGATCCCGCTAGACCTACTAACTGCTGTCTACTTTTTATAGTTCGCTTGACAATTTCTAGTTTTTTCTGAGCTAAGTCAATGCCTTTTTGCTCAGCTCTATTCATAGGCAGAGCTACGTTAAAGCCCATTGCGCCAGAAGGAGCAAGTGGCCCTTGCTGCTGCTCGCCAGAGGTGCCTCTAAGGGCAATTAACCTTGCTTTTTCAAAGATGCTGGCTCTTTTTGCTTCATTCGTTGTATTACGAAGAACAGCAAGATAATTAGCCTGAAGATCAAGACGCGCATTGTGTTGCTTGATTGAAGCCGCATCCAGTCTTGCCAAAGACTCTTGTACCTTGCCAATACCTTGCTTTACGTTTAAGCGCTCTTTGTCTAAAGCAAGAGACCTTGCTATCCGTTCGTCAACAGGAGAGCTTTGCCCTTGAAGCTCAGAAGGCACAGGTCCTGCTGGAGCGGCGTACACGTTTGGATCGCCTGCTAGTTTTCTGCGTCGTCTAGCTATAGATTTAGCTACAGGGTCTAAACCGCCTCCAAAGTTGCTTGCCTCTCTACTTGCTCTAGATAGCTCTAAATTCGCTTCAACCTGATTACGGATAGCCCTTGCGGCAGCATTTCTGCCATCTATCTCTTCTTTGACTAATTTATTATTTAAAGTTTGAGCACTGTTAGCGGTAAGCAGTGCCGTAACAAAAGCGTCTAAATTTCTCTTATATAGGCCAGTCGCTTTACCTGCCTTGCTGGTTTCTATTTCGGTTTGATTTAAAGTTTCATTTGCTTTCCTTAAAGCTTCGTTGTAGGAACTTAAGTTTCCTATAGTAAATTTCTTTTTATTTACTCTGTCTACTTCGTTAGAAAGCCGTTCAAGCTGAGACTGAAATTTATCAAGCTCCTTTACGCCCTTTACGCCGATCTCAATCTCAGCTCTATAGGCCACGACGGTTCCAGCGCACTGCGATGCCTAAGTTTAACGCCTACGCCGTGCCTTATCCATTTCTTTCTGCTGCTCGTCATTGATCACGCTGAAGTAGGCGCTCCAACCAAGCAGCTCTTCTGGCGTCATCGTGGCGCGAACCTGTGACAAGCTCATGCCAAGCTCCTTGGCAACGCCAAATTGCAGCATGAGCCAATTGTCCTTACGAAGCTCCGCGCTTAGGATTTTGGGTCGATTGCTGCTTCGTCTTCACCTTCGCTTAGCACTCCAAGCATCAACGACTGCAGATCCTTATCTTTGACTTCGTTCTTCAGAACGTCAATCTCACCAGCTGCAAACAGCTTGTTTCCATTTGCGTCTTGTGCCTTAGCAATCAACAGCTGTAGCGCAAAAGCATTGGCATCATCAGACTTGGCTTGCTTTTGAGCACGCTCACGCTCAGCCATTGTTAAAGGTGTCACATACATTTCAAACTCTGTGCCATCAGAAAGTTCTACTACCTTCCTTGAAGGTTCTAGGTTTGCAGCTTTACGAAGACGATCAATTGCTCGCAAAGAAGATGCAGCAGCCATACAAATGATTGTGTATGTGTTGACTGTAGCAGTGCAATAAAAAAAGCCCCGGATAAACCAGGGCTTTTCTTGTTTTAAATACGAATTAGGACTTAGCGAAGTCGAAAGTCGGTGTCGTAGTAGGACGGAAGTTGATCTCAACAGACTGGGCATCATCAGGGTTGATGGCCAAGCTTGCTGTGGTCAAGTTTGCTTCAAACTCAATAGAACGGCTCAGAGTGTCGTTCAAAGTGCCACTGCTGAACACCTGATCGGTATAGAGCTTAAACTTACAACCGGTCTGAACACGCTGAAGCACGTCTTCGACCATCCGGTTGCCCAGAGCATCGTCAGTGTCAGTGAAGTACACAGTTGCGCTTCCCGAACCATCAGCAAAACCTGCAATAAAG
>Ga0181410_1000710_pt1 | contig 14553 bp, 8 predicted proteins | sample 33SPOviralmetaG_FD_130112 | JGI IMG/M metagenome (GOLD analysis project Ga0181410, IMG submission 130112) | Marine viral communities from the oligotrophic San Pedro Time Series (SPOT) site, San Pedro Channel, CA, USA - 33 SPOT_SRF_2012-06-20 | ecosystem: Environmental > Aquatic > Marine > Strait...
CCTATTAAGCAATCGCTCTCTAACTGGATGGTAAAGCGTGGAATGAGAAAACACTCAGGAGTAAAGGTCGTATCTGTCTTAACTACCGCAGGTAATAGTGTAACATTTTCGTGCCCTGAAAAGTGCAGTTACTGTCCGACTGAAACGGATCTAGAAGGCAACCCAACGCATTCTAAATCTTATGTTAGTGGCGAACCTCTTATGGACCGATCCGAACGTATTAAAAATTCTGGTGAGAAGCATCTCATACGCGGTCAAGTATGGGATAGAATTCGGTCGTATTTTCGCACAGGTAATCTTATGAAATCCACCAATAAGGAGAAAATTGAGGTCATTGTCTCGGGTGGCACTTGGGATGTACTTCCGTATAAATATCGAGAAGAAACTATTGTGGAACTCTATTGGGCCTTCAATACATTCGGACAAGAAAACCCACGCGATCCTCTCACAGTTGATGAGGAAATCACCATTAATGAAACATCACAATATGCTGTTATTGGTCTTACTATTGAAACACGTCCAGATTATATAAGTAAAACATCCATTAAAAGTTATCTCAGGTGGGGTATTACCCGCGTTCAAATTGGAGTTCAACATTACGACGATTATATTCTCAGTAAATTAGATCGTGGATGCTATAAACGCCATACTATTAAAGCCATTGCTCTGCTAAAATGTGTTGGTCTCAAGGTTGTCGTTCATCTTATGCCTGACCTTCCGTATAGTAGTCCAGAAAAGGATATTGCAATGTTTGACTGTGCGTTAACCGATCCAGATATTCAATTTGATGACCTCAAAATCTATCCATGTGCGGTTGTTAAGTCCAGTCGCTCCGATCGTATTGTGAAAAGCACCATTGCGGATTGGTACGCAAATGGTAGTTATAAACCTTATTCCGAGAATAATATAGAAGATCTTGTTCGCGTATGTAAGTATTATAAATCCCGTGTTAAACCTCATGTTCGCATTCAGCGTCTTGTAAGGGATCTACCCTCTACTGCAATTGAAGCTGGTTATAATAAAGTTACAAATCTTCGTCAAGTAATTCAAGACCAGATGAAGAAAGAAGGCACACGATGCTTATGTATTCGGTGTATGGAAGTTAAGGAACGCACTGAACTCAATAATAATATACATCTTGTCGTGCGTCCATATGAGGCATCTAAGGGTATGGAATATCATATTACGGTTGAAGCCGTTGCAAACTATTGGAACCTTGCTTATATTTGGTTTCTTGTTTATTCATATATCGCCTTACATATATTCGGAATAAAAATGTGGTATGGAGGTGATAACGATAATTATATTGGGTGTATTGGGTTTTTAAGACTGCGTATTGATCCGAACCCAGGGGGAGGATTTGTACCCGAACTTGAGGGTGCCGGTCTTATACGCGAGGTTCATATCTATGGAGAAGCAATCGGCGTTGGCGATACAACCACCATTTCCAGTCAACACCGTGGATATGGTCGCTTTCTAGTGAATACTGCAGAGGATATTATAAAAAAACACGGTCTTAATAAGTCAGCTGTCATCTCTGGAATTGGTTCACGCGAATATTATAAGAATAAATGTGGTTATTTTCGTGAAGGAACATACATGGTTAAATTTATGTGAATTATTATTTAATATAATGCTTGTATATAATGACTTCTACTAGTAAATCACAAAAAAAACACCCCCAAAAGTTATAACACCTCCAACACCACCACTACCACCACCACCATCTCCAACATCACCATGGTTCATCGAATTAAAGCAACCCCCTCAAAAACAAAAAACTATAGGAAAAGATCAATCATTCCGAAAGAGTAGAAAATTTTTTAACACGTCTGACTGCAACAATAAATTACAACAATGTAATGAAAAAAGAAAAATTTGCGAAAAGGATTATAATACAATAATAAATCACGTAAATACTGTAAAGGTTGATTTAAATCGCGCGAAAATAGAACAAAAATTTAACGAAAGTAAATTAAAAATGCTTGTGATAAGTTCTGAATTTTCGAAATCATATAATGATTTCATACAAAAATGGTCTGTATATAAAGGACCATCTGGTAACAGGAACAACGATGATTTAATTAGAAAAGATTTTAAAAAAGCATACGAAATTATTGATAAGTTAAAGGCAGAAAATGAAAATATAATTAATGAATTATTAAGTAAAATTGGTGGAAAGAAAACGAGAAGACGTAAAAATAAACGCAATAATACAAAAAGACGGCGTTAAAATATTTTTCTCTTTATAATTTAAGCAAATGCCGAGAAAAAATAAACATACTACTAAAAAGAACAAATCGCGTAGACGAAAAACTAAGAAAAGTAGCGGAACATCATCATCAGATAAAAAACGTACACAAAAACTCACTAAAATAAAGAGTCAATTTGTTGGTAACGAAGATTTCATGGAAAAACTTACCTATTTTGTTTCTCCAAAAGAGCTTGACAATTTAAGTGCAGTCAATAAAAAAACGTACCATTCTGTTAAAAAGCGAATCAATTCATTAAAAGAGAAGGGTTATATTCTGTATGATGGCATTAACGATGTTTATAATCAGGATGCAACCACTATCGTTTTTGCCGATGGTCTTACAAAGATCAAAGAATTCGCATTTAATGACTATAAGAATTTGAAATCTGTCATCATATCTGAAGGAATCGAAGTTATTGAAAAGTTTGCATTTGATGGATGTAGTTCTCTTGAGAAGGTGGTGTTCCCAAAATCGCTTAAAACTATTGGAGAAAATGCATTTGGTGAATGTTCATCACTGAAAACTGTTGTATTTTCGGAAGGAATTGAATTTATTGGAGTGAGTGCGTTTGATGGATGCACTGCTCTTGAGAAGGTGGTGTTCCCAAAATCGCTTAAAACTATTGGAAATTATGCATTTAGTAAATGCACTACTGTTGAGACTTTGATGTTTCCCAAATTGCTTAAACGCATTGGTAAGTGGGCGTTTAATGAATGTTCATCGCTGAAAACCGTTACATTTTCGGAAGGAATTGAATTTATTGGAGAGAATGTCTTTGATGGATGCAGTGCTCTTGAAAAGGTCATATTACCCGAGTCACTTATAACCATTGGGAGTGGTGCCTTTGACAATTGCATGAATCTCAAGGAAATAACACTAACAAAGTCGATTATGAAAAAAAATAAACTTGGAGATTTATTTAAAGATTGTGATTCACTAACTGTGAGATTTTCTGAAGGAATTGAGATAATCAGAAAAGATACATTTAAATATTGCGACGACATTGAAAAAGTGATATTCCCAAATTCACTTAAAATAATTGAGAAGGGAGCATTTGAGAATTGTTCCAAATTGAAAATGATTGCAATGTCTGAAGGAATTGTCGAAATCGGTGAATCCGCCTTTGCATGGTGCGAGAGTCTTGAAAAGGTCATATTACCCCAGTCACTTATAACCATTGGGAGTGGTGCCTTTGACAACGGTGCTCTCAAGGAAATAAAACTCACAAAGTCGATTATGAAAAAACATATAATTATAGATGCATTTAACACAGTGAAAAAGGTGATAATTTCTGAAGGAATTGAAATAATTAAAGAAAAAACATTTGAAAACAACGAATTTGAAGAGGTGATACTACCAAAATCGCTTAAAATAATTGAAAATAAGGCCTTTTATTGGTGTCCATCACTGAAAAAGGTTGTAATACCCGAAGGAGTTGTCAAAATTGAGGAATTAGCATTTGCAAGGTGTGAGAGTCTTAAAGAAGTGACACTCCCAAAATCACTTAAAATAATTGAAAAGGACGTCTTTTATGAGTGTCCATCACTGAAAAAGGTTGTAATACCTCAAGGAGTTCATGTTATTGAATAAATTGACTTACAAAATTAATCATTATTATGATAATGAACCTTTCATAATATAATAATGCATCATTGCTGTTGATATATGCCATCCTCCGTGTAAATATATAAGTGGTCCTTCCTCGGGACATGCATCATTTCTATATAGGAATCTTTCGTATTCCCAGAGAACCTTACCCAAAATAAATACAAAAACCGCCTTATTATAAGATACATTAACTCCGTAATTCACACTTTGTTTCATTATTAGACCTGCTAATGTCACACCTTGACTAGTAACTAGAGTTAAGAATATTGTGTAATTATTCGTTACTATATATAATAGTGACAACATAGATACAGAATATTCATATATTGGATGTCTTGAGAACCTTAGGTCTATATCTAGTATTTTTATGTATGAATCACATAATAATACAATTGGCATTTCATCTAACAACTGACCGATACGTGTTCCCGAACCGTGAAAGCATATACTTCCTATACCGGTAATACACATCAATAAAGAACTGTAAATTGATAATAGATTATGACCCATTTTTCGTGTGTTATACACAGACACTAAATACACTATATTACTGAATGTATTTATTGGTTCGTTAAACCAACGATTATCTTCTAATTGTTGGTTCTTATATCGTTCACACCATTCTATACTTGCCATTTTGTTATAACAGCACATTTTATGTAGCGCTCATTATTATATTATTCCTCGAAAACCTATTAAATAATTGTCTTTAATAATAAATATAATGTCTTTAATTGCTGAATATGTTTGGATTGGAGGAAACGGTGATGATATTCGGTCTAAAAGTAGAACTTTAGACTTCGTGCCACAGTTCGCAAGTGAACTTCCCATTTGGAATTTTGATGGTTCGTCTACAGGACAGGCACCCGGAAACGACTCAGAGGTAATGCTTCATCCTGTATCTATTTTTCGTGATCCTTGGCGTGGTGGTGATAATATTTTGGTGATGTGTGAGACTATTCTTCCCGACGGCATTACACCAGCGAAGTCAAACCATCGGGCATACGCCAGAAGTGTTTTTGAAACCGATGCTGTTTCTGTAGAAAAGACCTGGTATGGATTAGAACAAGAGTATGTGCTGTTTGAAAAGGACGGTAAAACGCCACTCGGTTGGCCTGTTGATGGATATCCCGCACCCCAGGGTCCGTATTATTGTGGAGTCGGTTCTGGTAATGCTGTTGGTCGAGAAATTATGGACCAGCATTATAGTGCTTGTATTGAGGCTGGCGTCAAGATTGCAGGCACAAATGCCGAGGTCATGAAGGGTCAATGGGAGTATCAAATTGGTCCTTCTGAGGGATTGGACTGTGGAGATCATATGTGGATGGCAAGATATCTTTTATATCGTGTTTGTGAATATCATAATGTTGTAGTTAGTCTGGATCCAAAACCAGTCGAGGGTGACTGGAATGGATCAGGATGTCATTCTAATTTTAGCACATTATCTATGCGAGATGGTGTAGAAAACAGTATTGAAACTGCAGTATTTAATCTTTCAAAAACACATACCGAACATATGGATGTGTATGGTTCAGGAAATGAAAGACGAATGACGGGCCTCCACGAGACATCTACTGTAAATGATTTCTCATATGGTGTTGCGAATCGAGGTTGTTCTATTCGCATTCCACGTAATACTGCTGAAGACGGTAAGGGGTATATAGAAGATAGACGCCCTGCTAGTAATATTGACCCATATCTGGTCTCTGCTAAGATTGCCGAGACAGTTCTTCTTAAAAATTTTGGACCACACGACATTACATTAGAATCAATGTAATATTGCTTTTTTGAACTACATTATTTATTCTAATAATGTATTTTGTGAAATATTTGTCACTATTTTTCCAATTGTAGTATCACGAGGTTCATCGGGAACCAAATTTCGTTGTATATTTATACATTTATTCGAAAAATCAGAATCCATATCTGAATATTCTTCATTGTTCTCCGTTTTTAATTCTATTAAAGATTCTTGACCTTTACGTGTAATTTCTTGAATACCCTTTCTGATTTGTTCTCGAGAACCTTTCTTATCCCACTCATTATTTTCTTTTATATATAAAGTATTTCGCTTTACATCCGTACAATGTATTGGACGTTCTGTCAATCTTAGATTCAATAAATGATCTAAAAAAATCTTCGAAATGCCATTTGCATATCCATTTTGCGCTTGATTTTCCAAATCTTCTTTTGTTATATCTATTTGCTTTATAAAATCTGAAAAATTCAAGGCATTTTTACATTCTTCGTTTAAAAAAATGTTAATATTATATTGTTGATTATTTGTCGTGTTTCCAATCTTTGGTATCATAGAATGAATTGTATTATGTAACTTATTATTTTCCTCTTTATGCTCCTCATTCTGTTTGAGTAATAAAGTTCTCAACTCTTTGTTCTCGTTCATTACTTGAAATATCAAATTTTTATAATCATTTGTTTTCTCGTCTTTTTTTACTATTTTGCAATATTCTATTTCATTTTCGCTTCCTTTACAGGTTTTTTTGTGACGAGAAAGACCAGAATTATACTTATATGATCGACCACAACTGCATGAATACATAAGGGGATTTTTGGGGACTTTTTTGGGACTTTTATTACCATTGGTTATCATTTTATGTTTCCGAGTGGAAATATGTTTATTATAATCTTTTTTATTAAAGCATTTATAATCACATTTCAAGCATATAAATTTTTTTTGGGGATTTTTGGGGATTTTTGAGTTACCATTTGTTACCATTATTACCTAAATAATGGTAACAAAAAAATCCCCTTTTTTTTACGAAATTCGTTTTTTATTTTTTTCTTATGCTGTCAAAATAATCATATAAAAATGCATTTTAAAGCTTTATGGTAAGAACCCATTTTTCAAAAAAAGTGCGAAAAAAGTATTTTTATAAAAATGAAATTTGGACAATTTTAAAATGTCCAAAATCAAAAAATCAAAAGAGAATCTATTTTTGTTTTTCAAAGAAATTATTATAAATAAAAAATTGATACAAATATAATAACATAATTATATAATATAATTATTATGTCTGAAACGAATGAGTGCAATATATGTGCTGAAAACTTCAATAAATCAAATAGATTTCCTATATCGTGTCCTTACTGTGATTATACCGCCTGTCGTTCTTGTTATCAAATCTGGATTTTAGATAATAAACAACCGTGTTGTATTAGTAATGACTGTAAAAAAGTTTGGTCTAGGAAAATGCTTGTAGAGCGATGCACTAAAAAATTCATTGCAACTACCTATAAAGAGCATCGTGAAAAACTACTACTAGAAGAACAAATTGCATTGCTTCCTGCTACACAACCTGTTGTAGAGCGCCAGATCGAAGGTGAGCGCATTTATAAAGAAATTGAGGAAATTAACGCTCAAATCAGAGAGCTTGGGACTAAGTCTTATCAACTTTCACGACAACGACGAAGGCTCTTCCTAGATAAAAACACTCCTCGCCGCGCATTTGTTCGCGCGTGCCCCGATTCTGAATGTAGAGGATTTCTCAGTACACAATGGAAATGTGGCATTTGTGAAAAGTGGACTTGTAATAAATGTCATGAAATCATTGGCGTTAATAAAGATATACCACATACTTGTAATCCGAATAGTATTGCTACCGCCGAATTATTAAATTCCGATACTAAATCGTGTCCTACTTGTGGTACTGGAATTCATAAGATAGAAGGTTGTTTTGCAGGAGATACACAGATACTCATGGCTTCTGGGTGCATACGGACTGCATCTTCTATTAAACCCGGTCATTATCTTATGGGTGAAGATGGTAATCCAAAGAAAGTTCTTTCTACCGTAGAGGGCGAGGATCAAATGTTTATAATTAAACAGTCAAATTGTAGTCATTATATAGTGAATAGTAAGCATAAATTGGTATTAAAATGTAAGTCTAGTAGTTCAATAGATTGGAATAATGAAGTAAAAGCGTGGCGAATTACTTGGTTCAATAAAGATGAATTAAAGATGAAACAAATTAATTTCTCTATTGGCGATTATGATAACGATATTAATAAGGCATATGTTGCTGGGTCTAACTTTATTACACGCTTAACTCTTAATGAACCTATAATAATTAATGTTGAGGATTATATCAATCTTGATGCCTGGTCTAAGAATAATTTGGTTGGTTATAGAGTGCAAGAATTAAAGTATAAGCACCAACCCGTGTTTCTAGACCCATATCTTCTTGGACTTTGGTTAGGCGATGGTGATAGCGAGCAACCATTAATAAAGACTTCTAGTTATGCAATTTATAAGTATATTCGAAACTGGGCTACTGAAAACAAGTCAAAGTTAAATAAATATGGAGAACATGGATATATTATTTCAAGTACAGGAACTAATCCGTTTGTCAATATGATGACCCTTTATAAATTGAAGAAAAATAAGCATATACCATACCAATTTCTCTTTAATAAACGCGAGATCAGAATGCGAGTTCTAGCTGGATTGATTGATACCATTGGTTGTGTCACAAATAAGAATAAAATTATGCTGATCTTTCAATCTAATACCCTATTATTACAAAATATATGTACTTTGGCACGTAGTCTTGGATATACTGTAACAGTGCAAAATATCGCTCGTTTACATATTAGACAATCTAATGCAACTGGTTATAAAGAACATTGTCTTATCAGTATCGATTATAAATTCGTCGATGAGCTGCCTATTATTGATACTATTACTTCACCACATAGAGCAGAAGAAATAATAGATTATACAAGTAATATTGAAGTAACCAAGATTGAAAGAAATAAATATTTTGGATGGATGTTAGAGGGTGGTCCAAGATTTCTTTTACCCGATTTTACAGTAGTACATAATTGCGATCAGATGTTTTGTACTATGTGTCATACAGCGTTTAGTTGGAGAACTGGACGTATCGAAACTCATATTCACAATCCTCATTACTATGAAATAATGCAAAGAACCGGTGGTAATTTACAGAGAAATCATAACGAGATAATCTGTGGTAGAGAGATTAATCATATATTTATTCGTGAAATGACTAGCGAGATGTTATCAAAAAAAATACCAAAGGAAATTATTGATAGAGTTCGCGAAATAGCGAGAATGCTTATACATAATCGTTATCACGAGTTACCAAAATATCAAGTCGATCATGTATTAAATCATCAAGATTTACGAGTAGCATATTTAAGAAAATATATAGATGAAGATGAACTAAAAATTCGTCTTCAGCGTATGGATAAAAAAACGAGTAAACAGCGTGAAATATACGATATATTGAATGTTATACAAACTACTATAACTGATATATTGTATAGATACAATGATAAAATTAAATCATTCGATGATGAGTATTCAAATCTCTCTAATGATGATAAGGAAGAAGCAAATGCAATTCTTAATGAAATAACTGAAATTATAAAATATGCAAATGAATGTTTCAATGATGTATCTGTGGTTTATAATTCACGTTCTAAATTCATGAGTAGTAAAACATTACATTTTGTTTAAATTTATTGTCACTTAATATTTAATCATAATGACATTATGTCATGATGATTCGATTATAAACTATTTTTGTTAGCAATTATGAATTCCTTTAATGACTTATTTAATTCAGCAAAACGAGGGGTTATTCGACCTGCTTTTTCTAGATTATTGAAGAAATCTATTCCATATTTTTTTATTATTGATCCTTGTAATATATGTATATCAGCGAGGAGGGTGCATATTTTTACTCCAAATATATTACTGAAATCGGCAACTTCTTCTTCAAGTGATGGTGTTATAGTCATTGCTTTTAATTTATCATTTTGTCTCTTACTTATATTATTTTTACTCTGTACGTTATCTATTAATTCTATTTCCCTATTCTGTTTTGGTGATAATACAAGTTGAGTTTTTGCTTTGCCTTCCCTACCTCCTTTTATGAATTTTTGATAACCTTTTATCTCTTTCATTAGTTCTATTGTAACTTCTTTTGTTTTTTCGGCTAATTTATAACCCATTAACCTTTTTTTCTTCTCTATGCCAGTAATACTTCTGTTTGCAACATTACACCATTCTTTTGTAACGCCTTCTATGTTTGTACGAATACTATTTTTAAAGGCTTGTCTATTTTTTAACTTTGCCTGAAATTGTACTTTAAATACAGGATCATATTCACTTCCGTGCATTGATCTATCAACAATGTCATTTATTATTTTATCAGTTCCTTCTTTCCATATTTCCCATAATCCATCATTAGTAAATTTCATAGAAATTGTATCACTCTTCTTTTGATTACAGTGAACGTGGGCGGAGCCATAATTATACGATTGTATATCAAGATTGGCACTGGTTAACATTCCTGTTAAAAATGACGCAGTGATTGCAGCAATATGTTCGCATTCTCCACAAGATGTTAGCCAACCTTCGCCGGAATAATAATGTACGTCTAAACCACATAACCAACAAGTTCCACAAAATCCTTGCTGTTCTGCCTGAAATGAAAATTGAGCTTGTCTTTTCTGAGAATTAAGTCCCTTTGCTTTTGTTCTTAAACCATCCTCTACATCAATAGCCCCAATGCCGTTTTCGCGTTCGCGTTGATGTTTGTAATCAATCCCTGGCGCTGACATATGTCCCAGATTATTTGCTCGTTCACGAGCCTTTTTGCATTCAGTGTCGGGTGTTGAACCTCCTGTAATAACATCTCTTACTTTTTTCCCCAATTCGTCCTTCAATAAAATATTAATGGAATTAAGTTTATTTGCAAATGTTTTATTTCCAGTAAATACAGATGATATTGAGTACATCATTTTTTCTAGTGATTCTTTTGTATATTTTGTTGTTTTCTTTTCTTTTTTTTTCTCAGAAGCCTTTTTTGTCACTTGTGGTGAAAATTTACTTGGAGGGCGTCTAGTTCTTTTTGCTCGGCGGTTATTTAATTTTGAACTACTTCTTCCCCTTTTTTTGGTTTTATTAGAAACATTATTAGTGGTTTCATTTCTTGGTCTGGATCTTTTTCTTGTCTCTGCTCTTTTTTTTGCTCTCTCGTCCCTTGGTGACATGATATAAATAATATATACAATGAATATATTATTTTGGATTCTTATTTAACTTTCTCGTAATGCTATTTTATGTGCCGTCTTTCTTTTAAATTAGAAGGTCCGTGATTTTTCTCCAAAGTAACTGTTATTCTTTATTAAATCTTTTATAGCAGCTGACATGGAGTCGTATGTATAATCAGGTTTATAATAAAATATGTATGTTAAATGGTCGTATATATCATCTTCTTCGTAATAAAGATTTTCACCTACTTCGATCACATTTTTAGTGTCATATTTATTAAAGTTTGAATATATTTCATGGACGAAGTTATATAATTTAAGTATCTCTTCGTTTTTATCACCAGACAAACAACCATCATATTGATTATCCGGATCAGGCGTAAGTACATTCCCTGTCATCAGATCAGATGTAGGTGTAATTAGTTTCATCGACATGTGTTTCGACGTGCGTTTTTGATCGTTATGGGGAATATAAATTTCACTAGAATTTGGTTCCACCGACATTTCATTAGAATTTGATATCACAGTTGGTGATCCGCCAGACATTATATCAGATTTGAAAATATTATAAATAGTTTGTGTTCGTTTAGTTGGTTTATAATAATTCTTATCATTAATTTTATTGCGACTAGTAATGAAATATAATATGTTTTTATTTTTTTGGGGTTTAAAGAGAGTTATTAATTTATTGCGTCTTAAATTTAATAATACACTTGCATCACCTTTAGTAACCTTAAACTTCTTTACTTCATTATATGAATGTTCTATTACTTGTTTAACATAATTAATAAACTTTTTATTACTTTTAGCGTCATATGGTTTATTTTCTGTGGTAAATGCAAAAGCATTTATTGTTGTGTTTGAAAGTTTTTTTAGCATATCAAGTGTGGTTTTATATTCGTTTAGTATAACCTGTCTTTCAGCTTTTATTTTTTTGTTCCAATCAAACTCAATAGGATTATAATTATAAACATTAGAAATTCTTTCTTTTTTTTGTTTTAAATCGTTTGTATTATACACACAGCGGATGTTTAAAATATAACACATTAGAAATACAATACTGTCACAAGTAAATAATGTTACTTGTTTGGATTCTATAATGTTATAAATGTAACAATACAATACAATTAATCTGTCTCCTAATGATTTAACATATAATAGCGCTGCTTTTTCGGATAAATCATTTTTGCCTTTTAACTGCTTCTTCTTTCTTTCATTTCCTATTCTAAAGTTTTCAATTCCCTCTTTTTCATAATCTTCATCATACAACTTTGCTCCATTATGTTCATTTTTATCATCAATATAAATTTTGGTATTATCATAGCCTATAAGGCTCATTAGTTTTTCAGGTAATATATGCGCCCTTTTTGGATAAAGATCATATTTAATATTTTTTTTTTGTTTTTTGTTGTTGTTGTTGCTGCTACTAGGACCAGTATCAAGTGTATTACCTGGTGTATGAATATTACGAACATCAGTACTAACAAGTGTTTGTGGCAAAAAACCACAATCGTAATTTGCACAATCGCAATCAATTGGTTTTTGAATAATACCTTTAATTCTACTAAATGGAATAAGTTCACTAGTTCCTATAGTAACACTATCATATAAACACACTTTTGCAATTGATTTAATATTCTCACCCGTTCCAGCCCAATCATATAGAGATCTTTCATTGCCGTCAGGTTTTTTTCCGAAAACATCCTTCACTAGCTTACTATCTGCGCCATCTTTATTTGCATCGGCACTGCCCATAGAATACATGAATTTTTCTCGATCAATTGGTTCGTTGTTTAAATATTTTATTAATTTGGAGTTATCCTCTTTATCCACTTTATCTTTGAGTGATTTGGTAATATTATTTAATAAATCCTTTACTTTGGTGTCATCTAATATAGGTTTATCACTAGAAGTTCTTGGCGAGGGTGCACTAGGATCAGCTTCTCTTGGTCTTTTTCTAGTCTTGTTTTCTCTCTTTTTCAAACGCCCCGTCTTGGTGGTGTTCTTCAACCGCCCCGTCTTACTCGTGTCTTTAGTTTTAGTTCTCATTCTAATCGATTTCCTTACTTGACTTTTTCCTGACATATTCAATAATGTATATAAACTGTATACATTATTTTATTATTATTATTAGACACCATTATTTTCTTCTAAAAATTCTTCGTCGGTTTTACGATCTGTTTCTTCATATTTACCTTTTAATAATGCAACCATAATTAATGTTAAATCATCAAAATCATAATCCATAACTAATAACTCATTGGTTTTGACATTATATAATTTGAATTCTCTGGGTTCTCTAGATATAACATTATATACCCATGCATAAAAAACCAATTGAATCTTATGTTCCAATGTTAGAGAACCCGTACATTTAAACTCATAAATAGAAGATTTTGTCATTAAATCTAATATTCCAGAGAATTCAAACTGAATATTCATAAAATATGGCGATAAAACACGATTTAATTGCTCTTGTTCTCCAAGCATTGATGGAGATATAATATATTTTTCGGCTTCAAATGGAGAACCTTCGTTAATATCATCTAAAATAACACCTTTATAGCGTTCCATACACGTTTCGACGAGTTCATAAGACAACCAATTATAGTCATTTTCATCGATTTGTTTCAATCTATAGTTCAGGTTCTCTTCAATTGACGAGAGAACATTGGCAAGAAAAAGATAATCTTCGATTGTTTTACATGGATTTGGTAGTTTATCCACAAATTCTCTAATATACGTATGTTCGTTCTCGTTGGATTCCAATAATAACATATGAATTCGCTTAAAAAGTGTATTACCTGGGTTCTCTTTCTCGGGATAATATTCGTTATAGAGCTGATCGTATAGCATACAAGGAATGGCTATTCCATTAAGATCACTGACACCCTCAAATAATCCCTGTTGTGTTTGTATAATGTTTGGTATTTCTAATTCTGAAATTAATGAGTTAGATGGAGAACCTGGTTTAAATATGCGTTCAATTATAGGTGATATTTCTTCTATAATTGCATCAGGTATAAAATTCACGATACTACTTGCACGAATTCGTTTTGTTTTTAATAAGTCTTCATCCTTATCAGGATCTTCAATCTCGAAATATTTTCGTGGTGTACCTTTAAAATCAATATAATTTGTACGTCCCATTTCGTGATGATTCATTTTCAAGAAATCGAGTGGTCTAGAATATCGATTATTTTCAAATTCAATTACAGTTAACTTACACGATGCTCGAGTAGAAGCAACATAGAAGACATTGGGGCAGTTTGTTGTATCTAATACATTGCGTGCAAAACGTTTATAATAATCATTATCAAAACCGAGAACAAATACATAAGGTCTCTGACGACCTTTTGATGAATGAAATGTAGAAAATACAACTTTACCATTGATAATACGTTTATCTAATTTACCTATATCAAAAGTCGGAACATAACAGGGAACGTCGTTAGTTACTAGTGCGTTTTCAATGCTCTTTACAACGGCACTTTTCACAGATGCCGTCAAAATGAAAATATCATTTGGTTTTACACCAGCATCCAATAGTTGCTTTATATTATGAACGATGTATTTACCCGTATTATGTGGAGAACCTCTATAATATACAACAGGTTCTCCTGATTTACAAGATAACATTAATTCTTCA
>Ga0181410_1000712_pt1 | contig 14531 bp, 17 predicted proteins | sample 33SPOviralmetaG_FD_130112 | JGI IMG/M metagenome (GOLD analysis project Ga0181410, IMG submission 130112) | Marine viral communities from the oligotrophic San Pedro Time Series (SPOT) site, San Pedro Channel, CA, USA - 33 SPOT_SRF_2012-06-20 | ecosystem: Environmental > Aquatic > Marine > Strait...
TAATATATCAATAGCAGTGGTTTCCGTCATATTATAAATTAATGATATATTTATTTTTTAAAAATTTTCAAACATTATTATCATCAAATATCTTTAGAGTTGTTAAATCTTGCTTTGTTTTTTTGAAATTTTCATTCATTTTTGTGATGGTTGACGGAATTGTCGGTGCGGTTGTCCTCAAATTGTCATATCTCATACGTACTTCTGTCAAAAAAACATCGACTTCGAGTCTAAATTTCTTCTTCTTAAATAATTGAGATTCTATATAAGTTTGAAGTTCTTGATAACGGCTCGAATGATTGAAGTGTTTTTCCTTCGAAGCACCAAAGGAGAAAAAAGTCTCAAGACCACTTAAAAAACCAACCAAAACAAATGAAGTCATATTCACATATTGAATCCAATATTTATCAGCAAATGTTGCACTAAACGGTGCCATCATCAATGGAACAAGAACAGCCGGAAGACCAACCATTTGCTTTTTCTTTTTATAAAAATAACCGCTATCTTCATGAAGTGTTACTTGTTCTTGTATGTCCTTATTCCAAATAATGATGAGTTCTTCGACCTTATGTGTCCATGGTTCTTCAGCACGAACGACATCCTGTGATTTTTCTGATTTACAAGCTTCGCTATTACAATCCTCTTCCATATCATTGTCAATATGATGTCTATCACTAACATAACTTTCGTTTTCATTTTTTGACTTTTTTATAAATTTTGTATTGAATTTTGTTATTGTATTAGATTCTTCAAGCTCACGAAGCATAACTATAATAATATACAGATTTTTTTATGATTGGTTAAACGCATATTTTGTAAATTGTCATATTTGAAGCATTTGATGTGTTTCGTGTAATCTTTACAAGTTCGCCAACTTTCAAATCAATGTATTTTGCCATAACATCATTTACACTAATTTTTGGAAGTTGATCAATTTTTTCAATATACAGCTTATTACAGATTTCTTGCTTAAATTCGTCAATATTTTCGCAAACAACTTTTTCATGGTGAGAGAAGAGTGAATGTTTTGTGGGATTCACCAAGAAACTTTCAAAATGAAAAAGATTAATACGAACGTTATTCTCTTTTTCAATAATTTTAATATTGTTTTGAATAGAATTGCTTGAAATATTATCGAGAATGATAAGATTGATATTAATATTTTTAGAAGTCGGAACAATATTTGTTTCAACAAGATTTTTTAGAACTGATTTTGAAAACTTTGCAATTCTTGAAATAATGAACATGTCATATGTTGATTCAGTTTCAAATTTCAAGGTATTTGATTTCTTGAAATCGGAAATAGATTCTTCGGAAATAATACACTTACGATAAGCAAGCATATCAAGCACATTACATTTTACTTTCTTTAAAACACTCGTCATATTTAAAAATCTTAACAAATATATAATTCTTTACAAAACATTTTTAAAAAAATTATTAGGGTTTTTAAAGGACATTTGACAATTTTGTTGTTTCTAAATTTTTTTACTAATTATTCTTAATAACAATACTTCTATTTATTACACTTTATTTTTTTTGTATTTGATAAGTAAGCCAGCCTAATAATTTAACGTCATCATTGCTATCATCAGAATAATTTGTAAATTGTTCTTCTTGGTTTAAAATACTTTCCAAGCTTATAACACCCAAATCTTTAAAATGATCACCGTCAAAAGATGGTCCCAATTCGTTCAATTTTAACATATAAGACTGTGTACATTCTTTGAATTCATTGTATGTCTTACCATAAGGCTTACATGTATTTTTCATTGATAATAATGTACTCTTGAACTCATTTCTTTTATCACGTTTAGCCTGTTTACCACCTGATGCGTTGAATTTTTTTGTGTCAGCATAATCCCATTCATCTTTAAAGTAATTAGCAATCTTCATAATATCCTCTATTGTCAACTTATTCTCATCCTCGTCCTCATCCTCTTCTGAAGATGCAAGGGATGAAGACTCGATTGCTTTATTCATCATATAAGAGTGTTGTGCGTCATTATAAGCTAACCATCCTAATAATTGAACTTCATCACTATCTTCGGAATAATTAGATCCAGGCATTTTATCATCAAAATGAATAGATCTTATTTTATCACGTAACATATAATCAAGATTTATATCACCTGCAGTACCACTTTCTGTGAAAGACCAATTATCAAACTTTTTCTCCCATTTATTTTTCTTATCTACAAATTCTGGTCCAAAAGTGTTTAATTCTACTAAGTATGATTGAACACATTGATTAAATCCATTATATGTTTTTCCATATGGTTCACATTTAACCATTAATTCAACTAACTTATCTTGAAACTTTCTACGATATTCGCGCTTTTTTTCCTTCAATTCTTTAAGTTTATCCCGATTATTGTTTCTATAATTAGAGTAGTTCAATTTTACTGTGTAATCATGAATTTTTTTAAACATAGTTGATATAGCTGTTATATCATCTGAATTCAAAAGTTTTTCACTATCATTATCGATATCGGTATTATCAATTTTATATTCATGTTGCGATTTATTCATTGCCATCCAACCTATATCTTGTATTTCTTCGATAGCCTCACCTCTATCAATAATTTCCCCACTGTATTCATTGTTATCTCTTAATTCAACTATATCTTTCATCTCATCTGACAATCCAGAAAATCCAGAATCATCAGAATTATTTGAATTACTACTATTCCCAAGCATTATAATAGCTACTATTACAAGTACAACTACACATATAAGAGCAAGTATTCCTAACACCAATGCAGTTGAAATTCCACCAGTTGATTTAGTGGGGTCTATATCAGGAGGATACATATCAATTATTAATATAACACTATATAAAAATTCTTTGACATTTTTAACAAAATAAAACATATAAAGATAAGACGCATATAAAATTTTATATATGTTAATATTAATATGAAAAATCTTAAGAAAGTTAAATCTATCGAAGACACTTTGTTAAAGGTTTCGCCCGAAATCTTAGTTTATTCGTTAGTTGCGTTTTTTTATGGAGCTTTATTAGAAGCGATCTTTCCCGACATTAAGGACCAGACAAAAGTTTCGCTAATGTTTGAATCGTTGGTTCAACTATTTCTTATAGTGTTTCTTTTTGTTATTTTGAATGACGTTTATAAAAGTAGGATTGGTGGTTTTGTGTTTGTTCTCGTGTTAATAGGCAACATCCCTACCTTTTTCAAGAAAATTGATTTGTTATCAAAACGCCTTTTTAAGAATGTAGCTACAAAAAACAATCCAATAGACGAACAGGTTAAGGAAGAGACACAACTTTATGATACAAAGAAAAGCGAGGTAAAAAGAGACGATGTTACTACAGAAAAGTACGAAGACTATGAAGAAGAGGAAGAAGAAGAGGAAGAAGATGAAATCGAGCCAATCGGCGCGACATCAATCCGTAATTTGCGTTTTTAAGGAATTTTAAATCCAATACATACATTTTTGAAGTGTGTCACAAAATCCCTTTTGATTTTGTTTAAAATGTTAAGTAAAACAACATAGTTTATAAGGAATTTTAAATCAAGTACATACATTTTACAAATCTCTATCATAACTCCTTTTTAAAATTCGAAAAATGTTTGGTGAGATTATATAGATTTGATACGATATTACATACCATGAATCTTGTTGACTTTCTAAATAAGAATGGAATCCTTTACTTTCCCATCAACTTAGAGAAGAAGATTGTTAAGTCATCAGGTAAAACCAAAAAGTTGTTACGTCCTTACAATGACAAATCAATGCCATCTTACAATGATTTTTCAGATACAAAACTCGTTAAGGAACGTCAACAGAAATATGGAAATCTATATGACACTATTTGGATAGACACAAAAATAATAAACCAAATTGACGTCGATGGTGATTTCGATCCTATGATTCAAACTCCTTTCTTCAAGAGTGTATCCAAAGGAAAACCACATTACTTTGTTAGTGGGTTTCATGGCTTAGGACGTAAGCGTGTTGATACTAAATGGACTGATGTGGAGCTTCTATGTGGTCAAGGAAGTTATGCTGATAAGAATCAAGAAGTGTTCGACCATGAAATGGAAATTAAGAATTATTGTGGCGATATTTACAAAATTCTTCCTCAAAACACTGATGATCCAAATGAAATAGAACGTCGTACAGTGTTGTCTGAACCTTCTGAAAATATTAGCGATAAATTGAATAAAGTGTTTGACACGGAAGGTGATTGGAAATCAAACTTATACGAAAACAGTAAAAATTGTGTTATAATTCCATCTGATAAAAAATGCCTTGTCGATGGAATGAAATGTCATTCTTGCGTTCAGAGCTTTGTGATTCTGAATAAAACCTCTATTAAAGTTCGGTGTCATGCTTGTGGCGAAAAGAAAATTGATGTTGTGAAAAATAAGGATGATTGGGGTGCTATTCGCCGTTTTTACGGTTGTGGTAATGATTCTTCGGAAGATAAAATGACATATGATTTGATTCAGGAATATGTTGATGAAGTGTGCGAAAATGAAGACTATCTTAAGAAAGATGGATTCATTATGAAACGTTCTGATGAATGTGTTATTGAATATGAACCAGTTGCTCCTTATGATGAATTTCTAGATACTATCTTCAAAGACGCTGACCTCTCTATGAAAAGAGTTTATAAAAAACCTACTTCTAAAAAGAATCTTATCAATTATTTGGAAACCGTTCACACAGACATTGATATTCTGAAGCGAGATAATAACATTATGAGTTTTAAGAATGGTTATTTGAAATTGAAAGAATTTACTTTTCATCCTTATAATGATACTGAAAATTATAATTTCATTGCTAAGAAATTTATGCCGTTTGATTTTGATACTGCGTGGCTTAATTGTGATTGGACTGAAATTGATTGTCCAATTTTCGATAAAATCATTAACGATCAATCTATGATTTCGAAAGATCCTCTGGTGAAGCTTGCGTTTTATGGTCTTCTTGGTTCTCTCCATTTTCCAAATGGTGAAGACCCAATTAAAGTTGTTCCATATTTGGTAGGCACATCTGGAACAGGAAAATCAACGATTGTTAATATTGTATCATCAACCTTTTCACAAGAGAATATAGGTACAATTAATTTTAGAGAGAAAACTTTTGGGAAATCGGCGTTTCTAACCAAAGATGTAATCATCGATGCCGATACACCCTCAAACATGATTAAGGAGTTTGGAAAGTGTGAGTTCCAAAAAGCCGTTTCCGGTGAAGTTATTGCTATTCCCATTAAAAATCAAAAAACCGAAAATCAACATAAGGTCGTTCAGAGAATGCTGTTTTGCTCTCAGTATGTTCAAGAGGTACAAGATACAGGCGAGGTAATTCGTAGAATTGCTTATTTCAATTTCCAGCCAGTTGAATGTACAAATTCCAATCTTGAAGATGATTGTATTAATACAGAATTACATAAAGTTTTCATCAAGCTTATTTTGGCACGAAAGAAAATCCTTGAAACATTCAATGGTCGCCCATTCCATGAGTGGGGTATCAAGCATTTCAATGATAAGGTTGAAGATGTACTTATTGAAAATAATTACATTTACCGATTTATCAGCGAAAGTGACCATTTCCAAATGTCAAGTAATTCTCGTGTTCCTTTTGAGACATTTGTGACATTATTTCATGATCATTTCAAGGGGCAACCTAATCGTCCTCGCAAGCCCAAAACATCTGATGTGATGTTCGCAAAGATGAAGCTCAATGTGACAAAGGACTTAATTTGTAAAAATTGTAAAAGCAAATTTGATCCAAATCACAAATGCTGTGAGGCACATAATAAAAACAATAAAACGACAAAGTATTTCATCGATGGATTAAAACTCATTGAATCCAACAATGATTTCTCATTCGATGATGGTAATGCTTTGTAAACCACGTAATACATTATTTGCGTGTGTTTTTTTTGATTTCAAAAAAATCATATAAACATAACAAAATATAAGATTTCGACAATGAATTGGTTTCATAAATATTCACCAAAAAAACTTGATGATTTCTTAACAAATAAAGACACTATTTCAAATTTGAGACATTTTTCTAAAAATTTGACACATTTCAAAATTTACAATGAAAATAACGCAATTGGAAAAAGAAAGATAACATCCCTATTTATTGAAGAATTAGGTATTAAACATGTGTTCTATATAAATGACGCATTAAAAACAAATGAATCAAGGGATAATTTGTATTCTTTTTTAGACAAAAAAATCAATGACAAATTAAAGGTTATTTTCATTGAAAATTTATCATTCATTTCAAACATATTTACACATGAATTAATAAATTTGCTAAAGATTGAACAGAAACAGTATATTATATGTGCTATTGATAATAATAATTCAAATCAAATATTTGATAAATATTTTGTAAAATTTAAACTTGATGTGCCAGATAAACATGAAATTATAAAAATAGGTGAACATATATTAACTATCGAAAAGATTGAATATACTAAAAATGATATAAATGATATTTACGATGGCTCATCTAATTATTATGATTTTATTTTCAAGTTGGAAAGTTTTTACAAATATAAGAAATTATTAAGGTTTGACGAAACAAAAATAAATTTTGAAAAATTTTTTGATAGCAAATATAGTCTACTTGAAAAAATTCGTGAAGTAAGAACATATGAAACCACTCTAATACAGAGCAAAATTGTTAATAAATTTTTTAATTATAATTTTGAATATCAGAACAATATCAAATTTGCTACAATTCTAGGCAATGCAAAAGAGAAATATGAAATGAATCAAAACGAAACGTTCGAATTATATAAAGCAATATCTATGATTCATGAAGAAATTATTGAAAAAACATGAATAAACATATTAAATTGATTCAATTTAAACAGCAATTCCACGCCAGTTGTCAAGAAGTCTCTCATCAAGATATTTGAAAAGATCCGTATAGTCGTTATTAATAATAACGAAATCGAAATATTCTTCTGGAAGTTTGGCTACCTGATTCTCTGTATAAGAATCTGTAATGGCCTTTAGATGCACTTTCCAATCATTAGGATATAATGTGCGAACACGATCCTCAATAATTTCCTTTTCATTCTGTAAATTAATAACTAGATCGAAATTCTCTGACATTTTAAAATATTCGTTCATCATCCTAAGGTCATCGACAACCACAAAGTCATTCTTGCGAATCTGTTTCATTAGTGCTTTAACCCAAACATCTTGATCAATATCTCTCATCTTCGTTGCAAGATTAATAAGCAGATTGCGGTCTTTCACAGTCATTCCAAACAATTCAGTTGCTAGTTCCTTCACTTTTCCGGCAAAAGAAAGCTTATTCCATTTATAATTAGAATACCGTTCGATAATCTCATTCGCAAGCGTTGACTTTCCACTGCAAATATTTCCGGAAATTGCGATCTTCATTTTTATACTTTTTTTATATTTTTATACCACTTTTTTTTACACATTTTTTTTGAAAACATTTTTCATAATTTTATAAGGAATTTTAATCCAATTTACAAACAATTGAAGAACGACGAGTATAAACCCTTTTCACACCACATTCCTCACGAAGTGTTTTGTAAAGCATCTGTTTAGTTTCAGCAGAAAAGGTTTTGTTCGAAAAAAGAACAGAATACTTACCATTGCGAATGAGAATTTTGTTGCGAAAATAAGACATGATTTTTGTATTTGCTTGGAATTACTTTGTTTCTTGTTTTTATATGTTTTTATGTATCTATATATATAATAAGAATGTTTTTTGTTGTTATAATTATAGTAATGATTTTAGTATCAGTTCTTCTGGTTGTTTTAAAAAAGAGAAAAGAGAATAATTCTTATACTTTGGATGAAATAAAAAATAACGATCTGTTAGAAGAAGAAATCACTACAAGAGAAATAAGTGAAGATAAAGAATTAGAAGAAGAAATAAAAGAAGAAATAAAAGAGGAAGTAAAGGAAATTGAAGAAGAAATTCTTGTTGAAGATCCAATGACAATTGAAGTTCCACAGACTTGGGAAGGTATGTTTAGAAAAATTGATTTGAACAATGACGGAATGCTTCAAAGAAGCGAAATAGTACATTATAGAGACGGTTTATCACTAGAAGAAATTTGGAGGAGATATGATGACGAAGGATATAATGATGGTAATCTTATGGATTTGGATAAGTTTATTGATGAAGAAGGTGACATATCGCATTGGAGTGTTGTCCCGAACAAAAAGAATAAAAAGAAACGAAAAAAAAGGAGACAGGCTTTGCTTGGTAATGATAATGCTATTCTTGGTAAAGGATCGGATTAAGATTAATTTGTATCACAAAATTCCTTATAAATTTTTCAAAAATGTTTTGGAAAAATGTATCATATTTAATTAGATTGATCTATTATGTCTTCGTACATAGATTTGATTCCAACTGATGTTCTGCAGCACATTCTTGAGTTTAATGCCGAACATCGCGAACTTTTCAAAGAAACTCTTGAACAGATCGAAGTTAAAGGCATTCTCAGTACACTTAATGAGTACGAAAGATTAGACCCTTTTGTTCATCTAACTACGGCGTATTATGAGAACATTGCTGATCCTGGTTATTTCGTTCATATGCTTTCTAAGTGTAAGTGTTGCGAACGCCATGCACGGAATCGTCCTACAAGCATAAACGATGAAGTTCCGGAAAGCGACGTGGTTTCTCCATTTCAAGTTCACACGTGTATGTGTACGTGTCGTAATCGTTCTCGTTGGATCATCAGATCTTTTTGGTATGATGATGAAGACTATTGAGAAGTGTTGGAATGGTTTTTTTAAAAATACTCTGTATATTTAGACACATTGATAACTGGTTTATTTGTTTTGGCCTTAAAGGAGTTGGGATCCCATTGCTCCTCATCATCAGAGTCAGGATTTGGCGGCTTGTAATTTTTTTTACTAAAATCCCAAGAAGCCTGACTACATAAGCGAAAGGGTGGGTGACTATCTGCTTTATACCAAAATATACAATCTTCAATTTTATTCGATTTACTTGTATTGTCAATGACAAGCACCCCATAGTCAGACGTAACTTGGTTCATGCACTGACAAAAGGCATCAAACGTAGGAAACATACCAGCGAACGAATCATATAAACGTTTTCTATTTTGAATGATATTTTCCCGCAATATAAAAACGTAATCAATATTAGTACGAAGATTCGGTGGCAATCCAAGAGCGTATTGCATCGCTAAAATAAATAATAGTTTATAGTGTCGACCATTCATAAATAACGCTCGAACATATTTGCTTTTAAAAATTGATGAGTCGTACATACAATCATCGAATATGACAAACGCATTTGGGTTGACGTTCATCGACTTTCCGCTCTTTTGTTTTTTTAGAATTCTTTCTTGACGTAGCAGAACCTTTTGAAGTATGTCATCGTTATATTCATTATGTATAAAGATCGGTGGAATCATCTCTGAATAGAAACCATTCGCGGCTTCTGTCGCAGAAACAACTGTACCGACAGGTATATTTCTATGATAAGATAATAAATCTTTTGTTAAAAATGACTTACCTGTATTTCTTTTACCTATCATAACAACCACTGAATCTGGTTTGATCGACGCCATATCAAAGCGTTTTAATTGCAATTTCATATTAAAAATTTCATATATAAAAAAATTTTGTAAAATAACACACGATGTGTATAAAAACATATAAAAATAAAACATTTAAGAATGATAATATCTATTAACTATGTCTCTGGATTCTTGGTTTTCGAGTAAAAACAAAACAAAAATATTGTATTTAAAATTCAAAGAAGGCATCGACATAGAAAATGTAGTACAAAAAAAAGCAGATAATAATAATATCAATATTATCAATATAAACCCTTTATATCACAAAATTCATTTGATTATCAAAAAAAAGTTCTTCTTGGAAAAAATTGAAGAAATTTTGACTAAAAAGAATATCAATTCCTTTTTTAACACACGTGACGATATTTACATGATTCATAACGCACACGTTTTCGATAAAAGTTTTTTCGAAAGTTTAAACAAAATGTCTGCAAAATTTTGTTATCCAGTTGTTTTGTTAATTGATCTATCTTTGATTTCTGAACGGTTTGCGTCATATATTTTGAAAGATTCAAAGAATACAAAAACTTATGAAATAAAAATTAACCAAGACACCATAAAAAAATACATAAAAGACACTTGTGAAGACTACAATTATAATATTAACGATAAACATTACGAAGAATTACTTAAAATCAAAAATATGTATCAAATTAAAACCGCTTTGTATGAACTTATCTATACAAAAAAAATTGACTTCGAAAATAGAAATTTAATTAAAATTGACAAACACGTCGTTCAAAATGCGTTTAAACTTCTTTGCGATTCAAAAATATCTTGGAGCGAAAAGGTAAAAAATATAAAAACACAAATATCACTTTTTAAAATGTTAATGCCTTTACACGTAGTTTCTGGTGTAGATTCAAATGATTATAATATAAGTTCTGTTAAAAAAATTGAAATAATTCAAAAATGTTTCGAGTCAATGGCCCAAGCTGAAAAGGTATCTGATAGTACATATTCTATTATTCTTAAATATTTGATCCCTGCGACATTAGTACCAAATCAAACATTAAAAGGAATTACTATGAACAATAGTGTCTCAAATAAGTATTTGAAAAATGATGAATCAGCTATATTCAAGCATTTCTTAAAAGTTTCTAAATTCAAGATGAATCAAAGGTGCTCGGTTGATCCATCACAAAGTTTGAAAATATTTAATATTCCTTTTAAGAAAACAGATTTAATTTTTTGAAAAAAAAATATATGTATAATTATAATCATGAATATGAACAACGACCCCTCTTTATACTATGGTAAATCTCAAAATCTCGACATTCCATTTGTTGGTGCAGTCGCGGCGGATGGTTTTACTGCATACAAACCACATAACACGCTTTATGGTGCTCAAGCAAAGATTGACAACTCCATTAAAAGGGATGAATTGATTGATGATGCTGATGTAATTCTTAAAAGAAATCTTGCAAAAGCTAAAAATTCTGTATTAATTAAGAATTCCTTAAAAAAGTCACCTGAAAAGCTTCCAAAGCTTAACTGAATAATATTTCTTTAATAGGTAAATTTAAAAATAAAAACATATAAAGATAAGACGCACAGATATTTCAAGTAGAAGAAAGATTTTTGAAGATAGTAAAATTGCTAAAAATTATTACGTAGCAAAGGATGATATTGTTGCCAAGATTAATGAATATATCGATAAGTATCAGGAACTTGAAAAACCATTCAATGATATTGAATTATTATGTACTAAAAAGAAACAACTTGAAATCAAATATATACGTAAACGCCAAGAAACTTTATCAAAAGTCTTTGATATGGAAGAAATTGATTACGGTGCGGTTGACTTTGAGATTGATGGATTTGTAAGAATTCAAGAAAAAACAGTTAATCACATTGATAAAAGAGGAAATTCGTTTTCGTTTATTTTAGAGAAAGCTGGTGGAAAAGATAAAAATCAACAATATGGTATTAATGACAACGATTTTTATTGGTTGAATTTAGCAGGCACAGATTATTTCTATATAATTCCTTCAAAATTGATGGAAAAAGATGGTAAAATCCGTCAAACATTAACGCTTCATAAAGAGTTTTACCCAAAAAATAGAGGACGTCCATACACTGACACCTGGACTTACGACTTTCGTTTCGATTGGACTAAACTTCTTCAAGAAAATATTGATTACGAAAAAGAAGTAAATCGTTTGTGGTGTCTAATCCGTGAAATTAAATTGTCAGAAACGTTTATAATTGATCAATTGAGTTTATAGCCGCAGTTAGGGCAAAAATTACAAGGATATTTCTTTACATTATCAATGATTTCAAAGAAACGGTTTAAAAATTTCTTATGAAATTTATATATGTTTATTATAATAAATGGAAATTGAAAAAAACAAAAAGATCGAAATAGAAACTCAAAATAAGGTTAACGAAACTGAATTTGACAAGTTAACAATGAAACGTTTTATCGATAATTTTATAACAACTTGGTACAAATCGTTTGATAAATTATTTTCAAAAAACACTTATGAAGATTTGCTGGAAGAATCAGAAAAGGAAAATTTTGTTGATATAGCCGTTGAAAAAATATTGATACTTTTTAATATTTTTGTAGAACTTTTTTGGAAAAATAATAATAAATTTTATATAGGGGTAGGGTTTCTCATTCTTGCCTATCTTACTTATTTCATTTTGGTCACCAAATAAATATAAAAAAAGTTCCCTTAAAAATAAGGGTCTTTTCATTTACATTGTAATGTTATTAAACATCTCTGTTGCTTGAGTCAAATTCACATTTTCCTTCGACAAAAAGAACGGCATGTTTTCAACAAAATATTGTTTGATAATTTCAAACTCATGTAATGAAACATAACCAGGAGTCTCAAGATGATTTCCGGTCACAAATTGATTCCAAAAGAAATATTCGCTCTTAGTCTTGATTGCATCAGAGATACAAAGCCATGCTGTACGTTCAGTGTTGTAGTATGTGCAAGTCAACGTATCAGCAATAAAATCAACAGATGATAGATTTGAAAATCGGTTTAAGCCCATCTTCATCTGGTATTCGATTTCACAAATTCTACCTATAATCGCGGGCAAGAATTCGAGTTCTTCTTCACTTTTGCAAAACTTACACACTGTTGCCATACGGTAACGAGAACCCCAATGTTGTTCATATTCAACATCATGACGGCAAATAGAGCAATAAACCATATCTACTCCTTTATTTAAATGTAATGTTTTTTTACTTATATGATTAAAAATCAAGGTCTTTTTTTTAACATTTTTGTTTTTAAAAAAAGGTAACTAAACCCCCAAACCTTAATTAGATTTGCATACAAGACATTTGATCTAGAGCATCATCCAGACCACGCGAGAAACGCGACAATGATATATCACAGAACAATGGCATGTTATTGGCGAAAAATGACTTAATTTTGTCAATTTCGTAAAATTCGACATAGCCGTCAGTTTGAAGAAGTTGATTTGAAATGATTTTGTTCCAAGTCACAAGTTCTTCCCTATTCTTAATCATATTTTGAATTTGCAGAAAACAAACACGTTGTCGCAATGTATCAATTGCGAGTTCGCTGTTTGATCTGTGTAGAACACTCATAAGTTGAGTGCACGTATCATCGTTCTCAATAATCGAATACTTTTGAACATCATATGATGCGTAATTCTTCTTGATTTTGATTAAACGTTTCACAATGTTAGGCAACGTTGCCAAGTCTTTTTCTTTACAGCACTTAAAGCAATAATTTGCGTTAAGATACTTGCTCTTCCAATGAGATCGATGAGGAACATTCACTTTACAGTTGTGACAATAATCCATTTAAAATCTCTTTCAATTACATATTATTATACATTTTAAGGTCGTTTTTATAACTTTTTTTATGAAATTTGTTAAAATGTTTTGATATAGTTTATAAGTTAAGATGTAAAATGCTTTCAAAAGTTGCTTCAGCATCAATTGATATATTAGGAGTTTTATCCTTTATATTAATGCTAATATTACATTTTATACTTCCATACCTATATATTAATATTTGTGTTCCAAGAAGTTTATCTGGATTTTTAATTTCACCTTTTAAAATATTTTCAGTTGAATGTAAAATTATTAGAAATGTTTTCAATTATACTTTTATATCAATAAATAATTTGAAAATGATATGTATTTCATCAATTACTAAAAAAACCCTTGAATTTGTTAAGAATCATCATTACATTGATGAATGAATTTCAAAAGGGTCAACTTCTTCTTTATTCTCATCTTCGTCATCAATAATCATACATGTTGTTGTTTGAGGAGGAGAATAAGATTTACGTTCCTTTTTTGGAAATAATGATGAAGACTTTTCAGGATTTTCTTTTATAATTGAACGATATTTTTCTACTTCTTTCCAGAATGTAGCAATTTCTGGCTCAACCTTTTTAAACCAGTTGCAATTTCGCTTAATAATAGTTTTACAATATTTGTTGAGTTTCCAGCAAGTTTGCTTTACAATTTGGACACCATCATCTTCTATAAGTTCATCAATTACTTTTTCGTTCCAGAGTTTGTAATACGCAACCGACTCGTTCATGTTAGCATATTTATATAGAATTTTATCATCGTCACCTGATGTATATTCAATTAACATTCCGTAAAATTCAGCCTTTTTGTTTTCAATAGTTTTATAAAAATCATCTTTTGTTAAATTTTCATCGATTTTACATTCAAAGAAATCACAAAATTCGAGATCACAAACTTCCATTTGCAATTGACATTGAACCCAATACTTATATAAGGGGACACCTGTCAATTCACGTGAATATAGACACTTAATTTCAAGCATACGGCCTAGCATCTTTGGGTCTTTCGACTCAATCACAATTCCATCGGGACTTGCTCCTAAATGATTAATTGCCTGATGACGAATGCAACCATATTCTCCTACTTTTGTATTAGTAAGACGCTCATAAATTTCTTGGGCAA
>Ga0181410_1000719_pt1 | contig 14448 bp, 17 predicted proteins | sample 33SPOviralmetaG_FD_130112 | JGI IMG/M metagenome (GOLD analysis project Ga0181410, IMG submission 130112) | Marine viral communities from the oligotrophic San Pedro Time Series (SPOT) site, San Pedro Channel, CA, USA - 33 SPOT_SRF_2012-06-20 | ecosystem: Environmental > Aquatic > Marine > Strait...
ACAGGCCATTTTGAGCGACTTGTAAACACTTCGTCGATCTAGGTACCCAAACACGCGTCCGTGGCGCGGTGGCATTTCCCTGAGCATATCCGCAAGCACTGGCACAAGACTGGCGTACGCTTCCGTACCGTTCTTTGTTTTGTCGATGTGCGCTTTGTTTATGTCCCACTTGATGTCGTCAGGCGTCAACTTTATCGCGTCACCGACCCGTCGCCCTGTGGTGTGTAGAAACAACAGCATCGCAAACAAGTACGGCGGAGCGTTGGGAAAGCGACGTTCTACTGTCAGGTGAGGTTGCAGCGCCAGCAGGTATTCGTACCCCACGGCTTTTCGCTTGGGTTTTTTAACTTCGAAAGACTTAACACGAATGGGCGCGCACCAGCCTTCACCGTGAGCGTAGTTTATTACGGCTCTAGCTGGCGTGATGCCCTGCCGGTTTAATGTAGCGTTTGACCCGTCGGGGTATGCCTTTTTTGCAGCGGCTCTGACGATCCGTGGAGTTATGTCTTTCAGTAGCATACCAGTCAGCTGCTCGGTTATGCCCACCAAAAAGCGCGCGTCGCCCCCGTCTTGCGCATACTCCAGCGCTGCTTGGTCGAAGGTCACGACGGCCTTTAAACCGTACATGTGAACCGACCAAAGCTCTGCTTCTATTTGCGACCGAAGTTCCTCTGCGCGGCCAGCGTCTTTAGTTTTGAGAGCGCGTCGGTACCTCTTGCCGTCGGGCCTGTAACCGTGGACCTGTGCCCAACCGTTGACCCATGTGATGTTGAGGCGCATTGTGTGAGAACCTTTCGTATCGCCGAGATATTTTCACGGTAGAAGACTTTTCTGTTACCGCGCAACTCATAATGTACGCCGACTTCGACGCGAGGGTCTTTGAGAGTGTAGTCCAGTGATGCGCGGGAGAACCCCAAAGCGTTAGCCGCCTGTGTTATATTAAGCGGGGGTGCGGCCCATTCGGGAGCGGGTTTAGGTTTAGCCATTTTCTGTCTCCCTCTCCAACAGTTCGAACAGATGGGTCAGGTCTTCCAGCTGTTGCTTTAGCGCCCGTCGGTGTCGTCGCTGAGCGTCTTGGGTCATAGCTCGGAGCTTGAATCTAATCGTCTTTTGTACTTGCTGTAAATCATTCATCTGCTTTTTCCTCTACGACGGAGATACTGCCGCCAGTCATCAACTTGTTGTATTTGAGTTCGTAGCAGCGTGTCTGGCCGCTGGGGACGGTCGAGCCTTGACCCAAGTGCAGACGCAGGCTGTGCGCACCGTCGGCTTGGAACACTAGGTAGCCTGCACGATCCAACTCAGAACGCATGGCTTTAGGGGCTACGCCGTTTTCCTGACACCAGTCGCCTATCGCGCTTCGGGATATAAAGGCCCGTTCGTCCTCGGTGCACACACGCCCGATAGCGGGGCCGCGCAGCATAACAGCGGGGTCTTCTTTGCGGGTGTTGCCGTGTCCTAGGCGTTTGGTGACGATGAGTCGTCCTTGCAACGTTCCGATAAACGCGGCCAGATGTTCGCTGATGTCGGCGTTGGTTTCTTTACGGCCTTCGCGCAACGTCTGCACATGATCTTCAGACCACTTCTTCATGGACTTCACATCGAACGATATAAGACCGATCTTCTGGGCTATCTTGCCTGCGACCCAAGCCGTGACGATGGTGTCGCGGTAGAACCGTTCTTTGTTGTCTTCGTTGCTCTGCGGGTTGAACTTGGCCCGAGCAGCCGTGATCTGCCGACGTACCCATTCTGTGTTCTTGATAATGAACCGGATGAAAGGCAGGCACGCTTCACCATAGACGTGGTCCATGTGGTGTTCGATGAATTGCTGCGTGATGTCGGGGAACGTACGCTTGGTAAAGTCTTCGGGTAACTGGACCTCAAAGAAGCGCAGCTGCGTGGCTTCGACACGATAACCCACTGGCAGTTTAGATATGCTCTCAATGATGCTGTCGTTGCTGGTGATGAAGCTGTTCTTGAACCACTGACCGCCGACCGTAGTAAACTTGCCGTTGGTACCAAGCCGTTCCTTGTCCCTGCCGTTGGCCAGCGCGTAGCCGGTGCGCGTCAACTCGTCGGGCGTCCTACCTGAAAACTCGTCGAGCAGCATAGGAAGCGAACCCATAATCGCCACCCGCTTGATCGTAGCGTTGAGCGTAGACCCGTCCGTGCCTGTCTGCCGGTCCATGAGTTTCGGGTTGCCGTAGAAGCCGCACGCGATCTTACAGGCTGTCGACTTACCCGTGCCACCTTGACCCGTGAACGCAAGCGGAAGGCCATGCCAGTTCGACGAACCCATCAACTCGACAAGGATTGAACCCATAGAATGACACAGTGCAAACTGAAACGGCTCGGCTTTCGGACGATTGTACAGCTTGTCGATGTTAGAGACCCACTCATCAAGTGTGCCAGAACGACCAAAGTCTACTTGGATGTCGGCAGGTACACTGTCCTCGCACAGCACCGCAGTATCACCGTTCTCGGTAATCATTTTGGTGCCCATTACAAAGCCGGTGCGGTCAGGGAGCCAACCGAATTGTTTGTATGTCTTGGTCTCAATGCGCCACTTCTGTAGCTCTTCGATTATAGTAACTGCAAACTCTGCCATGTCGGCCCTCGCGTTTCTTATAGGGGGGAGAAATACTTCGTGGCTTGCCAGCGTCTTTGCCATCAAGTCAGTGGATGCCAGTTCGTTCATGGGCATGAAAAACTCACGCCAGCTGCCGTTCTTCTCAAGCGCCTTCCAGTGCACCACCCACGTACCTTCGCTGTCTTGGATACGATTAAGGGGGTAGATGAACGTACGGCAGAACGGTCGCCATGTAGGGGCACCGCCGTCTGGGTCAGGGATTTCTCGGCTCAGAGCAACGCCGTTCCACCGAAAGCCTTTGGGCCAGTGGTGAATGGTTTCACCGGCTACAACTAGCGTCTTTGCGTTCGTCGTTGTATTCGGTGCCGCGTCGTCGTCGTCATCACTTGGCTCTTCGACGGGCGGTGCAATCTCAGGGGGCGCAAAACCTTTGCCCCTCGCACCGTCAATCATTACCTGAACTTCGTGCTGTGTTTCATCTTCTGAGTAACCGTCAAGCGTATGCTGAGCTGCCAGCGCATGAATTTCTTTGTCCGTGTTACCTTTGGCTACCCAGCTAGCAATCAGCTTGAGCATGTTGTCGTGCCAGTCGACGCCGTTCATAGCCGCCTCAGACGTAGCCGAACGATCCAGCGCTGGATTGCCTCCGAAGAAACCAGACCCCTCGTCGGCAGTAGGCTTAGGCAGTTTCACGTCGTTGTCGTTAATGAACGCCAGGAGCGAATTGCGAACAACGTCGACACTGTAGGTCTTACCCTGCTTGAGCAAGGTGACGGGCAGGGGGACGGCGTAGTCTTTCTTCTTGTTGGTACACCCAACTGGGCGCAGCACACGTGCGCTGTCTTTGTCGACTGAGCGGTCAGACTTGAGTTCTAAATGCGTTGTTACCCGACGCTTGAGGTCGGCGAGTTCGTTCCACTCGTCCTCGCTTATGTTCTCGTCGAAGTGAATGTACATGTGGTAGCCGCCGCCGCTGTCTACGACCGACGGGGTGAGGCGCAGCGCCTTGGCCAACTGAACGACGCCAGCTAGTGCTTCGGCTTTAGTATCATACGCGGTTGCTTTGTTGGGGTCTGCGTCGAAGTCATCGTACAGTGCGCGGCAGGCAGCGACGTTGCCCTGCGTTCTTATTTGTTGTTTGCCCTTATCATTGCTGTACCAGTCTTTAAACGTGTGCACCGCCATGTAGACTTGCGCGTCTGTAGTATCGAATTGTTTTGCGGCTGCTGCCGCTTCTTCTATCGTGTCATAATCTCGGTTCTTGAACCAACCCTCGGGCTGCAACAAGCCTAGGACCACTTTCCCAGACGTGGGTAGTAGCCACTTGAAAAACTCCAGTGTCTCCATAGTTTTGCCCATATATGTTTACGTGTTAACAGGTGGGCGGCGAAGCCAACTCTAAAAAACCCCGCCGCCCTTCGACTTACTGACTGGAGCGGATCAGTCGTCGAACTCTAGGTTATCCAACGCCTCGTCGATGTCGTTGGTCTCAACCTTTTTCGGTTCTGCCTTGGCCTCGGGCTGAGGCTTTGGCTTAGGTGCGTCAGGAACTACTGCAAGCGCAGGGGCTGCACCGCCATCGTCATCATCAAAACCATCATCGTTTGCTGGCTTGTCGACTTTATCAAAACTTGTGGCAAAGCCATCTTCCGATTTGAACCCGCCGTCGACCTTGTCGAATGATGAGGCCATTGCAGTCTCTTCCCGCGGCTTCATCGGCTCCAACTTGACGACTTGCAACTCCCTCAAGCGCAAGGTTACGCCGTGGTGAGTGCCGGTAGAGTAAGCGTAGAACTGCAACCCGACGTTAATTTCGGAGCCTGATGTGAGCATAAAATCACGGGGCAGCAGGGTGTTTTGGGAATCGTACTGCGCAGGGGGAGTTACCAATTGAGTAACCCCGTCTTTGTTGTACGAACCTTTAAGATTGGTGGACGCAACGTAGAACCCGTCCATGTCAACTTCAAAGACGCCTTTGATTTCGTGGCCTTCGATTACTTTGTCCACCGACGGGGGGAAGGCTTTCCAGCCTTCTTGCTTGCGCTCGTTGTAGAACTTTTTCATTTTCTTATACAGCGTCACCGCCTGCTCTTTCGTCATACGAATGTTTAGCTCGTACTTGGCCCCGTCGTCTGCGGGGTTACAGGGCACAGACATACCTCTTTCGCCTGCCGCTTGATCGTATTTGTACGTCTGGTTGAGACGTGGGTACTGAGCGATAACGCCCATAACTAATTCTGCGTCTTTATATCTAGCCATAATATTTCTCCATAGGCTTAGTGTGTGTAACCGTCCGTTACAGCAAACATTGATGTCGTCTTGGACGATCGGGTTAAGGTGTCTAGTTCGTCACCGTCTAAGAAACGTATGACCCTAAACACTAGCGAGGATCGACGTTCGTCATGTGCCACGTCTATCTTTGTGACCACACGATCTAACGCTTCGCCTCGGTTAGTTATTTGCTTCTCGTAGTCGCGGAACGATTTGAGAGAAGCCGATGAAACACGCAACGACATGGCATATTCTGGGCTGTCTAACTGCCGTAAAGTTAGCTGGTTAAACTCACCGCAGCTTTTGCCGCGCTTGCCGTTGGGTGTAATTTCTGAACCCCACTGGTTGTTAAAACAGATGGCGCATTTCTTTGCCTGAGGTTCCGTGCTTTCAGTGGAAGGGGCCACGCCGTCGTCGGAGTGACATAGCCGCTTACCGTCGTTGTAGTAGTTGCGTACGTTGCGCAGGGCAGACATGATTACTGCCTCCACTGGCAACTCTTCTAGGGTGAGCATTACTTGCGCCGAACGTTTACGACTTGCGCTTCGTTCCAGCTGACGCCCGGGGGTAGGTCGTCGTGCTCTTCTCTGAACTCTTTGATAGCGGTCTTGTTGACCCGCCGTTCTATTAGCTCCCACGCGTTATTTTCTTTGACGTGGTCGAGGATTGCGTCCCAGTCAGATACGACAGCCGACACACGTGTTGACCTGTAAGCAGTACCAAACTCGCGGGATGATACATTGTCTATGCCACGCTCGTTGAACCGACGCAGGAACTCTGTTTCGATCTTGTTCTGTTTGTATTTGTCGTCAGCATCGTCGGCGTCGTAGTCTGCTTTGCGCTTGGACCGCTTGTCGCGCAGCCCGATAAAGATTTTAAGCAGGTTCGCGTCGTCCAATTCTGATATTTTTGCCATCTTCGCTCTCCTTTTTGGCGGCTAACCAGTTATCAATTCCTTCTTCGTCCCATCGTAAAACTTTCTTTGAGAGCCTTATCGGTTGGGGGAAGCCTTCGTCCCGTCTTCGCAGGTAGTAAAGACCCGCTTTATTCATATTAAGTTTCAGCAAAACTTCGTCGTGGTTAAGTAGAGCCATCAGGTGTACGCCTTATATCTGTCAACATGTAAACACATTACAGCGCAGGTTAAAGCAGGTCAAGGCAGGTTAAGAAAGTAAAGACTGTTGGTTAGCTTTTACTTCGTCTAACAATGCGCCCTGCATCTTCTGCTTCTTGCGTAGCCGTGCATAGATGCGTGACTCTACGGGTGTACCTTCTAGCAGTATTATAAAGTTATTCATCTTTTGGCCGGGGCGGTTGATGCGCCCGTTTGCCTGTTCAAACACCTCGTTCGATGTGATGCAGCTGTACCACACGATTGTACTGGCGGCGGTCAACGTCAGACCGTGAGACATAGCAGCGGGTTGGGCCACCAGAACCTTGGGGTCTTTGGTTTTTTGAAACTCAGAGAATATTCTGTCGCGCTCTGATTTCTTAACGCTGCCGTGTATAACCTCGACAGAGAAATGGTTGCGTAGTTCGTCAGCCAACATCTTAACACTGGACACGTACGGTACGAACACGATCACCTTACCTTCGGCGGCTTGGATGATGTTGATAGTCTCGTCGATACGCGGTGTTGATGGAATGGTTACTTCACTGCCGTCGTCGGCGTACACTACGCCACAGGCTATCTGCACTAGCTTGCCCATTTTGACTGCTTCGTTGACCGCGGTGATCTCGCCGTTGTCGGCTGCGGTGCGCAGACGCGACAGCATTTCTTTGTACGCTTTGTTTTGTTCTTTGGTCAGCGGAACCGCTCTGGTCTCAAACATAATCGGCGGTAGGTCCAAGCACTCGTCACGGGTGAACCGCACAGCAGGCTGCATAATCTTACGAACTGTCTCGGTCGCGTCAGGCTTGGGTATCCATTTAAACTGCGTAATCTGTCGCATGACTGTGGCTTTGAACCGTCCGAAATACGGCGGCACTTGGTCGGGTACGAGTAGCTTACACTGCGCCCAAGCATCTGTCGGAGCGTTCGGTGTCGGTGTGCCAGACATACCCCAGCAAGCCCGTGGTTCTTTGTGGCGATTGACGACCGAGTTAATCATCTTCCACTTAGTGGTGCCAGCGTTACGGGCGCACTGCGCGATCTCGTCCACGATCACCAAGTCGATGTCGGTGCGGGTCTTGAGGTACGGTTCAAGTATGCCGACGCCGTCATGGTTTACAATGTAAACGTCGTAGTCTTCTTTGAGCATGGCGACGCGTTTTTTCTTGGGGCCATGCAGTACACCAAACGTCAGGTGTGGAAAGTGGTTGAACAACTCGTCGGCCCAGGTGCGTTCCAACGTCGACAACGGCGAAATCACCAGCGCTTTGTTTAGCAGCCCTATGCTGCGCAGGTAGTCGTACGCCCACAAGGACGCCAGTGACTTACCCGTACCGAGTTCACTCAGGTTAAACGCTCTGGGGTGCATCGACAAAAACGCAGCCGCTTCTTTCTGTGCTTGGAACGGTTTAAACCGCCCCGGCCAGTCGTAGTATGTGCGGATCGGAGCAGGTGCGTTGTAGCCTAGGTTGCGCAGAAGTCTGGTCTCGTTGATCCTGTGCGGCACGGCGACGAGAGGGACGCCCTTTACTGTGATAGACTTAGCGTTCGGGAGAACATTCAGAATCTTGTCGGGGTTCCTCGACTTGACTAGCAGTGCTTGTTTGTCTGGCCATACCAGCATGTTGTTCTTCCTCGTCTATCTGTCTGATGCGTTCATCGCAGATGTGTTTGATCTTCTGGTAGTCTAAGCGGCGTTCGCCTTTGTTACGCAGGACGCGCTTAACGATGTCAGCGTCCCAAGGGTTAAGTTCGTACTCATACCAGATGTCCCACGGCTGTATGGTACGCTTGGAGTAATCGGAGTGGCCGACGTTGTAGTCACGTGGGTTCATGTCTTACCCTTCGTGTACATGCCGGGTTTTTTGCCGCGCCAGCCTTTGTTGGTTTTGGCACTGACGACGCGACGGTTTGACTTGGCGTTGCTGCCACCTGCGTCCAGTGGGGTCTTGTGGTCGACGTGCTTGCCGTCGCCCTTCTTTACTTTGCCTGCCGCCATAGCTTGACGACGGGCTTTGTTCTGTTCGACGCGCCTGTTCATAACGTCTTTACGGGCGTTATATTTCTTCTTCGTCGCTAATTCCTTCTTGGATGATTCTGTCACGGATCGCCTCCTTCACTTGCTCTACGTCGTCTACCACACGTGCTAACCCGTTAACACGTAAGATGTCGTCAATTTCGCGCTGCTGGTTGGCAGTAACGTTCTTAATCTTGCCGGGGGCTTTGGTTTCGAAAGCCATAAACAAACCTTGGTAGCACACTAAAATGTCGGGGCATCCTACACGGCCCATACCGTTGGACACAGGCATGTAGTACCACGCCCCGATTGATTTTAGGTATTCTTTGACTTGCTTCTTAACTTTGCCCTCAGGTGTCATCGCCATACAGATCGTCGCTCTCGTATCTTTCTACCATACTCTCTAGTCGGTGCAGCAACTCGTTCTCTAGCTGCGTAAGTTGATCTTGAGAAAACCCGTGGATTATAAGTTCTCCATTACTCATACTAATTAACGTTTCGTCGTCGTTATTCACAAAATCCCCGTATCCTGTCGGCTCCTATAGTCTCCGACGTTCTATGTCTTATTGACCACAATATTCACATAACGAACGCCCAACGGGGCACCAATTTTTGCAAAGTCCTGACGGCTTAGGCAACCACTTATCTTCGGCACTGGCGATGGCCAAGCGGCTTAGACGCGGCATGAAGTCGTTCCATATTTCAGGTAGCTGTTTACGTGTAAACTTCTCCTTTTCGAACTTCTTCGGTTTCAAGAAGATGAAACCAGTGACGACCTTGGATACCCAAGGGTACTTGGCGAAAGCCAGCGCAGCAAAGAGCTTTAGCTGGTCGGAATCAGGGCGGTGTTTGCCCGTCTTCCAGTCGAGTAAGTACGCAGTGTCGGATCCAACCACACCGATGTCAATGATTCCCCGTACCCAAACATCTTTCGCCATCCATGTGGTAGGTCTAAAATCTTTGGTCAGGGCAACGCGTTCTTCTACCACACGTCTACCCTCATACGACAATATTTTTTCGACGTAGCGCCCGTACTCCTGCATTTCTTCGGGTAGGGGCTGCTTGCCTAGGGCAAACAACTCCAATGCTTTGTGTACTTTGTTACCCCAGAGCGTGGCCTCAGTCTGTTTCTCAACGACCTGCTTTGTCACCCTTGTAAGCTGGTAACGTTTTGGGCACGTTTCAAACGCAGTCAGTGCTGAGTAGCTCCAAGGTTTAGTTAGTTCCAAGGGGGCAGTTCCTTTGCTTCATATATTTCGGTGTCGATGATGTCCCAGAACTCAGCGAGTAACTCGGCTCTTGTTTCAACGTCTAATCTCGGCTCTGCCGACTTTTTTCGCCAGTCATTTAAAAACGCCAGACGTCGCTTTGCCCAACCGTGTTCTAGGGCCGACACCCACTGTAGTCGGGTGTGGTAGTCTGTTTCGCCGTACAGCGTTTCTGCTTTTGCGATGGCCCTGTTCGACCTCTCTCGTCGCAGCTGCTGCACCAATCTTCCGTTGATACGGCGGTGTACCGACTGCACCTGTTCCCACGCAGCATCTTCTTTGCTGAACGAGTCCCGAACCATTATTATGTACTGTACAAACCCTTCCGTATTTCTAGCATAAATATCGACCATTGGGGTCAAAAACTTATGCGACGGTGGCATAATAAATATGTCTGGTTCAGCGACGTAGCTCTGCATGTATTTGTCTGCGAGAGTAAGCCATTTCTTAACTGTTCTACCGTTGTTTATTAGATATTCTGTACACTCTAACAACTCGTCCGCGTGCGGCACTCTACAGTTGTCTGTTGTAAATCCCATCATAGGTTTGTCTCTTCCTTAAACCGTTCGTTCTCTAGCTAAAAGCGTCCCAATATTCATCGACGCTAAGTTATCGTTTCGGTCTAAAAATGGCGGAGCCATTGGCCCGTTGGCCCACACTGTAGTTGCGCCACATGCCGCAACACTTGGCGTGGTGAGCGATGCAGAGGATAGCATACTTTGTATGGCTTGGTTAGCTTTCGATCCAGACCGCTCCCCATACCGGAGGTAAAGCACATTTGATTTTTCAAGCGTAAACGGCGATACTTCACTTGCTTGCATACTAACGAGTCTCCCAAGTATTACCTGTTAACATGTAACTAGCAGCATATTAAAGCATGTGCAACCATGCTAACACGTCACTTCGCCTTGCCATAGCTTTCGGCTATGTCTCCTTCTGACCAAGTGATCAACTCTGGCCACCAACATGGTGGGGTCCGCATAATATCTTGCACAGTATCTAGTACCATTTGGGCATTTGCTTCTGGCACCACGTAAACCAGTTCGTCGTGTACCATCAGCGCGGGGTTCAAGCCTAAAGCCTTCTGCGCAGCCAGTGCGTTGTCGGCGATTACACATCTGGCGAGGTGTTGGACGATGTTCTCGTCGATCTTCCCTGCGTAGATACGCGCCTTGTGTCGACCGCTGCCGTACCAAAATTCCTTGCGGTCGTCTTCGGGGTCCTCGTTGTCTTCTTCGCGTAAGTCAGGGTACCGGATCACACCCTTGGGCGTTTGCAGCCCCTCAGGTATCGGGAACACCATACCCCACGGGTCGACGGCCTTGCCTGTGTTGCCGTTCATTATAGTGGTCAGTGAGTTGTGGCATGTGCGCCAGCCCTTTTTTATCTCGGGGTAGGCAGACCGCCACTTGTCTACGATGTCACGGCTCTCGTCCTCGGTGATGTCTACACCACCCATGAGTTTGGCAACCTTCTGGAATGTCACATGCCCAGCACCAAAGCCCAGACCTAGGTGCGCAACCTTACCGACCTGTCGCTGTATCTTGGTCACTTGGCTGATAGGTATGTCGTACAGAGTGCTGGCGAAATCTTTGTACAGATCAGCGCCGCCGGGGTCTGCACGGAACAGCTTGGTGCTGGATGACACGTCCCACAGGAAGTGATTAACTCGCAGTTCGATACCAGATAAATCGGCTACGACGACCATATGTCCCGGTGGTGCTACCAACGACATGCGCAGAGCGTCAGATGGTTTGGGGTCGTATGGATTTACCCGTGGCAGGTTTTGAGGGTTGTACCCCCACCCGCTCCACCGACCGGTGGTGTCGGCCCCGTAGTACCTGAGGGGGATCGGCATCTTGTTTTGGGGGTGTGAGTCGGACGCGTCGATGAACGCTTGTATGCGCGTCTGTAGTATCGTCGACTTCGCTTCTAGCCTGGCAGCTGCTGCGTTAGCGACGAGTGGGTCGTCGTGCTCTTGGAGAGCTAGGAAGTCTTCGTCGGTCTTAGCCAAAGCTGGTATTTGTTTCTCTGGGTCAGACGGCGAAACCTTCATGGGTACGTCCACACCTAGGGTCTCCAAGAGCTTTTTGAATTTAGCCGCTGACGCCAGTACGGTCAATGCCGCTTCCGCAGCTTCTTCGTCGGTGACGTTGTCTTCGCGCACACCCATGACCGTTGCTGCATGAGCTAACAAAGCCTCCTTGCGTGCGTCCTCGTCTGCTAACGTGTGAACAAGTAGGGTCCGATCAATGTCAAACTTGGGTTCGATAAGCATACGGATGGTCATGTCGATCAGCTTGAGTTCGGCGGAATTTGTCTGCGGCATGAGTCGTTGTAATAACTCGTAGCACTGGTCAACGTCTGCCGCGTTGTACACGCGCATCTCAGCGATCTCTTCTTTAGTGAAGTCGGCCAGTCGTCTGCCCTTCGTGTTGTGCAGCACTGTTTGATCTTTGACTCCGAGTTCGTAGTGCGCGACCAGCTTGGCCAGTGACAGGCCCACGTCCTTAGCGTGGATAGGCCGAGCCATAGCCAGCGTGCAGCCCCAGAACAGAGGATCTACACCGCACCGCCACGACAGGATCATACTGTCGAACCCTGACATGTTGTGACCGACAACCCAGTATTGAGACCAGTCAACCTTGGCGCAGTAGTCTTTGACCTCCTGCTCACCGAACACAACGACAGTAGGGGCGTTGCCGAACTTGAACGCGCAGCTGATGATCTCGGTGTCGGGGTGCATACAGTACGCGATGGGTGACATCTTGGTGAGCGTGTGACCAACAGCCCAGTATGTTTCTAGGTCAACGGTTGCTATCTTCATGTTGCTCTCCTTTGTTTAGATGCGCGGCCTCAGGCCGAAGGACCAAATACGAAAAAAAGACCTTTGCCGCGCTGTCGGTGTTTTTGGTCTGCCCACCGCCGACTGGGGCTGAGCAGATTACTTAGCTAGCTTGCCTGCATTGCTGTCCTTGAACTTGATTTGGTAACGTGCGCATCTCTGCATGACAGTTTCCACAGGTGTAGCTGTGAACCGTGCGGCCTCAGCGACTGAGTAGCCTTGCTGCGACAGACGCAGCAGTTCTTGGGCTGCTTTGGATCGACCGATCTCGGACATGCGAGGTAGACCGGAAGAATTTCCCTGCGATATCCCGTAGTTAGGTGCGCGACCGCCCCACTGCGTCTCAAGCATCCGCTGGTTTTCGATCTTGGCTAGCTCTTTCCACTTGTCGAGTAGTGTAGTCATATTACCCCCAGATAATTAAGGCAGTGATAGCCGCTAGTGCGACCACGATAGTTGACGTCCACACTCCGTCTCGCTGCGGCTCTGGCGGTGTCGTCGTTGCAAACCCAGCCAGCTTGATGGCTTTCTCGACGCCAACGTGTTCGATGTACGAGGTGTCTTCCTGCACAGGTGGTTGTGTTGACATGTTAGCAGCTTGAGCCTCTGCTTCAAAGACTTCGCGTGGGGTGCCGATGTTATTCATTAACCGGTAGACGTGGCTGCTAGATACGCCTGTGGCTTCGGCGACTTCTTTGGGGCTTGCTGTGCGGTTCTTGAGTAGGTAGTTCCACACCAGTTGGCTTTTAGGATTTGATCCTGCCCACTTTTTCCGCTTGCGAGTTTTTATATTATATTGGCGCACCGGCGTGCTTAGAGCTTGGTCAAGCGTCATACCATAGTGGATGCGGGAGTGTACCGTCTGAGGTTTAATGCCGCGCTCTCGGGCTTTGGTTGCAACTTCTCCGTACTGTCTCATTTGTAGTCTCCTATGCTGCGTTTGATTGGGACATGCGGTGGGCGATAGCGGCAGCGGCGAGGCTGTCACGATCAATGTTGAGTTCTTCGACGTTAGCCGGCGCTTCTGGCTTGACACGTGGTGCTGCTTTGGCACGGTAGCGCTCCATGAAACGCTCAGGGACGTAGAGTTCAATCTCTGGCATTTCTGTAAGCGCTGTGTTGAGCGACTTGTGCTGTGACATGAACGCCGCCAGCTGCTGCCGCACAGTGTTAAACTGACTTTCAATCTCAGCGCACTTGGCTGCACGCTGCTTGTTTTCTTCCATCCATGCTACGACGTCTGGCGACAGGTTAGAGTATTTGATCTTGTGATCGGGTGCGTAGCTGCTGTTAACCTTAGGTGGGCAAACGAGTGGGTCTTGGTCGGTGCTGTCGACCCGCGTAAATTTTATACGCTTGCCGTGGTCGTCGTGGATGTGGACGTCGATACGGTTGGGGTGGGTGCACCAGTCGGAAGGCAGCTGGCTGCGCAGCTGCGGGGCAGCACTCCACATTTCAGTCAGTACATCTTCGCGCAGTGCATCGTACTCAGCGGTGCCGAGCATCAACTCTTTCTGCTCATGCGGTTCTTGCGCAGTCTCGCACATCTGCCGAACTTTGTAGTCGATCGCGTCGACAAGTTCTTGGGTTTTTCTTACGTTGGCCATGGTAGTGCTCCTTATTTAAAGTAGAGGTAGTCGTGGTAAGTATCGGCACGTGGGTACGAAAACCCGTTGTGCGCGATGGCGTAGCGGTCTCGGTCGTCGCTGTAGCCAGTCCCGGCAGTTAACGACGCGACGATGCCAGTAACGGACATTTCCAGCCACCGAGGGGTAGCTAAGTATTTGCGGTCAGTAGTGGCGTAACGGTGTTTTGCAGGGTTGATACGGATCGCGGCAGTAATCGCCGCCCGTATGTCGTCCAGCTTGCCGATCAACTCTTTCTTGATTGAACGGTCGGGTTTGCTCACGGTGAACTGAGTGAGGGGGATCGGTCGTTGATTAGCCCGTGGCCAGAACGCGTGTGCACCATGGTACTGCTTGGGCAATTCGCGGGACTTGCCTGCTCCACGCCACCCACCGTGTAGGTGAACCGCCACCTTCTGTTCATAGTCGAGGGCCATGTCTTGCTGACCACCTTGCAACAACCACGCTTTCTTGACCGGCTGCGTGCACAGTACGTCCAAATACAGCTGCGTGTCACAGTCCCGCGTCGTCTTCATCTCAACGTCGTACTTGCTCTGATACCCACGGCAGTGGATGTTTGTGTGGTTGATAATTAGCCCACCGTTCTCGAACTCGGTGAACCCGCTATATTCGTAGTAAAATGAATCTCGGAGGTCCCACCTCTTGTTTGCGTGATTAAATTCAAAACGTTTCATTTTGGCTCCTTTGTTTACGTGTTAAC
>Ga0181410_1000720_pt1 | contig 14439 bp, 7 predicted proteins | sample 33SPOviralmetaG_FD_130112 | JGI IMG/M metagenome (GOLD analysis project Ga0181410, IMG submission 130112) | Marine viral communities from the oligotrophic San Pedro Time Series (SPOT) site, San Pedro Channel, CA, USA - 33 SPOT_SRF_2012-06-20 | ecosystem: Environmental > Aquatic > Marine > Strait...
AATTTTCTTTTAACAGCTAGACCAAGTTTATATACTAGAGAACAATTAGAAAGAGCTAATTTTTATCTATTTGATCCTACTAGAGGTAATTATTTAAGACCAGAAGGATATAATGTAGAAAATACTTTTTCAGGTTATGTTTATTATGGTGCTAAAGACGACGGTAGTTTTAAAACAACTACAAATGATATTAATATGATGATAAGTGTAAATCAATCTTTTTATTATCTAACTGCTCCTGACGGTGCCTATGGTAGTAGAATTGGTAGTTGGTTAAAAAAATATAATAATACTTCGACTCTAAATCCTTTCATTCATGAATTTTGCGAACCTCAACCATATACTAATCAAGCACCTAGAACAGAACAAAGCTCTCAAGTCAATAGGTATTTTGGTAATACAAATACACCAGAAGACCAATATGATATGACTGAAACTGGTAATCCATTAGCTATGATTCAAAAATATGACCCTAATAATGTTATTATTACTCAATCCAATGAAACGCCTACTGATTATCTGACACAATCTATAGAATTTGACGTAGATACAACAGGTTTAAATGTAAATAATGTAATTATCTATAAACATAAGGTGAAATTTACTTTTGATAGTACTAGTAATGTAAATTGTTTAACAGCTTTACAGCTTCAAGGTAAAATGTGTAGTTTATTATCTAACACAGCAAATGAAAATCAGATTTTAATTGGTGATATTATTTCTTTTGATAATTCAACACCGGCTTCTGCTGTAGCTGAATATCAATTAGCAACAATAAATATATTAAACCAAAATGGTGGTTTATGGAATTATATTACATGTGTTTGGGAATTTAATGATTCTGGTACTAGAAGTTGGCCAAGTGCTTTAAGTCCAAGTACCGCATATGATATTAACTATTTTAGAGCAGAATGTACAAAAGGTGTTGCTGTGAAATCGAGATATACTTCAACTAAATATGATATACCAATAACAAAATCAAGTAATTTTTTTGGTAGAGAAGACCCTAATTATGAAACTTATTTTTCTAATTATAAAGAATTAAATCAATCTGATTTTTATAATAATCAAAAGAATACCTGTTATGAAGGTGGTTGTGTATGGTATATCAGTCAAAATTATGCGGCATTATCACAAGCTATTAATACTCATGGTATTTATGATACTACTTCTTTACCTAGATTTAATTTTGGTTTTAATGAAAGAATAATACACACTCTTAATAATTATTCTAATTATATAGGTCCTGACAGTACTGGTACTGCTATTTTTGACCCTTTTACTTATAAAAGAGATAATCCTGCTACGTCAAAACAATGGGACCAAATAATAAGTTGTTGTGATTATAAATTAAACTATGATTGGCTTTTAATGAGAAATACATTTTACTATGAATCAGCTAAAAATTATATGTCGGCTACAGATATCGCAAACGACTTTACTCAAAAAACTCATTTTCTATCTAATGCTGTAGATTGGGAGACAGGTCAAGAGATACCTAATACAATGTTAAGTGGTATAGCTCAAAATAAATTTTGTATCCCTGTCTGGACTTCTAATGATAGTGATAATTACCCTTCATTTGATAGCATGACTGTAAAACCTTCAACGAATCTTACTATGACTCAAGGTTATTATCCAAATAGTTTTAAAGCAACAGTATATTATGACGGTGCTTTAGTAGAATCAAAAACAGAAAATAGTGTTGATACTGGTACTTTTAATTTATGGTTTAGAATGGGTGGCCTACATGTACGATGGTACGACCCTAATACTAATAGTAGTTTATATGGTACTTTTACTATAGACGCGGGTGGTAGTGGTTATGCTGTTAATGATATAATATCAATGAATATGACGACTTCTTCTGATCCGTCTTTATTTGAAGTAAAAATTACAACAGAAACAGGAGGTGTGGTTAGTGCTTGTGTTTTAAGTCAATATAATACCACGAATATCTTTGGTGAAGGTAGTAGTATAACTAGTAGTACTGTTTTTAATGCTATAACAAGCGGTAGTAAAACAGGTCTTAAAATTAAATTTGTAGTAGGTACAAGACCAAGTACTACTGTACCTGTACCATTAAAAGCTTATGTAGCTAATACAACAACTTCTTTAGGTGAAGCTCTAGACGGTAATGATTTTAAAAATAACCCTCAAAAACCAGCTGCTTCTGATAGATATTATATGGGAAAACAAGGGGACCCTAACCTGGAACCTGCGCCAAGTGGTCTTGATCCGAGATTTTATATGATGGAAGAGCCATTTAGAGAAATGTGTAATGCTGCTTACCCTATTACTTATGCTGATAGTACTATTAAAGATTCTTTTAATAATGAGTTAAAAGCAACTCAAATGGTTGGTAGTACTAACTTTTCTCTTCAATATAATGACGAAATAAGTGTTTTTGAATTTGTTTATCTTCATACACCATATGCTACTGAATTTAATACCAACACAGCAACCGGTGGGAATAATAGCGTAAAAGTTATTTATCCAGCTCAAGCAGGTGTAGAAAATTTTGACGCTTTCGGTGGTATTAATGTACAAAATTGGGCTAGACCTGATTTTGACCCGGGCTCTTTTACTAATGAGCAAATTCAAGATAATTTAACAGATTATTGGTCTGGATATAAATATGGTATTAACCCTGATAGAGATACAACAACTAATAATGTATGGGACGAAATAGGTGAAAAATTCTTAGATAAATTAGGTTTTGAATTTAATTCTCTTAATAATGATTTTGCTGGTACTTCTGGTTATAATTTTATAAATCAAATAGGTGATATAAAAATGAATGGTACAACAGGTAATGATTTAGATATTTCAAGCAGTGTGATAGCTACCCGAGAAGCAACTGAAACTGAACCTGCCCTTGAAAATCACTTAGGTGGCTTAACAGGTGTTGGTAATCCTACTCGACCCTATGGGGACTTAATAGTTATGCCTTACAGTTTTGATTCGGCTACTCAAACGGTAAATACTAGTGATAATCATTCAGGTGTCCGATATGGGTATGCTGGTGGTACTTTTGCTAGTATTGGAGGTGAAAGAATAACGAATAATTTAGTAGCTATGGGCCTACAAAATACAACAGGTAGTCAATTAAAATGGGATATGGGTACAGCTCCAAGAAGTTTTGACCCTTGCTTTTTAGGTAAATGGACAAGCTATACAGTGGCTTGCGGATCAAGCGCTATACGAGCTACACAATTACCTGAGAAAACTACTAATGGTTATTTTTTAGTTATTTCTGACGTCATTGATTCGGATGGGTTTATTCTAAGTTTAAATGGTGGCTCACCAACCAACGTTGTAGCTATTATTATGAAAAATTACACAAGTAGTGATTATATTATTAGTTATCAATCACCTATAGAATTATATTTTCCAAAAGATGTAATTATATCTAAAATAAGAACTAAAATTATTGATAATAATTTTGAACCGCCTGTTAATATAGGTAAAAATTCTAGTGTGATATATGCTATTACTAATCAAAATCCAAGTATAGAAAGAAAATTACCAAGCATAGAAGATATACAGCAGCAAGATTATCAATTATTAGATATGGTAAATCAACAAATAAAAGCAAATGTTAATAAATCAGGCATGGGTATTATGGGTCAAACAGCTTCAGATATAAATGAATTATCTACAGCATTAACAAGACCAAGTGAAGCCCTAGCACATCCATTAGCTCAAATACGTAATAAAATATTAACATTTGACCTACCAGCTATGTCTGAAGCTGAAAAACATAGATTCATGACTGAAACCTCAGAAGGTCAAGTATTAGCCGACGATATACAAGATTTTAACTTTATGAATAATGCGTTAGAAGAAGTAATTAACCCGCCTAAAAATACAGCTATAGGCACACCGGACGAAGGTATTTATAATACAGGTCAAACAGAATTACGAGCTGACGATTTACGTGATAAACTAAAATCAGCTATAAGACAAACTCAACGTCAAATGTCTAGGAGAGGTATAAGTAGTACTCAATTTGAAAGAGTTGGAGAAGGTACTGCTTTAAGAGATATGACTGAAGCAGCAAGAGCTGATTATAATGCTTATGAAAAAAATCTTCAAGATCAAAGAGATAGATATACACAAGAAACAAATGACTATTTACGTACTGAAGGCATACCTAGTTTTGAAGCTTATGAAGATAGTTTAGGTGCTACTAATATGAGCCAAGCTCAAATAAAAGAAAAGTATGAAAAGTATATACAAGAAGAACACGGTGCGCCTTCTTATACTGATTGGGTTAAAACCTTACCAGGAGAAGTATTTATAGAAAGAGGTTTAAATCAACGTGGTAAAATATTACGTAAGCTAGAAACCAGTAGAGATAGAGGAGGTGAATCTATTACGTTAGAAGGTGAAGAAGTAGGTCAAGTACCCTTAAGGACTCAAGGTTATTTATTACAACCAACAGTTATAGACGATAATGAAACATTAGAAAGGTTATCAGGTCATTATTCTTACGGCATGAAAGGTCAAGAAGATATGAAAAGAAAAGATAGAATAACAAAAGCAAATAATCAAGAAGTATTGACTAGAGAAAGAAAATATGATAAATATTATAAAAAGTTTGTACCTACTTCTACTAGATCAAAACCTCTTTCATTTAGTGAATATCAACAAGAGGTTTATGGTAATGATTATGGTATATTTCAAGGCAGACCAACTCAATTAGTACAAGAACAAAGAAGAAGACGAGGACAAGTAGAAACAGAAATAGAAACAATGGGCGATGTTAATTATAAAAGATTATTGAAAGATATGGGTGATAAAAGAAAAATGAAAAATGTAATGAACAGAATAGCCCCGGAATCAACGGGAGAACCATTAATATTACCTGACGAATTTAATGAAATACGCGAGCAAGCTTTAGAAGCTCAAGTATCAGCAGCTAAAAGAAGTGAATCGGGTAAATCAGATTCAGCTATAGGTACTTCAATAGCGCCAACAAATATAACAGAAGAAAGTACAATACCTGTTAGAAGTGAAACGGCTTATGGGACAACACAACAAGAACCACGGCAAGCTAGTATTAAAAGTTTCTTTAAAACTCGTACTGACCCTAAAGCAAAAAGATTAAAAGAATATGCTAAAGGTCAAAAAAAGACCGTTTCAGATATAGCAAGAGAAAATATTGAAAAATCAGGTTATGAGCCATTAGAAGCAGCAAAAGAATCTGAAACACCACAAAGACCTGTAAGAGAACGTACTAGAGTTTATACAAGTAAAAAAGGTTTGTTATCAGGTAAATCTAAATTATTTAGATATATAGGCGATCAAGAACAATTAAGATTTAGTAGCCCTGATAATAAAAAACGAGCTGAAGAAATAGCAAATTCTTTCAAACCTAAATTTGCTCAAGCAAGAGCTTCGAGAGGACGTAAAGCAGCTGAAGGTACTTCTCAACATTCAACACATTCAGCTACCGAAAGAAGATTATATAATGAAATGAGAAGTCAAATGACGTCAGAGAATTTATTTCATACACCACAAACTACACAAACAGAAACTCCACAAGCGCCACAAAATCCAGAAAGTACTGAATAAAAAATAATTTGTGTTTTTTTTTGTGAAAAAAAAAATATATATATATAATAAAATGCCCGAGCTTCAGAATCGTAAATCAGCTATGCCTGTTTTAAAAACTGTAGAACCTAAAACAGAAGAACCAAAACCTGAAATACAACCTATACACGAAAGAGAAAATGAAATATTCAATAAACAACCAAAAATTACATTAGACGAAGATAAACGAATTGTAGAACCTGAAACACAAAATATACAAATGACAGTAGAAGTGCCTACAGAAGAAATAGTTAGTGAAGAAGTTGTAGAAGTTGTAGAAAAAAAGAAAAAAGAAAAAAAACCCTGCTCAGATAAATTAAAAGCTCACCTTGCTAAATGTCGGGAGATATCATTAGCAAAACGAAGAGCAAATAAAGAGAAAAAATCTGAACCAATACCTATACCTGTTAAACAACATGTACAACCTCAGCAAAGTAGTATTGATTATGATAAAATTATTAATGGTGTATCTCAATCTTTATTTTCTAGATTTGGTTTAGACGAGCCAGAATACCAACAACCTCAAAGAGTACAACAACCTCAAAGAGTACAATCTCAGCCAGTAGTTAATGAACAATTAAGATATCAACAATCTAGATTAAATGAACCTCAACAAGATCAAAGACAAATGTTATTAGATTATGAAAAAAAAATAAGAGAAGACGAAAGAAAAAGAATTAAAGCAGAAAGAGAAGCTGAATTATCAAAAACTTATAAAAGTAAAGGTTTAAATGTATTAAAAAATGGTATGCCTACACACCACCAAAGTAATAATAGAATACCTACAATTAATAATGCTAACCCTTTCGCTAATGCTTTTGGACGACGTCAATTTTGATTAAAATTTATATAATAATATATAAATATTAAATAAATGGAGAATGAATTATTAGAATTATCAAAAGATTTTAAAAATCGTATGAAAAAAAAAAATATAGAAATTGGTCAATTAAAAAAATTAATTTGTATTCTTTATGGTTTATGTGTTATTACTGACGAAAATGAAGATATGTCTTTAATTGAAACTATGAGAACTAAATTAAGTGAGGCATTAACTACTTTTATGGGTGTAGAATCAGACGAAGAAGAAGAAGTAGATATAGAAATATCACTTGATATAGAATAAAAATAATAAAATTTTATATTAATATATAGTATATATAAAATGAGTAAAGACGATTTAGAAACAACAAACGACTTGGAATCTCAAGCTGATTATAACATATACCCTATTAAAGAAGACCCGACAAAATTAAAGTACAAGCCATGTGGAGAAAAATTACTTACACCCTGTTTCAATTATGCTATAATTGCTTCAAAACATACGGGGAAAACCGTACTCTGCCAGAATTTAGTGTGTCGTCCTTACCCCTTCTATGGTGGTTGTTTTGATAGAATTATTTTAATATCGGGTACGTTGGCTGTTGATCGATCAGCTAGATATCTTCGAGAATATATCGGCCAAGAGAATTGTTGGGAGACCTATGATGATAGAATAATAGATGGACTAATTGAACAACAAGATTCAGTTGAACCTGAAGACCAAGAAAAAATATTAATAATAGCAGACGATTTGCCTAGTTTGAATGTATCTCAAAATGCTCGTATATATACATTAGCAGCCACGCACAGACATAGAAACATAAATTTAATTTATATATCACAAATTTTGAGATCACAGTCAAAGGGAGGTGGCTTACCTCAAATTACGAGAAATAATATCGAAGGTTATTTTATAGGTCGTCAATCTAATAAAAAAGTATTGAATTCTATTATGGAAGAATTATCACATTTTCAAGACGAAAAATCTATGTTAGCATGTTATAATGATATAGTCGCGGGCAATCCATTTTCTTTCATGTTTTGTAATAGTAGGAATTTATCAATAAGAGATAATTTTGGTGATATTGTATTTCAAAGATATGACGAGAATGGTAATTATAACCCTGATTATACACCAAAAAGAAACAATAACCCTGAAGCAGTTGAATTAAAAGAATAATAATATTTTTTATTTATTTTTTTATTTATTATATATAATTATAATAAATGGATAGCGAACAAAGAGCAAGTGAAATCGGTAGTCAATTAACTAACCGCTTTCGTAGTCAGTTATCGGCTTTTAACAATTATAGTACTAATCGTAGTAGGGCTTTAGCTGGTACAGCTGACGCTTATAGAACAAATTTAATTGAACAAATGGGCAAAACAAATTCAGGTAAATTAATGAAAGATATGATTCAAGGTCAATTAACTTCAGAAGGAGGAGCCGCTGGTGGTGCTTTAGCTGGCTTAGGTTTAAAAGGGGCGAAATCGTTTTATAGTGGTAGATTGGCTCGCCAACAAGCTCAAACCTCAGAAGCACGTGCTGAAGTAGATAAACAATTTCCTGAAGGGTCTGAAAATGAAACTGGTGAAGGTTTAAACGACGCTGGTGGTCAATCTTCAGATACTGTAGGTGTTTCTAGTGCTGACGTAAGTACTACTGATTTTTCAGGTGCTTCTTCAGGGGTGCCTGGTGTATCTGCTGAAGGTAGTATTCAGGTATCAGGTGATTATACACAAGGTGATGATCCGGCAACTATACCAGAAACAACTACCGCTGAGGCCGTACCAGAAACAACTACAGCTGAAGCACCAAGTTTATATACTGACGCTTCTCAAACAGGTCTTTCAGAAGCTGGCTATGCTCAACGAGCTGCTACATATTCTGAGCAATTAAGTCAAGCACCAAGACAAGTCATGTTTGATAATACCTCTGATCCGCCTTTATCAGATATTATGGATAGAATGAGGGCCGGGGATACAACTCTGGGGGACAGCCCCGCAACAGCTGTTTCTCAAGAACAAGCAGGCACTCGATTAAGTAATATGTTAGATACTACAGAAGAACAAACTTCAAATATTGATTTTATGGGTCAAGCTGGTCAAGAAACTGAAGCTATTAGTAGAGGTGCTCAAAGTATTGATTATGGTGCTGGTCCAAGAGCTATAACTCAAACAGAATTACAACAAGCAAGACCTCAACCTACGCCACAAGCTGAGCCAACACCTGAACCTGTATCAGCTGACAGTCCTCTTAACCCTGCCGGTGGGGTACAAGAAGAAAGCGAAGCTGATAGTGCTATTGACGCTAATACTCATAGAGCTCTAGTACAAGACCAAGCTTCTCAAAATACAGAAGAAGTTTCAGCTAGTTTAGGTAATGAATCTTCAGCTGGTGCTAATATATCTGCTTCGGCTTCGGCTGACGTTGGTGCTACGGAAGCTGGTTTTAGTGCTGAACAAAGTGCTGCTATGGGAGGCCTGGAAGCCGGTCTTGGTGCTGAAGCGGCTACTGAAGGTACCCTCGGTATAATTGGTGCTGCTAGTAGTGCTCTAGGGGTGCTAGCTCCCCTCGGAATGTTGGCGGGGCTAATTTATGAAGGGGTGTCAGCACAAAAAGAGTATAATGACGAAGAAAAAAAGATGCAAGACGAATCAAATCAATTAGAAGGCGAAATAAATGTTGAAGATAATGAATCTCAATTTGTTGCCGGCAGACCTGCTTTTGGTAGTATGAGTTTAGCACCAAATCTTGATCTAAAAACTTCAAGTTAATTAATTAATTTTTATTTAATTTTTTTTTTAAAATAAAATAATATACTATATATAATAAACATGGGTAATAGTCATTCTTGTACTTCTTTTCGTGGGGGCTTTATTGGCTCGGGGTGTAATCCGAGTACTGGTCATACAAATCCACAACCTAGCAAACCACCACCACCACCACCTATTAAACCTTTTGTGGCTAGTCAAACGTCATTAGGGCTTCAAGGTGCTGAAGTGAATCAATTTAATACAGCTACTATGGGTGGTCGAATGCCTGTAGAACCGCATTTTTAGCAGAAATTTTAATTATTAATTAAATATAAAATAAATTTTTTTATATTTTTTTTTATTTTTTTTTATTATATCTATTATATATAAAACATGATGAGTACCTCAAACAACATGCCTTTGGAAAGCTATAGCGTTTTAGCACCAAGCACAAACAGTAGCGCCTATAGCGGCAGCCAACAGAACGTTATACGCTGGATTGTACCTAGCTCTTTGGGCTATGTCGATGCGCACACAAGTTATTTACGTCTTTCTATGGAATTATCTAATACAAATTATAAAATGGCCTTTACAAATGATTGTGGGTCATTAAATCTTATTCAGTATCTTAGAATATCTCAGAATGGAACAACAATAGAGGAGATTTTTGACGCTCATGTCCTCGCCAATGTACTTAAAACCTATGGTGAATCACATTCAGTTAGACAGAGACGAGCTGTCCAAGATTATGCTAGTTATGATTCTTCAGGTAGTAATTCTACTTGGGGCGTTGGTGATTCACAGAATGAACTCAGTGTCCCTCCTCTTAATGGTTTAGGTACTTCAGAAAACGCCATGAATAGACCTTTTGACCTTATACTTTACCTTAACTATTCAGGGTTTTTAACTTCTAAAACTGTTTTACCATTTCTTGCTATGGGTGATATCGAAATTGAAATAAAACTTAATGAACCTAAAAAAGCTTTAAGAGTTTATCCTGCTACAAAAAATACTTTTAATGTTTGTGGTAGTTATACACCACCTTCTACATTTGGTCAGCTCACTACAGGTTTTACTAAAACTATACTTAGACCGCCCTTTAATGGATTTTCTTGCGCAGGGGATTCACCTTTCGCTGTTGGTATGTTTATAGAGCATTTTGATGCTGGAGTTTCAAAAGGTGAAGTAGAAATAACAGCTGTCTCTGAAACCAATAATGGTCTTATAGAATTAAGTCATGCTGCCGTTGCGCATACTATAGCCGTTGGTAATGCTACTATAAAAATCACTAAAGGTATTGACGGCAATGCCGACCCTCTTCAGACAACTGATTATTCTATTACTCGTGCTGATTGGTTTATGTCTATCGTAAAGCCACCTCCTCAATACACTCAGCAAGTTGCTCAACAGGTAGAAGGTCAGGGCCTAATTATGGATATACCTTCTTACCGTACTTATAAAGCTCCGATTATGAAACAAGTACAGAGTCAATCATTTCAGATACCTTGTTTCATGAGTAGAGTAAAGGGCGTTATGACGGTCCCGGTACAAGAACAAACTGTTGTTTTTAAGGTTGATAACACTGAAGATTATCATTGCGCTGGTCAATTTGAAAATCTTAAAACCTATCAGCACCAATCTGATAATCTCTTCTATCCTACAAGGCCGGTTGATTTACAGCAGTTTTTAGGTAATGGTACCTTTAGTACAAAAGCTTCTTCAGAACATATTCACCAAGTAGATCAAACTCTTAATGCTTGTGATATGGACTTTAGAACTCTTACTAATGTTAAATCTAATTTTATCATACCAAGAGCTTTTAGTAAATATAATGCTACTACCAATTTAACTGGTACTGGTGCTAGATTATATCTTCAATATGATACACCTTCAGAACCCTCTAAAAATCTTGTTGCTACTAGTTTTGCTTGTAGTATCACCCGTTTGGTTATTGGCCAGAGTGGCCTTGAGGTTTTTGTTTAAAAATAAATTTAGAGATATTAAAATATAATTAATGAATAAATAATTATATTTTTTTTTATTTTTTTTTATTATATCTATTATATATAAAACATGTCCAATTCAGTAGCAAGCCAAGAAAAGCGCGTCTTAGAGATTTTACCCTCTAACAACGCTACAGCGTACGGAAGCACCGGTAAGCAAAACGTGATAAAGTTTGAAATAGCCGATGTCCCCGCCTTAATGCTTGGGGAATCTGTTAGATTAAATTTTGAAATTGATACCTATCAAGATGCCGCGAGTAAAACTAGACCAACTATGGCTAGTGATTTTAATATTGATAAATGTAATGGCTTTCAAAGCATAATTCAGCAAGTACTTTTGTCTTCTCGCAGATATAGTACTGGTACAAATCTCGAATCAATTACTTCATATTCAAGATTATCTTCTTCTATGAAATCTGCTCTATTTTCACCTGCTCAGCACCTAAGTAATTCGGTACATGCTGACGGGAGTTATGGGAAGGGCATGACTTGTAAAGACGAGCCCGCAACTAAAGTAGAACTTTTACAAGTATCTGACCCTACTCTTCAAGCTCAAAGAAAAAAACTTATTAAGAAAACTCCTGTTTCACTTCAGTTAAATAGTGCTTTACTCAATTCTTCTCTGAGTTTAGATCAAATTGGTGGAATACATTTACAGATTTTTCTTAAAGAAAATATCGGTAGTGTCTTCTGGGGTACTGACGTTAGCCCTAGTGCTAGTAGTTATGAGATTAGTAATGTTTCACTTACGGTCCCGGTTGTCTATAAATCTCAACAGCAAATTGCTGCCGAAAGAGCTAACCCTCAACCAAGTATTTCTTTTATGGCTTGGACCAATATATATAATGTTATTCAAAATGCTGGCTCTAACAGTTTAAATAATAGAGTGTCGTTTAAGGGTCTTGTTTCAGTTATTCAGAATTCATTGCCTGTTAGTCATATTAGTAATTCTAGCTATAACGAAGATACTCTATTCGCTTTTGGTGGTGTAGAAGAAATGAGTATGAGTAGGCAAGGAGTCAGAGCACCTAAGGAATGGACATTTAATGTTGAAAGAGAAAGAAATACAGCTTCTCTTAATAATATTGCTGAGAGTGTTAATTATTCACAGATTGTTGAAGAATATTTGGGCGCTTTCAGAAATCCAAGAGACGTCTATTTCTCAGGTGTTATAGGACAGAATTTACGAGGATTTGCTGGTGAAAAAGACGGAATTTTCGGTATGGGCACGAGTTATTCTCCACAGTCGGGCTCAGGTATAACGCAGCAAGGTAATATTACTATGAATCTTATTACTAAAGCTCAAGACCCTGATAAAACAGACCTTTCTAGTACTCAATTCGGTGTCCATAATTTCTATCTTGCTCGTAATGATTTACTAATAAACCCTAGTCAGGGAATCATGGTCGCATAAATTTTTAAATTTTGAAATATAATTAAAAATTAAATAATTATATTTTTTTTTATTTTTTTTTATTATATCTATTATATATAAAACATGTCTTCAGCTTTAACAGATCAAGCCCCGGTTAATAATCTGCCTCAGATTCTCATTAACCAATATACGGATGAGGAACAATCACTTAAAATTGTTAGTGAAAAATTACAACCTTCTCAAAGTAGTCAAAATATGGTAGTTTTTCAGGTACCCCGTCGGGGCACAGTATTAGATAGCAATAGTAGCTTTATAGTTAAGGTCGGCTGGCCTAATTACGACCCTACTCAAGACGCTCAAGAAACTATATGCCCTAAAATTTGGGGAGGCGTTTTAGGTTGTTTAGAAAAAGCTCAACTTCTTGTGGATGGTAAAGTAGTTTTATTTCAAGAGAATTTAGGCCGTAAATTATGGCTAGAACACCGCTTTCAGAACCCTGACCAAATTTCTGAAATATCTGATATTCAGCATGGCTCTAATAATGCCTGTTTTGTTAATCAATCTTATGCTACTACTCAGGTAGATACTTTTGGTAAAGTACAGCTTAAAAGATCAAACGATAATGGTACAACAACTAATAATAAAACATTTAATAATAAAATAGGGTCTAATGAATTAGCTCTTGATTTACACTTACCTTTACACTCTATTCTCCCTGCTCTTCGCGATTTACAAATGCCTGTTAATCTTTTAGGTCAGATAAGGTTAGAATTATACTATAATAATAATTTTGACGACGTTTTTACTGTAGCTATTGACGATACAAGTGCTTTTGCTATTGCCGCAACTCCTACGGTATTAGCTGCTGGAGCTAGTTATGCCGTTGGTGATACTTTCAAAGTTGATATGGCTGGTGCTTCTGCTGCTACAGGTAAAGTTTTAACTGAAACTGGTGGAGCTGTGAGTACCGTAGAGATTGTAGCTCGTGGTACTGGTTATGCCCCGGGGACCGCTACAACTAGTGATACTTCAGGTGGTGGTGATAATAATCTTACTCTTACTGTTGCTGCTGCTGATTTGAAAGCTGCTATAACTAGTGCTAGAAAAACAGTTAATTTTTCAGACCCTTATCTATTATTGGATTATTTAGTATATGATGACCCTATGTTTGAAAATGCTCTAAGAAACACTATGAATACTACAGGTATTATCTTACCTTATAGACATGCTGCCGTGGTGAAAGCAACATTACCCGCTTTAACTGGTACTGGTAGTATGATTGATACTAATTTACAAATGTCCGGGAAAGCTCTAATGAAGGTTTATGCTATTCATAGATATGCTAATAATATTGACTCTACTAAAGCCAACGGCCAAGAGTTAGTAGCTTTTTGTGGTAAAAATAGGTCTGACGCATTAGAAGACCTTGAAACGAATCTTCTCGTGAATTCTCTTCTAATAAATGATAGAAATGTGGATACTCGTACCAAGGCCTATCATGCTCTTAACGAAACAGGAGAAAATATGAGTTTTGCGCCACCTGCTACATTAGAAACAAATCTTACTATGACTACTACTAATAATTTCGACGAGCTTGATAAATCTGCTATTATTGGTGGTAAAGACGTTTCTACTTCGCCTCAAGCATATAATATGAAAGACGCATTACAGGGCTCATTATACATTTCTGCCTTCGACCTTGCTAAATATCCTTCAGGTGGTGATACTCTTGCTAATGCTGGCTTTCGAGTTGGTAGTACCCCGGTTATCTTCAGAAGTAAAAGAAATGCTACCGTGGATTTTACAAAACAAGCTGTAGAGATTGAATTCTTTATAGAATATTTAAAAGTTATGGATATTCGTAGTCAAGTTGTTGATACGAGA
>Ga0181410_1000725_pt1 | contig 14396 bp, 17 predicted proteins | sample 33SPOviralmetaG_FD_130112 | JGI IMG/M metagenome (GOLD analysis project Ga0181410, IMG submission 130112) | Marine viral communities from the oligotrophic San Pedro Time Series (SPOT) site, San Pedro Channel, CA, USA - 33 SPOT_SRF_2012-06-20 | ecosystem: Environmental > Aquatic > Marine > Strait...
GTTTTTATAACAAGACACATCTTGTTTGTTGTAGTCCACACGGGTATCGTCATAGAAGATTTTGTCGAAGATCTCATAGGGATTTGCGACAAACTTAAGTCGATCACTTTCAGTATCGTAGATATGAAATCCACGACGGTCTTTATAATCATTCCAATACATCTGATAAGGGTTACCTAGGTATGTAATATTACCTTTCGTAGACTTATGATGATAGTGTCCAGACCACACACGTTTGAAACGATGGAACAAAGAGGCATCCATACCATGATCCATTTTCATTCCTGGAGTAATCTCAAAACCAGAAAGTTCTAGATGTCCACAAACATTATCTGCATCACTAGTCTCAAGCAAGTTTAGGATATCTTCTTGATTCTCTCTATTAATCCAAGGGAGCATCAAGAATTTTTTACTACCAAGTTTCAGATGCTTAGGTTCAGAATAGATGGTGATGTTATCGTATTGCTTAAGCAACAACTCAGGTGAGTTGATCTTATTGGTGTTCTTGTAATACACACAATGATTACCCAGAAGCATGTGAACTTTGAAGTCTTTTAATTTATCAAAGTAATTAGTTGTAACTCTATTACAAACATTAAAATCTATAGACTTTCTATTATCAAAAGTATCACCTAGATCAATGACTGTATCAATACGTTCTTTCTCTAGAGTTGGAAAGAATACATCATCGTAGAACTTTTGAAAATAATTCCAGAATGCTAGATTACCTTTGCGACCATCTAAATGCTGGTCAGTGATAATTGCAATCTTCACAATTTAACTCCCATACTAACAGAGGTAACATAAGTATGATCATCAAGTGTTCCTTCCTGCAAACACTTAAGATGCCATCTTGTTATCTGAGTAACTCCATCTTCAGTAGCACCAGTAATAAAGTTAGCACCATAAGGTTCTTTCAATACGCTGGTATAAAGACCAAAGCGAGTTGCTTTAACATAGAAGATATCATCAATCCAAACCTGATCGTCAGGAATATTCTTTTCAATCGTAGGATTAGATCCTAGACTAGTTGCTAATGTAGATTTCATCGATTCATTCTTGTTTCAATGTTTTCTTTAATGCTGCCCATATCTGAATAGGACATGTTCATTCCTGCCATGTCTCCTTCAAACTTCTCTGTATACATAACTTCCTGGTAACCAGACTTCTCAAGGATCTTACTCTTAATCTCCAATTGCTTCTTCTCCTTCTGTATGCGTCTCAGGAAGGCGTAGTAGATAATCTGGGTGAAGTATGCAAAAGGATTGGAACTCTTCTCTGGGTCGAAGTTATCGATGTATTGTAGGCAGTTCTCAATGCCATCACAGATCATGTCCTCACGGAACATGTAGTTGACAAAGTTTGGTTTGTATGAAAGGTGTGTAGCGATCTTCAGGAAACACTCACCAATATAGTTAGTGACTCTTGGACGAGGTTTTCCTTGTTCCTTTGCACGATGAACCTTGCTACGATACTCCGTGATGGCAGCGAGGAACTCTTTGTTGTTTACGTAATATTCTTTGTTTTTGGTCCTTGCCATACGGCTGTTTGCTTCTCAGAACATTATAGTCGATTATCAAGAACATGTCAAGGCTTGACAGATCCTCAGAAACTTAGTAGAATAACTCTGTAAGGGTTCAAGAGACAGAGTATCTTAGCTTCTTTTAAATAGAGATTCAAGATTCTTCTTGACTTCCTCTACTGATCCTATGTAACCATTGTTCTTTAACTTGTTTGGTTTCACATCACAATCTTCATTGAAGTTATCTTCATCAAGATTACCTAGGTAGAAGTTTTTAATTTTATCATCTAGTTCTGTCATCGTGATGACTTGTTCCATACGAATAATAAACATCTCTTCGTATGTTGCTTTCATCCACTCCTTCAAAATAAAACCAGATACGTTCTTACCATGTTTTTTAGTGTGGTGATGTTCTACTAGTAATGGTTTCTCAATAAGGAGGGAGTCCTCTTCTTTAAGGTAAGATACCTTAGCAACGATCTCCTCTCCTGATCTTAATTTTATACTTGAATAGAATTCTTCTTCCATATTATTTTCTTAGATCTATTTTTACTTTTTCATATTTAAAATTCTCTTCTTGATAGATCTTCACTCGTTCGTATAGATGTCTTAAAGTGTAATTAGATCTTGTTTCGTTAGAGATGTCATCAGCAATATCATAAAGTGTTGCGATGTCTTTACCTTCTCCCTTCCTCAGGACTCTACCAATTGACTGTAGGTTACGAACTCTTGACTTGGAAGGTGATGCGAAAATAATATTGTGTAATCGTTTGATGTTAATACCAGTAGAGAAAGTTCCATAAGAAGCAATAATAATTGCATTGCTTTCCTTCTCAGCAATTTCTCGAACTTCTTCTCTGGAATCTACATCAACTGAACCATGGACGAAGAATACTTTTCTATCGTCCTCTACCACATTATTTATCATTTCATAAAGTGGTTCACCATGCTTCTCGACATAGTTGAATAGAACCAATGTATTGCCATCTAAATCTTTAACTAGATTCTTGATGAGGTTGTTTCTTTTTTGACATGTAACAAGATACTCCATCTCTGAATGGTAGTCTTCAAAGAATTGATACTCATGCTTACACATAAGAATTTTAATCCTAAAGTTAGACAGGTATCCTTGCTTGATTAGATCATCAGTTCTAGTAACTTTCTCACACTTACCAAACAATCCTTCCAGCACCCACTTGTGTGTCTTACTCCCATCAAGGGTGCCAGTAAATCCAAAACGATACTTGGCATTGTGTAACTTAGTCATGATGCCTGTCAGACTCTTTGACTTAAATAGATGTGCTTCATCACCGATAACACAGTCAATGTCATCGAAGTATCTTTTGGGAAATTTATAGATTGATTGCCAGGTTGAGATGATAACTGGTTTATCAGTATTCTTATCTTTGCCTGAATAAATGGTGTGACAATTGTCTTCTGCATTCCATCCATAGTCTTTGAAATCTTTTAGCATCTGTTGAACAAGAGAAGTGGTAGGAACCACAATCAAAATCTTCTTCCTTGTTGCAGCATAATATCTAACAATACTATAGATCATTAATGACTTACCAGATCCTGTTGGAGATAAGAACAAACCACGGTTGTCTTTAAGTGCGCGATGAACAGTATTATATTGATAGGTGCGTGGAGTGATACCAGATCTGGTAATCTTATCCATAAACACTTTAACGCCTCCAGGAGACACGAAGTCGTTCCTATCCTCTACGTGCCCATACCATTCGTTATCCTCGTAGGAGACGCTGTAGCGCCTCTCTGCTGCCCACTCATGTAGATGTGATAGGAGACCCCCATACAGTTCTCCTGTGCCAGGAGAGTATAGTCTGATCATCCCATCCCAATACTTAAATCTAGGTTGCCTCTTTAGAAACTTTGCCTCTGGCAATTCAAAAGAAAAGTAATCAGATAGTTCGTGATGAATGTGAGGTTCTGATTGGAGAGTCAGATATACCTCATTCTTTTTCTTTACAACAATGTCAGACATTAGTTTCCATTAATAAATCTTTCCCATTCAATCGCATTCTTCACATGATAATTTCTTTGGGAAATCATTCTCAAAACGTTATCAAGATAATACAGTATTTGATCAATGAACTTGATCTTTGCTTCTATGTTAATTAGATCTTCATCTGATTCCAGATAGACCTTCATTTTTTCTGATGTTTTAATACTGTTACCAAAAGGTTTTTCTGCGTAGATGCGAGCGTCTGCTTCTCCCCCATAATACTCTCGCTTCTCGCGCAGTAACTTTCTTGCCTCAAACTCTAGAGACGTTTTGATTTGTGAAAGATCCGTGTAATGGTTTAAGTATTTATTGTGTTGGAAAGGGATCTCCATTGAGATCTGTCCAAGATCAGCAGTGTATTGTTTGTTCTTAAATTCGTGTTCTACGTGACTGTCACTTGCCCATTCGTTTTTGATTTTTTCAAAGCGTTGATGTAGTTTATCAAAATTCATTTAAAACTTCTGTCTCGTATCGTGTAATTAGTATACTTAAATGTAACCTGTGCTGTAAAGTATTCCTGCTCAGTTCGTGTAGCATCAAAAGTTAGACCTGTCAAACTGATTGGAAATAATCTCTCGAAATCAATAATGTGATTGATGTTGAAAGAAGAAGTGGTGATATGAAGTTGAGCACTAGAGAACTGAATCTCATCAGGAGAGTGTTCTTCAGAACCACCATTCTTCCTGATCCAATCATGGACACTCTTGTAGTTTACAAGATCCTCATCCACGATGAACTGTAGTGTAAGATCACCATACGTTACTCCACCACCAGGAGTGACAGCAAAGTTTCTAAAGCGTGTGGGAACTTCTGTGAACGGCATGTTGATCTCAGGGATGCCTGCATTTTGACAGAAAAAATCTACCCCCTCAAAGAGTTCCAATTTGAGTTGGAATCCTAAAGGAGATAGATAATTTCTATTCGTAGGTTGTTCTTTATACCAATTAGCAGGCATCTTATGTCAGCATCCCAAGCACTACTATTTAGTGTAGTATGCCTTATAGTATGCTACGAGACCATCTGTTCTTGCGTTGCCTGCAGACACCCAGTCATGGATGCACTCGTAAATGCTCTGGTTAGAATATCTGGGAGATCCATCAGAACAAATTTCTGATCCAAATTTTTTGAGTAGAATATTTAGTCCTTGGGTTCTTACATCCATGCGATCATCACTGTAACGCCAATCATCAATCATCTTCATAAAGGGGGCAAGGTTCTTCCATTAACACATCGGTCTTTACTTTATTGATGCGTTCTTTTAATATTTCTTGATCTTCATCATCAAGTAAGTCATCAATAAAATCTAAATCTTTCATTGTCTATATTCTTGTAAAATATCAAGGACTTTATTATAGGCGAAATGAGCACCATCTGTCCATTGTCCAGTCTTGGAAACTTCATGCTCTTCATAAAGTTCTGTCTTCAATTTATATAGTCTTGCCAAAATATCAGTTTTGAGCATAGTGCTTCTAGGCATGGTTCATCTTCATGATACACCTATTTAATAAAAAAGGGACCCCTGTGAGAGGTCCCTGACAATACAGATTGTATCTGTAGATCACATAAGGTTCGTAACTTGAACTCTTCTGTAATACATGTTGGTGTTCGCCGTGAGGGTCTCGCCATCGGGGGTGCCGTTGTATGCACCGTTGGTGGTGACGAAAGGATTGCTGACCATGCCGTAACGAGTCTTGAAACCAATTTTTGGTTGGAAGTTGTTAGGATCGATCGAGCGAACCATCTGGAGGGGAACGTAAGGACAGTAGAACAGTCCAGCGTCATAAGGGGAGGTGCCCTTGTAACCTACGACATAGTAGTGCTTGTCGCTGAGGTTAGCAGCATAAGGATCAACATAGACCTTGATGCGACCGTTGATGGTTCCAACTGCCAGGTTGCCAGTGTCATCGACAGTGCCGATTGCAGGACCGCCAGCGCCAGTTAGACCGCTGCTGTAGTCAAGAACGCCTGCCATTGCCAAAGCACTTGCAACGTCTGCAGAACAGATGAGGAAGTTGCCTTTGCCACGACGAGTGTCTTGTGCAATTGCGTTACAATCGCGCTCAATTTGGAACAGAAGTCCTTTGAACTTCTCAACGGACCAACGACCATTGCTGTCAACGTCGAGGTCAAAGATACCAGCGTTAGCAACGTTGTTTGCAGCACCAGGCTTAGCAACGCTGTATACGCGACGGACGACTTCGCGGTTGATTTCTGCAAGGACTTCGCTAGACAAGATGTTAGCAAGTTCCTGCTCAGCATCAAGACCATGAATTGCCTTAAGGTCTTGTGCCAGTTCCAAGGTGTATTCTGCTTTGAGTGCTCTGGACTTTGCAGTCACAGAAGTCTTCTCAATGCTGAATGACATCTCGCGGAAGAGTTTGCCAGCATCGCCAGCTTGCTCAAGATCTTCGCGAGAGAAACCACGAGGAGTCTCGTAGGTGCCAGGTGAGGAATCGTTAAGCAGTGCAGGGTTGTTACCTTCTGCATCGCCACCAACGCCAGCGCCAGTTCTAGGGGTGTATGCACCAGTCGTTGCATCGAGACCAGCAGTGAAACCTGCATCAGGCTCGTTGAACAATGCTTCTTCGCCGCCTTGGTTCTCGTAGCGTGAACGCATTGCGAAGATGAGTCCAGTAGGACCGCTCATGGGTTGAACGCCACAAACGTCATATGCCATCAAGTTAGGCATTGCGCGGCGAACAAGACTGATCAGAACTGGGTCGAAACCAGCGAGTCCTGCAGTGTTAGCAGATCCGAGAGCGGATCCACCAGGGGATACAGTGCCAGCGCCGAGGCTGTTAACTGCAACTTCTTGTAGCATTCCACGCTCTTCGCGTAGGAAGCGTTCTTGGTTTTCCAGGAGGACGGAGGTCACTGCCTTCTTGTAACGATCAGCAATAGGATTTGCTGCTTCATTGTTAAGAACAGGTGACCACTTTTCCTGGAGATGTTCTGCGTTAAACATTGGGTCTCCGAATTTTTTGTTAGGAATTGTGGATAGAATTATTTAGTGAATCACTGATTCCAGCGGTTCATAGCATTAATGTATTGTGCCATTGCAGGCGAAATATCATCGACGCTACCTTCGACTGGTGTTTCATCTGTCACTTCTGCTTTGGTTACCGACTCCTTAGTGAAGTAGGACTCCTTGATGGTGGTGAGTTTCTTCGAGAATTCCTCCTCGGTGGTGAACTCTACACCCTCTGCAAGAGAAGCGAGTTTTTCTTTCTGAGTGTCAGCGAGTCCTTCGGAAACTAGGTTTACGATAACTTGCTTGCTGGATTCACCCAGACGATTTTGAAGTTCAATATTGCGCTTAACCTGTTCGTCAAGGCGCTCCTCCATCTTACAAAGATCTTCAGACAGTCCTTCGAGAACGTCAACTTTCTCATCGGGAACTGCGATATAATGCTCTTCAAATAGATTCTTCAGACCTGCAATGAAGTCTTCTGAAATCTCATTTTTGATACCGCGATCAACAGCAACTTGATTTTCTTCAAGCCACTTGGTGACTGCGTAGTTAAGGGTTCCGTTAACTTCTTCAGCGAGTTCCTTTTTAGAAACTTCAACTGCTTCAGCGAGTTGTGTGGCGAATGCTTCTTCAAGTTTCGTCCACTCTTCGTTGAGTTTAGAGGTAACAGCAGCCTCAAAAATTGTCTTTGCCTTAGCAGCAAAGTCTTCGGTCAGTTCGGTGCCTTCGGTTAGAGCGGCAACGTCTGCACTCATGTCTACCGACTCAAACTTAGGTTTGATGGGGTAGGTTACACTACCACCCATCTTAGTTCCGTAAGCGATTTCTGCGCCAAAAGAAGGAGCAGTGCCATTAGGAAGATCGGTGTTAGATGCGCCACGGTTAGGTTCGCCAGAAATACCACCACCGATAGGAGCAGCTGCCTTAGCACCTGGATTCTCATCTCCATCCTCATCATGTTCATGAGGAGTGGTGGTTACACTGTTGACTTCCTGAGGTGCTGCCTGACCAATGGCAACTCCTGGTTGAATTGGAGCAGCATGTCCACTGGCACCTTCACCTGCTGATGCTTTCGCATTAACAGCAGTGTTGGATTGACCTGTGGCAGCAGCATCGCCAGGGAGCACAGCAGCAGTCACTGTAGGCATAGGATCTTGACCTGCCTCAGAAAGAACCGATGCGTGCTCACTGGCAAACTCCTCAAATTTTTCGTTAAGCATATCTGACATCTGAGTTTCCCCGTGTTCGTTGTTTATTTAATCTATTGTTTATTTATGAATTTAATTAATTAGAGCGCGGAAAGAAAACGCTCAAACGCTTTAAGTGATGCTTCTTCTAGTGCAATACGAGAAGAGTTATCGATTTCGGACTTGATCTCAGCAACTTGCTGTTCTCTAAGAATTCCGTTTGCCCAAACCCACTCTTTACCTTCCATGATTCCATTAACGAAAGCATCAGGTGCGGAAGGATCAGCAACGATATCTGCTGCAGTTGCAAGCATGAAGTCGTCCATGACATAGGATGCACTTTCCTGTCGGTCAATGCTACCCATTCCTCTAGAAGAAACGCCAAGTTTGACGCCTTCTCCTAAAAGAGATTTAGCGATGTTACCCATAGGAGTATCAAGGATTCTTGCCTTGCCCATGAAGTTTTTACCTTCTGCCTTCAATGATGTAATGCGGTGAGACACACGATCAAGGTTGACAGTAGGACCATCGGGGTGTCCAAGTTCTCCCAGAGCACGTCCTTTTGAAACATACTCTTCGTTATAACGACCTACTTCTTTTTCCAATACGGAGAAAGGATAGATGCGACCGTTACGGTTTTTGATCTCAGACTGCAGAAAAACACCTTCGATATAAAGGTGCTCCTTACCATCTTTTTCTTCGGTAAGAATCTGAATATCTTCGATGTTTTCTGTAATTAGTTTCATTCTTCTTCTTGTGTTGGTTCGTTAAACAAACTACTGGCAACTACTTTTTTGTAGTCATCAATTGCTTTAGATGCTTTACCAAACAAGAGATCATCAATCTTGTCTAGTGCATCTCCGCGTTTCTTATCTGATATAAGATTCACAATATCTACTACTTCAGAATCCATGGTAAAATGCGTTGGATCTAATTATTTATTAGATTAAGATTTCTCTTTCTTTGGAGCAGCTTCCAACTTCTTCATTTCTCTATCAGCAGCGGCATCGTTTTCCGCAGATTGTAACTCTGGTTGGAATGCTTTGTTCTGTTGCTCAAGGTCAGTAAGCATGTTGACTTGAACAGGATCAATAGCAAGTCCAGTTTCAATATCTTGTTTGATCTGCTTATCAATTTCCTTATATTCATTCTCAGTTTGCATGAGAATCTTACGGCGGATATATTCTGAAGAAAAATACTTGCCAACAAAAGGATCCATTTGAGTAACAAGAGTGATGCGTTGCATCTGCATCTCTTGTTCCTTCAATTCATTGAAGTGATTGTCAAACAGGAAGTCGTATTGGATGTGCTCTTCCATGTCTTCCCAATCTTCAGGAGTAATAATACCCTTGAGGATCAGTTGAGTTCTCAGCATGTCATGGAACAACATCGCAAAACGCTTGCGGAGACGACCAATGAACTTGGTAAACTTCAGTTCATCACGAAGAATCTCTGTAGACTTACCAAGGTTGAATGCCTTGTTATCGTCTGTCAGACGAGAAGGTGGCAGGTTTAGGGAGTTGTATAGTTTCTTTTTGAAATACTCAACGTCCTTAAGTTCGCCAAGGTTCTGACCACCAGGCAGAGTTGTGATCTCAGTGCCACGACCACCCTCTCTACGAGGCAACCAGAAATCTTCAAGCATACTCATATGCTTTTTGTCATCGCGGACTTCTCCAGTCTGACCATCGTAAACTAGTTTGTTACGATAGCGAGACATGACATCACGCAAGTATTGTTCTGCTTTTACCTTAGGTAGATTACCTACATCGATGTAGAAAATTCTACGCTCAGGTGCGCGTGATAATCTGTAGATAACAAGAGAATCTTCAATCATTCTAAGTTGATTGAGAGACTTGATTGCCTTGTGAAGGAAACTCAAGTTCATCTTTTTATTCAAATCCATCACACCAGAAGTTGACTGTGCAATGGCATCAGCAGCAATCTTAATACCTTCCTGGTTTGTCCAATCCATTGCTCCAGTAACGGATGGAGTTGAACCAGCAAAACCTTTAGGGTTGTAGATATAAAACTCAATATAATCGCCATAGTCATACTGCATTGCAGATCCCTTTTCCTGCTCAGTCTTATTGGGATCTGATCCTTTCAGTTTGTGTCTAACTTTTCTGACCTTGAGCGAATCCATGTAGCGTAACTCTAGGATTCCTTTTCTTGGATTGTCAAGGTCAATTACTTTATGATAATGACAACGACCATCAACATACCAATTACGAATAATTTCGTGCGCGTTGGTATTAAAATCCATCATGCGAAGAATTCTATTGAACTCATCACGGATTTTTTTCTTAACTCCAGCACCTACTTCTAGGTTTGCTAAGTCTACTTCGACGGGTTTGTCGTCACCATCATTGACAACAAACTCATTTACAATTTCATCGATAGCAGAATCACATTCTGGATGTAGTGACATATCACGATATCTACGAATGAGTTCATACTCATTTCGCGAATTTTGACCACCAGATGTATCAACATAGGTGCCAAAGTATCCACCAGCAACGGTGGATACAGATGCTTCATTGTTAGGAGGGACGGGGGACTGACCTTCCGCTCCCTCCTTCTTATTAATAATAAAACCAAATAGTTGACTCATCAGTCGTAAACAGATCTATTCCTAGAACTATTTATCAACCTTCAACTAGGCGAGAATCACCGATGCCAGACTTGACACCAGAAACTCCGTTCTGAGTATCTCCAGTAACTACATTCCAGTAAGAATACTGGAACTCAACTGTGAACTCTTCGATCTGATCATTGCTATCATAAGCAAGATCAATCTGGGAGACGTTAGTTGGGAATCCATAGTGGAGATTATACTGACGTAGAACCTCACCAGATTCAGAAGCATTCTTCTCAAGTTGCTTTACCTTGAGAAGTCTGGTATAACCACCATCAGTCTCACTTGGAATGAACAGGGGTGAATTGTTCGTATCGTGTGAGTTGATTTGTGCCAACCACTGCTCGAAGTATGCACGGATCTTCATTTCTTTGTCATTGACAAAGGTTGCGGTCCATGTATCGAAGGTGCGGTCACCAGCGATCTTAACAGTTCTGCCACGAAAGGGAACTTCGATTACACCCAGATTGGATGCAGGAAGTGCAGCAGACTTACAAAGCAAGTTGATCATGTCGGCATCGCCATCTGCTCCTGAAACTTCTCCAGGAAAAGCGATGTCAACCATGAACATATTAGGCTTGACGCCTTGTCCAATATCAGAAATAAAATTGCTTAATTTAGTTGCCATTGTTTTCTTTTAGCCTCGTTTGATGTTTATGATAGGAACCTTTGATCAGCGACCTACAACTTCACTGAAGGTAACTCCAGTTTTGGTTGCAGTAAATGTAACTGTGATGTAGTTGATCGAGCGGGTTGGTTTTACATAAACTTCAGCAACAAACTCGTTGCGATCAATAACGTCAGCGGTGTTGTTTGTCTCGTCACAGATAACGAGGTAGTCTGTAACACCTCTGCGTGCCTGAACCTCGGAGAGGTAGGAATTGAGTGCGCTAGAGAAACCAGCTCTTGTCGTTGCATCGTTCTGCTCGAAGAGAACGCCTTCTGCCAGTCTGCGTGCTCTCTTCTCAAGGTTAAGGAAGAGACGGCGAACGTTGATACGATCGAATGCAGAAGGTGCAGAGAGTGCAGTCTTGTCACCAAACAAGGTAATGCCTTGTCCTCTTAGACCAACAACAGGATTGATACGTGCTTGATACAGCTCGTCTCTATCTGCTTTGTTAGGATTGTATGCCATCTTAACTGCGTTAAGAATGCCACCACGGTTGAGACCAGCAGGTGAATACCAATCTTCCTGGAGATTAGAAGTCTGAACGCAAAGACCAGCAACGTCTCCGTTGGTTGGGATGTAGCGATAGACATCATTGAAGCGATCATAAACATACTTGTAACCGCTGTCGAAGACAGCATAAGAAGTAGAGGTCAGACCTGAGAAGAACGCCAGGGTGTTCTCTTTCTGTTGGGTGGAAGTTAGAGCGCCGCCAGAAGAAGCGATCTGGTTTCCTTTGTGTGGAGAAACGAATGCGACTGCATCCTTTCTTGATGCAGCAACTGAAATTACTTTAGTTGCTTTTGCTTTGGTATCAACTTCGCTTGCCATGGATCCACCCATGAGAACGAAATCGATATCGGTCTCTTCAGTATCAAGGAAGAGGTCCATTGCTTCGCCAAACTGACCAGATGTGTAACCTGATCCATCAGCACCAAATCCAAGTCTGTCGTTGAATCCACCGAACTGAACGAATGCGCCAGCAGTTGCAGTTGAAGCAGTTCCAAGAACAATTGTTCCGCCTAGGTTTGCATCTGTAGCAGGAGCAGCACCTTGGAAAATGAATCTTGACTGTTCGTTGATTACAGACTTGTAGTAGATGTTGCCACCTTCTTGGTCTTTGGCATCAGTTAGTTTTGAAAGATATGTAAATCTTTCTACCAATGTTCCTTGAACTCTATCGATAACAGCAAAGTGAACTGCATCGCCAGAGAATCCATTGTCCAGTCCAAACTGAGTTGAAGCAGGGCGAGGTCCGATTGCCGATAGTGAAACACCTTCAACTGAAGTGTTCAGATACCAGTCTTTAGCAGCAGAAACTGCTACGGTTGCGCCACCGTCAGTTAGAACGCTTGCGCTTGTGATAGCACCGTCTGCTTTAACAACTAGTGCAGTCCAGTCGCCACTGATTACAGTTGCGGTTACTGCACCGAATGCTAGGGAATCTCCTGCATTCAATGTTACGTTAGCAGGATCGGATGCTAGAGTTACGATGTAATCAGCACCTGCGTCAACTAGAACTCCTACGAGTGAGTTGCCGTGAGTTCCTGCAGATCTTGCAGCAAAAACTTCAGCACTTCCCGTTCCGCCCATCCAGTCTTCTTCGTTCTTGATCAGAACGCCAGCAGCACCAGTCACTGCATTGAGTGCTCCACTACTTTCTGTGCGAACAACAGCGAGTCTACCGCCATAGTTCATGAACTCGGATGCAACCATCCAGTCCTCAGCATAAGATCCTGGTTTGCCGAATGTATCGACCAGTTCTTTTTGAGTATTAATGTTAACAATTTCGCCGATTGGTCCCTTAGCAAAAGATGAGGCGTGTGCAGCTCTAATAGCCAACGCACCTGTCACGACAGCATTAGTAAGGTCACGCTCCTTGATTAAAATTCCAGGCGAGACTTGACTTGCCATGTTTTTCTCCTTTGTATGTCCAAATTTAATCTAAAATTATTTATTATTTTGAACTCTTTGAGTGGGGAAACAATGCATGAACACACTACCAGTCTGGATATACATCTTTTATAGGTCTACCTTTTTGTCTTGTCTTCAGCACACGTTCTATCGTGCAATCTTTACATTCATATGAGTATGATGAAGGAAGATCTCCCCTGACTCTTCTTATCAAATAGTAGTCATCTAACAAACTTTTAGTTTTATCGCATGTCCTACATTTTCTTTCCTTCAGAAGCAAATGATCTAATCTAAACTGATCGTCTAAGTTCATCGGTAGTCCCACATGTATGAAACATCTTCTTGTGTATCGCCATATTGCCAGACAGTTCCATCATCTACAAATCCTTCGTCACCTTCTAGACCTGTAGTGATAAATCCAAATGGTGACATATCCTGTTCAATCTGATTCTTTTGTTCTTGGTAGATACGTTGACGAACATCATTGTCTGTTAGTTCTTTAAAGTAATCTTGCTGAACTAACCAAGCAAAGATTACCATACACATTACCAAGTCATCATGGAATCCTTCATCAGCTTCAAAGGATTGTTTCTTCTGAATGAACGTGGTAAGTTCTGATATAATTTCGTAGTCATTGAAGATAAGTTTGTCATCTTCAATAATCTGTTTGAGGTTTGCACAACCAACCTTCTTAACTGTCACACTCATCTTGACACCAAGTTGTGTCTTGTTACCTGAGAATCCCTGACCAACAATTTGACCAGCACGTCCTCTCATAGCACACATAAGAACGTTAGGATATTCTAGATCATAGTTTAGAATAGATGCTACACCATCTCCAACATCATTAACTTCACATAATACCCACGCATTATTATATGCTCTGGCAACGTCATTAATAACGTTAGGGAACAGCATAGGTTTGATTTCATTATTTCTATACTTTCCTACAATTTTGTATGGCACTGTAGTAATATCATACACAATAAAAGCAGAGTAGTCTCCACCAATGCCACGACTTACGTCAACTGTCAGCAAGTATTCATTTTTTTCTTTTGGTTTCTCGTAAATATCGAGACCCTTGTTTCTAGTAATAGGTTCGTCAAATGCTAATGCTTTCAACTTAGCAGCAGAGATCAACGTATCAACAGATCCCAGAAACTCGCACTCAAATTCTTGCGTGAACTGACGTTGGGATGTGTTCTTAATAGTTTCTTCTTTCCACTTAGCGTCCCTTCCAGGAACCTGCGACCAGTGGACTTCATGATATGTGTAATCGTTTCTGCCATTAACAGCATCCTGCCACATCTTATAGAAGTGGTTCATACCCTGTGGGGTAGAAATGATAATTACTTTTGTTGATTTACCAGAAGTGATAGTAGGATAAACAGAGGCAAAGAACGAGTCAGCAATGTGATTTGGGACGAAAGCGAACTCGTCGAGAAAGATGATGTTAAACGACATGCCTCGGACA
>Ga0181410_1000729_pt1 | contig 14364 bp, 20 predicted proteins | sample 33SPOviralmetaG_FD_130112 | JGI IMG/M metagenome (GOLD analysis project Ga0181410, IMG submission 130112) | Marine viral communities from the oligotrophic San Pedro Time Series (SPOT) site, San Pedro Channel, CA, USA - 33 SPOT_SRF_2012-06-20 | ecosystem: Environmental > Aquatic > Marine > Strait...
ATGATAAATAAGAGACTTTAAATGAAATATGCCCTTATAGACACAATGAATGCCTTTTTCCGTGCAAAGCATGTTGCATCACGCAATGCAGATACATGGGAAAAGATAGGTATGGCTCTGCATCTGACTCTAGGGTCGGTCAATCAAGCAGTTCGTAACTATGGCGTTGATCATGTAGTCTTTTGTTTAGAAGGTCGTTCATGGCGTAAAGAGTTTTATACTCCATACAAAGCCAATCGCAAAGTAAAAGAACAAGACTTGACTGAAGCAGAGATTGAAGAAAGTGAAATGTTCTGGGAGACTTATCAAGCATTGACTACATTCTTAATTGAGAAAACTAATGTAACAGTCTTACGTGATCCGAATGCTGAGGCTGATGATTGCATAGCACGTTTTGCCGCACTACACCCTGATGATGAACATATCATTATTTCTACTGATACTGACTATTTACAGTTGCTATCAGAGTCTGTTCATATGTACAATGGTGTCAACAAACAGTTGATTACGATTGACGGGTACTTTGATGATAGAGGCAGACCAGTCATTGACAAAAAGACTCAGGAGCATAAGACATTAGAAGACCCTCAGTATCTATTGTTTGAGAAGTGTATGCGTGGTGACACTAGTGATAATGTATTCAGTGCATATCCAGGTGTACGTAAGAAGGGTACTAAGAACAAGACAGGTCTAATAGAAGCATATGCTGATAAAGACAAAGGTGGTTTCAACTGGAATAACATCATGTTACAACGTTGGACTGATCACAATGAAATCGAACACAGGGTACGTGATGATTATGAACGTAATCGTACATTGATCGATCTTACAGCACAACCATTAGAGTTTAGAAATGCTACTGATGATGTTGTAAAGAACGGTGTTAATAAAGATAATGTTGCACAAGTTGGTGTACACTTTATGAGATTCTGTGGTAAGTATGAACTTAACAGAATCAGTGATCAGGCTGATGTGTATTCTAAATGGTTGAACACACCATATACTGGGAAACTAGCAAATGGTTAAAACTGAAAACAAAATTTACGTATATGAACTTAACGGAGAAAAAATGATATTAGATGTAGAACTAACAGCAAAGCCTATCAAAGATGATGAGTTTTGGATTTTAACAGACGGTGAACGTAAAGTAGGTAATGTTTGTGCAAACAACGTAGGAACATTCAACGTAACTTTACAAAATGATGTATTTGAATTTGAGTCTATCAAAAAGATTCAAAAGAAAACAAATATTAAATTCATAGCACCTAAAGAATCTACCGCTAAAGTAGATACACCTTACCCAGAGTATCCTACTACAGCAAGGACATATAACTCTGTGTATGATGTTAAACGAGGTCTTCATGTCTTTACAAAGACTAAGAAATCAAAATGCTTCCATGCCGCAGGGTACTTTGTAGTTGAACACAACGGTATTGATCAAGTAATATTTTGCCCAAAATATATTTTTATTCAACGATATCCGTATCAAGGACCGTTTAAAACTAGAGAAGAAGCAAAAAATCTGATAAATATATAAGCATATTATGTTACACATAAAAGATTTTGTGAACAAAGTATCATTAGGAGAGAGCAAAAGAAGTACAACTGTTGTTCTCCCAATTGAGCAAGCCAGAGGCTTGAAGGACGAATTAGTTATGTTGTTAGCAGATTTGCATGAGTTGAAAAAGGAAAAGAACAATGATGAAACATTTGATGTACAAGTTAAAGGCGGCTCCTTCAAGTGAGTAGAAACCAGCCACATGTAATTTTAGAGTATGTTGATAAGGAAACATACAAATGTGACCAAATCATAGAAGCATCTGGTATTTGGGCTGTTTACTATGATGATCAACCTATTAATCTAAAATCATCGCACTATCTAAACGGTGATGCGGCTCCAAAATATAAAAAGACAAGTTTTTCTAATCCTGGTCATGCAAGAAACCTGTGTCGAAAATTAAATGCACAATTTAAAACAGATAAGTTTACAGTCGTATTCTTAAATTCCGGTCGCACAGTTTACCCGGATGAAATTTCCTAAAAATAAAGAACAAATTACTGAAGCAGTACTTAATGAGATACCCGAAGGTATTATACCTTCCAGTATGCCATTAGATGATATAGTTTTTAAAACATGGTTGACAGGTAGGGGCGGTCAAGGACTACGACTCAGTGATGAAGGACTTAAATTATTTGAGTTAGCAAAACTCAAGTACTATGATTTTGAATTGGGTCTTGATCCTAAGTCAATGCACAAACGCAGAATTATTGCTCCAGAGGCATTCATACAAGAAATCATAAAAAAGATTAAGTGTCCATATTACCTCGGTGTCCATAAATTAAGGGGCAAAAAGGGCGAGCCTTTTATTAGAGTTTATGAACATAAAACTGCCATGATGATTACGTTACACGGCAACTTAAGAGAATATTTAGACTCTAAAGTATGACACTTTATGACACGTTAGCAAACAACCTAACTTAAGTGTACCCCATACGGCTTCCGCGGTATGACACTTTATGACACTTGCTACGAAAAGTAGCATTATAGAAAATTAGGTATAAATAGAAATGTAGGAGGGTCCTACATAGTAGCATTTTTTACACATTTGAAAAAACCTTTTTTAGGTGTTAAAAAACTACTCCTTTGCATTACACACACGGAGACGACATTGAAGAAATTCTTTTGCACAACGCAACACTGTATGCCCAGAGGCGAAGTATTAGGAGAAGTCATGTTATTTGTAACAACGACTTGGATTATGATTCACTCAATAGGGCAGATTAGCATTTAAAAATCTAATATCAGTTCCTCAAAGAAAAGACTCAGAAAATCAAAATGCCCATTTCGCAAGATTTGGGCATTTTTCTATTGACATTGGGTACCATTTTATGTATACTGTATAAACACTTGACACACTATAGGTACACAAAATGACATTTTATCGACATATTATAATTGTTCCTTTACTAGCAATCATCACTGCATGTGGTGGAGGTGGAGGCAGTGGAGACACTGCTGGGGCAATCATCGGTGGTACAATCGGTGGTAATAGTAGTGGCGGCAATAACAGTTCTAACGCATCCGTATCAATGACTGCAAGTAAAACAAGTGTTGTAAAAGGTGATAGTGTAACAATATCTTGGTCTAGTTCAAATGCATCCTCATGTACAGCCTCTGGTTATTGGTCAGGTAGCAAGTCATTAAGTGGTAGTGAAAACTTTGCAATGGATAGTTATGGCGACTACACGTTCTCTCTTAACTGTTCAGGTGGTACTGCAAGTGTAGATGTTACTGTCAATGATGAAGACAGTGAAGGCGGATGCACCAACCCTCATAGTGCAAAAATCAAAGAAGAATACTTAGGTGATTTTGATATACCTGTACCGCAAAATTCATTTGGAGAAGGGCATCTTAAAGCAATCGGCTTTAAAGATTTTGGTGTTCAATGGGTATGGGAAAATTACAAAAACAAAACCAATAAAGTAGAAAACTGTACTAAAACAGAATACGTCAAATTAATGTATAGAATGACATTGCGCCAACTAAAAGAACATGGTGTAGAAACTGCATGGGTATATAACTTTGGTTACTGGAACGATCATACAGAAGAAACGTGGACTATTAACCATAGTCGTAAACATGTAAGTGATTGGCAGATAGAATATATCGCCGAGACTGCCCAAGAGTTAGGAATGAATATGCACTATGCATGGCAGTTTTTAGCATTAGACGATAATAATACACCCTTGTTTCCCTTTAATGGTATGGTTTATGTTGACCGAGCATTATTAAAAAGAATTATGGATAGCCATGAAAAACATATGATTTGGGAAGCAGAACGATTAGAGCAATTGGGTGTAGGTGGCATGTCAGCAGATTGGAGTGCTATGTATGTTTGCATGTGCGGACTGTATGGTGAAATAGATCAAACTGAAGCCAACTGGCTTAGATCATATTACATGGAACGTATGGGAGGCATTGTCACAGAAATTAAAGCAAGATTTAGTGGTGAGGTATATGTAGGGGAAGGCATATTATGGAATGATAGCCGAGTCTTAGATCAAGTCGACGGAGTTGTGTTTAGTTTGCCTAATATGTTTAGTAAGGGCGAAGAAGACGAAGCCACAGTCGAATTAATGGAAGAACGTGTATTAGAATATTCAAAGCAACATTATGATAATTGGACGTGTAATACTCCACAACCATGTTGGGAATATACTACATATGATCTTCCCCCTGTGATTTGGAATCTGTTCGCACAAAGTCATAAGATGTTTTTAAGTACAGGTTGGAAAGAAGACGGCTTCTGCACCGAAGGCACTTATGATGGCGTAACATATGAAGGTGAATGTATGCAGTGGAATATCCCAACAGATTTTTCAGCACAAGCACTTTTTATAGAAGGTATGCTCAGAGCAATTGATAAAGACCCGTGGTGGAACACAAAAGGTACTACAGCAAGTACTGCATATTGGTTAACAGATACTATAATTCCCAATAGTACTGAAACCCTTGCTTCTGGTATAGAAGGCTTCCCGAATATTTCACAATCAGTGAGGGGTAAGCCAGCAGAAAAAATTATTAAAGCCTGGTACACAGGCGAACACGAACAATACAATCCGGAGTATGAATAGTGCAAAAGGTAAAAATAGAAGACATTGGTGGAAAGGTAATTAAAGATAATGACCAATATGTATTGAGAGACAATGCATTTGGTGATAACTTAATACTTAGTAGTACAATGCTTAGAGCAAATCAAAGTACAAATGGCCATACACATGCAGGTCAAGAAGAAGTTTATTTCTTTATTAACGGCGAAGGTGAAATGGAAATAGATGGTGAACGATTTCCTGTCACAGAAGGAGATGTAATTTGCATCAATGACGGAGAGTTTCACAGAGTATTCAACACAGGATTCTTCGGTTTGTATTTTGTATGTGTATTTGACGGTGGGAGGAATCACTAATGAGTATTTGGAATGAAGGTAGATACTCTACCAATATAAAATGGGTAGCACAATTGTTATTCAATGGCGGTGTTGAAGAACTAGAAAAATGGCTAGAGACACTAGATAAACAAGAAGATAAAGATGATATGGTCCTGATGTTAGCACAAATGGTTCAACACTTAAATAAGAAGATTGAGCCCACAGTTGAAGGTGCTGAATACAAAGGACCTCAGCCAGTTAATTCACCAAATATACGTCAAAAACCGTTCTTGCGTATCGTTAGAGACGATGAAACTGAGTAAGTTATTGATATTATTACAGTAAAAAAGTGAAAATAATTGGATAAAAGGCTTGACTTTGGGTACGATTTTGCGTATAATATATGTATATTATGAACAAACAAGGGAACAATATGTACTTAATCATCGACAACACTAATCAAGCAATCCACAGAGAGCCTAACAAAAAGAGTTATGCCTCTACTCAGTACAAGACTGTAGGTGCCGCTAAAGCAGGCATTACCCGTACTGTAAAGTATTATCAAAAGGCTTATGATCAAGTTGCTGAAGTTGTTGCAGAAGGTAAGCCGGAGTATGCGGCTCCTATGCACAATGCATACCGTGATGCTACTGAGTCACAGTTTAATCTTACTCATAAGCAGTTTGCATCGTCTTATACGATTGTTGCTGTCGAAGATTACGTTGAACCAATGATTACTAAGACTGGCATCTGCCCAGGTACTGGTAAAAAAATCACTGTAACTGAAGGAATCAATACTCCTCATTACATGTCAACTCTTTCAGAATCATACTGGAGTGCATAAAGGAATGTATAGAACTATGCGTAGAAATCAAATCGAATATTCAGCCAACGATGTTTGGGCCGCTTCTGCAAAAGCATACTTGATGAATGGTAAGAAATACATCAAGGCAAATGTAACTGTCAAATATGACTCAGATGGAGAGGCATATGATGTCACTCCCAACCGAGACATTATGAAGCAGTTGTTGGAAAACAACCTCAAAGGTGTCGATGCGACTACAAAAAATCTTGGAGTTCAAGTTCGCCAGCATTATAAGGCCCTCACATTTAAGATGTTGACAGGTGGTTGGATGTCAGATTTTGAACGATCGGCAATGGCACTTGCAGATAAAGATGTGATTACCGATATGAAAGATTTCGGTATGATTGCAAGTCTTCCAAAAGCATATGACCGTGCTATTATCAAAAAAGGTCAAGAGGACCGAATCGTACAGGAGTCAAAAACTTCTACTGCTATCGGTAAAATCAAAGACAGATTAGAGTTGGATATTACTATCCTTAGAACTATCCTGTCGCAAAGGTACGGTTGTTACTTTATCACTGCTAAGACTAGCACTGGTTCAGTAGTATTCTTTGCCTCTTCTACTTTGCTTCCAGCAATAGATACCGAACTTAGAATTAAGGGCACAGTCAAAGGTCATCGCACTGACGATGATGGGCTAGTGACCACCCAGTTGAATCGTGTTAAAGTAATGGAGGAAAAATGAAAAATCTAGCAATAGGCTTTGTCGTAGGATATCTAGTTTGTACATTTATGTACGGCGGAGCAGGAGCCGTAGGAGACGTTGTAAGTGCATCAGTCACTCAACTATCTGTATGGTGGGACCAAGCAGTTGCCGCTTTTAATCAACCTAGGGGTTGACATTAGAACTGGCCGGCTGTATAATAGTAGTATATTTAGGAGAAGCATATGAGTGCAAGTTGGATACATAAACTGAATGAATCAAATTCAAAACTTCATAAACAAGATGTTTTGACCCAAGCATTAGAGGCTGCCACACTAGGAAGTGAGAATGCTGATACGTTTTTAAAACTTGCTGGCATGTGTTACAATCCTTATGTAACATTTGGCGTCAGAAAAATTTCTGATAATCAGGAATCAGATAGAGAATATGCTAATCCTTGGCAAGACTTTATTGAATTACTAGAGCAACTTAAAGAACGTAAGTTAACTGGTAATGATGCCATTGATGCAGTAGCAAAGATGTCTTTACAATTTTCTAGTGATGAGTGGAACAACTTTTGTGCTCCAGTCATTCGTAGAGATTTACGTGCAGGCTTCTCAGTTGCTACAATCAACAAAGTTTGTAAGAAGACTGACTACGAAGTACCAGTCTTTAAATGTCAACTTGCTACTAACTCAGAGGGTCGTCCTGAAATGGCAGGCACTAAGAGACTTGAGCCCAAGTTAGATGGTGTAAGAGTTCTAATGGTAGTATCGTTTGAGCCAGGTATGTATGATCATCCTGAGCCAGTCGCAACATGTTACAGTCGTAACGGAAAAATCTTTGAGAACTTCACACATATTGAAGATCAAGTAACCACTAATGTAAGAAAAATAATTACGTTGTTAGGCAACGATATCGGCAATTGCACTAAGGGTTTTGTATTCGATGGTGAAGTTGTCGGAGCATCATTTAATGAATTAATGAAACAAGCACGTAGAAAAACTGATGCTAAGGCAGATGATACAGTGTTTCATGTATTCGATGTTATGCCATTAGCAGACTTTCAACGTGGTCATTGCAATGCACAATTCAGAAAACGTGTATCAGCAATGAACAACTTAGTACCACTCTTTACTGATCTCAGTTCACTAGAAACTATGTCTCACATTATAGTAGACTTGGATACTGATGAAGGTAAACAAGAAATGAAAACATACTCTAACGATATGGTCAATGCAGGATTTGAGGGCATTATGATCAAAGATTTAGAGGCACCTTACGAATGTAAACGTAATCTCTTTTGGATGAAATGGAAGCCTACTATTACTGTAGACTTAGAAGTCATCGATATCGAAGAGGGTACAGGTCGTAACGAAGGTAGATTGGGTGCATTAGTTTGTCAAGGAACAGACGATGGAAAACTAATCAAAGTTAATGTTGGCTCTGGATTTTCAGATGATCAACGAGCCGAGTTCTACTCAGCATCTGACGATGTGATTGGAGAGACTGCTGAAGTATTATGTGATGCAGTATCTCAGAATCAGGACGGCTCATACAGTTTAAGATTCCCTAGATTTGTCAGATTTAGGGACGACAAATAGGAGAATAATATGGCACAAATAAAAGATACGTTCAAAGACGAACAAGGAACCTTACACACATTAGCAGACATGCTTCCAGCACAACCAGGTGATGATGACTATGTAGATGTTGATGGTGGCCAATGTTGCTGTGGTGAGTACAATTGTAAAGAAGAATATGCACACTGGAGTTCAGGACACTAATATGGCAAAGGTAATTATTGCAACGATGTCTGAATGGCATCAAGTCCAAAGAAAATATGCACTAGAAATTGATCTTGCATATATTAAAAGTATTTTTCCGGATAAGTCTGATAAAGAAGTTCAACAAATTTTTGATGATCTTGTATCAGGAGATTTACTTGTCGATGACCTAGAAGAAATGGGTTACGAAGAAAATGGTTATGATAAGTTTTACGGAATCGAATGGGACTACCTAGATGAAGACGATTGGTGGACTATGAGAAAGGGTGGATTTGATGTCACCTATGATCAAGAGGTCATAGAAAAGGATGACTGATATTAATTATGACCCTAATCAATGGCCAGAAGAAATTAAAAAGTTAAGACTAGATAAACTAGTTGGCGCAAAATATACTTTTCCAGACGGTGACTATTTACTGGTCACTGAAGTTAAACTTAGAGATAGAGGCATTGAAGGCAAAGGAGTAGATGGTATTGCTCCTTGTGTCAAATACCATATTCAACAAGGTCCTGGCATTCCTAGACAGTTGACTATGTTTTACCAAGAATTTATTGACACTTATGGTCATTTGTTTGCTAAAGAGTTGGGGAGAGAAAAATAATAGTAATTAAACCTGCAAAATCGCACTAAATACTATGTACGATAACGCAAAGGACAACAATTATATGAAGACGAGTATCTTTATAGCCTGGCTGACTTTATTTACAGCACTCACTATTAGTGGTGTTGCCATTTATTATTCAGTATCAGGTTTAGCCGCTATTTTCTCAGCGGCAGTTATCCCCATCATTGTCATGGGAGGGGTATTAGAAGTAAGCAAACTTGTTACAGCAGTTTGGTTACATAGATATTGGGGTATAGCCACATGGTGGTTGAAGACTTACCTCAGCATTGCCGTACTGGTTTTGATGTTAATTACATCAATCGGTATTTTTGGATTCTTATCTAAAGCACATGATACTGCATCAGGAAATGCAACAGAAGCCATCGCAACAGTACAACGTATCGACGGACAGATTGCGAGAGAAGAAAATAGAATTACGATATTAGAAGATCGTATTGCAGGTTTACAATCTGGAGAAGGATTTGACGTATCTGCATCCATTACCCAACAAGAAACAATTAGAGACGGTGCTTGGACAAGAGTACAAGGTGATATTGATTATGCACAGGGTCAAATAGACAGACTTAGAGATCAATTAGCAATATTGGATGAAGCAGTGAATGACCTCAGAAACAGAGGTGTTGAAGTAATTACGACAGATGAAGGCGGAACGTTTAGACGAGCAGAGACTGAAACAATCGACTATGTGGCTCAAGCAGAAGCCCTCTATGAGCAACAAACACCGCAACGTGACTCAATTGCAGATGATATTGCAACACAACAAGCAAACATCGACAGATACAGGGCACAAGCACAGACAACAATAAACGATGCTAACGCAGAAATTAATCGTTTAAGAGATCAATCTACATCATCACAGGACGATGATCTAAATCAGATTGATGAATGGAATACAGATATAGATAATATCTATGAATTAATTGACCAACTTAAAGATGAAAAATTTGAGTCTGAGCAGGCAGTTAGATTAGTAGAAAGTGAAGTGGGTCCTATCAGATACATCGCAGAGTTTTTTACTGGTACTGAAGAAGCAGATAACAATTTACTAGAGACAGCAGTGTCTTGGTTGATTATGGTTATCATCTTTGTATTTGATCCTTTAGCAGTTCTATTGTTGATTGCATCGCAATATACATTTGAACAACGTAGAAAGGAAAAACAAAGCCTGGAAAAGCCTGAACCCCCTGAAGATCCAGATCCTCAACCCTTAGGAGAGGGTTTTGATATGGAACCTTTTGGTTCCGAACATGGGCGCCAACATATGCTAAAAAGCAAAAATGATTTTCCAGAAGATGCCCTAGAAGACTATGACAAAATGCAAGAAGACATCAAAACTAGTCCACCTAGTGCTGTAGACGATGCCGCAAATGTCATGTCAGGGTTTGATTTAGATTTTACAAAACTAGAACCTAGTATAGCAGAAGCAAAAGAGGCTTTTGAAAACTGGGAACTAAGTAAGTTTCACAAAAAGTTAGAAGAAGAAGTCTCGGTTGAAAACGATCAGGTGAGTGAGCCTGTACCCGAGCCTGTCTTAGAAGAACCTGAAGTGATAACAGAAGACCCAGGGTTACAAGCAAAAATAGATGAAACAAAACAAGCATTTGCAGAGTATGAAGGTAACAAGGTAGTAGAAACACCGACTGAAGACGGTGGTCCTAGAGTTTCACAAGGCGTCACATATGAAAAAGTAAGAGATAGTGATTATTATATTGACCCAACCGGAAAACAAATACATGAAAATGCTATTAAAGAAATGCACCCTGAATTGTTCTTACAAGAAGACAGCGGTGCTAGACAAGCAGGAACAAGTTTTGGAACCACATTCCCACTTATCGCAGTCAAAGGTGATATCTTTGTAAGAGTTGATCAGATGCCAAATCGTGTCTTTAAATTTGAGGGCAAAGATTGGATGGAGATCGATAAAGAATCGACAGACTCATATACGTTTGATGAGGAATACATCAAATACATAATTGCTCAGATTAAGACAGGCGAGTATGACATTGATTTATTATCAGAAGCCGAACGTTATCAAGTAGAAGTTTATCTCACTAAAACGGGCGGATAAGTTACCCAAAAGTATTGCATAAACCTTCGCAATTTCATATAATACTAAGTAAGTTAAATTAATAATGCCCAAGTTAGGAGGGTAAGTATGAAAAATATATCAAATGTATTACTGTTATCAGCATTGATTGTAACCACAACGGGTTGTTCAATGTTCGGCGGTAAAAAAGCGGACAACGTTGAAGTCCCTAAGACTACAGCAGTCACTCAACAAAAACTTAGTACATACTTTGAAGACGATGGTATCAGAGTCAATTGGGAATGTATTGACAGAAACGGTTGGACTCTTAATATTACATGTAAAGAGTCTGAGATCAAATCGATTGAAGCAACCATTACTATCCCATCAAACGGTGGCACTAATTTTAATGGTCAGTCTGCAAATCAAATAGGTCAACTTGAATCAATGGCAATGATTGCTAGATTTATCAACGAAGATATTACTACTGAAAGGGTAGTAACTCTTATGGCTCAGAATGTTGAAAAAGCAGATGACACTTATCGTAATCCAATTAAGGGCACAGGTCAAAACAATGTAAATGCTCCAAGACTACCAGCAGTCGTTGGCATTACAAGTAGTGAGCCGCCCGCCCCTAGAGACACTAGCAGACCTAATATGAACTTTGCTGTTCGTTCTAACATCAATGATACTGTAAGAGAACTCAATACAGTTGTCAAAGGGAACTCACAAGCAATCATGCGAGGTACAGTATTTGAAGTTGATCAGAAAGACGACCAACTTATTCAAATTACTGCTACATGGAATAGAGAAAGAGCAGAAACAATTCAAAACGATATCGCACCTTACTTTAACTAGGAGTTGTCTATGCGACTAGTTCTCGCGGTCTTATTCATACTTACTTCTCCCGCGGCATATGCAATGCAAGTCGAGGGAGAAGGCCCTACATTAGAAATAGCACTTAATAACGCATTTAAAGTAGCAATTGATAACGAAGTAGGTGTCATATTAGATACTGAACGTCATTTGCAGAACGGTGAGATAGTACATAATCAAATCTTATCATACAGTGCAGGATACATTAACACATATCAAATTCAACATCATATTTACATAAGAGATTTAAACTTACATAAAATTGTAGTAAATGTTTCTGTAGCCAGTTCTAAATTAAAAAACTTTTTATTAAGTAGTAATCATAACCCACTAAGTTTTAATGTCGATAACATCAAAGCACAAATACGATTTTACAAAGAAGGTTATGTAGACGGACAAAAGTTACTTGACAACACCCTTAAGTATTTCCCTGGCGAGGCTATCAATATAACTCCACATGATTTCAATGTGGTTGCTGATTATCATAACCCTAACAAACATTATTTACATGTTCCCTTCACTGTATCATGGAACCAAAAATATTTGGTAGCATTGCAAGAACTCTTAACTTTATTTGAAGGTGATAGGGGAGGCCGCATATACATTACGTTCGGTGATGAAAGAGTTTACATCACTGATCAAATGTTGTACAGAAAACTACGCAAAGTATTTGGACGAAAAGATTTTGTGTCATTAAGTATTAGTTCATTACTTAAAGATCCTTCTATAAATACATGTGTGCAGAGTATAAGGTATAGCCCTGGTAAATCTTGGGATAGTAGCAGAGCATTATATACGTACACGGGCGGGGGATTGACATTTCACACTGATAAAGAAACTAGCAGTTTTATAATGCACCCTATAAATGAACAAGATTTACAAGAATTTCAGGGAACAACTGAACTTACTCTAAGGGTGTCTTCAGCAAATAATTGTCCAGAAAATTCAACAAGATAAGTAGAATATATGACTGATAAAGCAGAGTTTCATTGTTCTTTTTGTGGCACTCATAAGGACAATGTACAAAAATTAATCGTAGGAGAAAGTGTGGCAATCTGTTCGGATTGTGTTGTACTGTGCCAAACGTTAATTGAAGAAGAAAAGGTCGACAATAAAGATGATCGGTCTGATGTTATTGAAAAAGTTGAACCATATGCTATTTTAAGACACTTGAATAAATGGGTAGTCGGTCAACAATCTGCTAAAGAAGTATTAGCAGTAGCAATTACAAATCATTATAAACGTGTATTCAATCCTCCACCAAAAGGCTTACAAATCTCCAAAGGTAATGTTTTATTATTAGGACCAACAGGGTGCGGTAAAACTTTACTTGCACAAACTGTTGCAAAGTATCTTAACGTTCCATTTATTGTTGCCGATGCAACTAACTTGACAGAAGCAGGATATGTTGGTGAAGATGTAGACAGCATGATAAGTGTGTTGTTAGCCAGAGCCGATGGAGACGTAGAAAAAGCAGAACGCGGTATTATCTTTATTGATGAGATAGATAAAATAGCACGTAAGAGTGAGAATGTCTCTATAACACGTGACGTAAGCGGAGAGGGCGTTCAACAAGCACTTTTAAAGATAGTAGAAGGTACAATATGTCGTGTTGCTCAACACGGCAAACGTAAGCACCCACAGGAGCCCCTCATTGAAGTTAATACTAAAGACATACTTTTTATCGCAGGCGGCGCCTTCGATGGACTACTAGACGTTGTGAAGGCTAGAACGACTGGTACAAATATAGGTTTCGGTAGTGAATTAAAAGAAGAAAGAAAGTCTGGGTATTTTAAAGATGTTAAGGCAGATGACTTAATGAAGTTTGGAATGATCCCAGAGTTTATAGGAAGATTCCCTACAACAATTAATGTAGAAGAATTATCTAAACATGAATTAATTAAAGTACTTACAACAGTTAAAAATAACTTTATTGATCAATACACCTATCTTTTTTCAATCGATGATATTTCTTTGTCATTTACTGACGATGCGATTGAAGAAATAGTAATTAATTGTATGCAACAAAAGACAGGCGCACGTGGCTTACAGACAGAAATAGAAAGAGTTTTAAGACCTCATATGTTTAATTCAGGAAAATATAAAAAGAAAGGTATAACCGAACTAAATATAGACAAGGAATTAATAATTAACCCGCAACCAATTAAATGACATATAATAGAAATAATAAACATAACGGAAAAAGATTTAACGACAAGAAAAAATTCGTTCAGCAACCTTTAGGCAATAAAGTTATTGTTATAGACGGTAATGTAGATCAAGCATTACGTAAATTTAAAAAGAAGGTTTCAAACTCTGGCTTAATAGATGACATAAAGAAGAATGAGTTTTATGAAAAACCAACAAACAAAAGAAAAATTAAAAAGGCAATGGCTATTAAACGTGAAAAGAAAAGACGTGCCCTTGAGTTAGGACAACGTGGTCCTAAAAACAGAAGATTTTAATCACCCAAAATTACTTGAAAAATACTTTTTTATCATTATATAATGATAAATACATGTGTGAAAAAGATAGGTTTCTTATTCACATGGATGCCGAAAGGGTCCGAAAATTAATCTTGCTTATTAAAGGAGAAACATTATGACAAGCAAT
>Ga0181410_1000731_pt1 | contig 14349 bp, 6 predicted proteins | sample 33SPOviralmetaG_FD_130112 | JGI IMG/M metagenome (GOLD analysis project Ga0181410, IMG submission 130112) | Marine viral communities from the oligotrophic San Pedro Time Series (SPOT) site, San Pedro Channel, CA, USA - 33 SPOT_SRF_2012-06-20 | ecosystem: Environmental > Aquatic > Marine > Strait...
ATTTCAACAAGTAGATAGATTAGAAAGACACCTTAGACTTGGTGCAGCTTATCCAGTATCTGATGATGGACAATCACCTAACTCATTCGTTACAGGTAGAGGATTAGAAGAACTAGGTCAATCAGCTTCATTACACGTTAGAGAATATCAAGGTGTGTTAAAAGAAGCTATGGAACAATTAGATGCTAAACGTCTTGAATATGATGAAGTAATGTTTCCTGATAAACGTAAACCTATTGCAGGTATGCATAACGGTACTGCGTTTAAAGAAATGTATACACCTACATCTGACATAGCCGAAATGTACGATACACGTAGAGTGTATGGTGTCATGGCAGGATTTGATGAACCACAAAAGATTATTACAGGACTGCAATTAAAACAACAAGGCATTATTGACACACAGACATTACAAGAGAACATGGATGGATTAGATAACATTACAAAGATAAAAGATAGAATTAATGCAGAGAAAGCAGAAACAGTTTTATTTGAATCTTTAATGTCACAAGCAGCACAAGGTAACCCACAAGCTACTCTTGCTGCAATAGAAATTAGAAAAAATCCACAAAACATGACAGACATACTAGATAAGTTTTATACAGCAGAAGGTGAAGAACCTAGTCAAGAAGAATTAGCATTACTAGGTCAACAAGGTGGACCACAAATTCCTACAGGTCCAGGTGGTGGATTACCAGGACTAGAACAAGTGTTAGGAGCAATAGGTCAAGGACCACCTCCACAAGGAGTTCCTAGTGGATAATGAAAAAATCTTAAATGAATTTTTTAATATAATTAATGCTGAAGATTGGTCTGAAGATGTTTTTGTAGGTACGCAAGAAGATACTAAACCACCTACAACTACACAATTTATAACTATACCAACACCTCATCCACATTTTTTTATTAATTTAACATTTGAATACGAATACAATCCAACATTAGGAGATGACTTATATGGCTAAATACAATAGAGGTAGAAAAAGTAAAGCATTACAAGAAGCTACTGACTTAACACAAGGAGGTGCATTTGCAGATATTGTTGCGCCACCAAGAATGGAAGGCGACCCAACAGGACAAACGACAGCATTAGAACAACAAGCAGGTGCTATTAGCCCAATACAAGAACAATCTACACCAACAGGTGGTATGCCTAGTATGCCTAACTTACCTCCTATGAATGTTTCTGCACCAACTAATAAAATGTCAGAACCTGTAACTGCAGGAATACCTATTGGAGCAGGAGATAATGGTGGTATGCCGATAGCTACAGATACAGTAGCAAATATTTTTAAAGCAGCGAAAAGAGTTATGCCTGACCCAATATGGGATGAGCTATTAGAAGCCGACTTCGACATAGGTTAATATGGGAGTATCAGGTAATTTCTTCTTACCTTCTCAGGTAAAACAAAACATTGCAAATAAAACTACTAAGAATGTTAGTGAGATTTCGCAATTTGAAAGAGCAATAACACCTGACTTAGCAGAAGCTATGCGTGATATAGCATATGCTTATCCGTCAATGGATAAACGTCTTGTTGCTTATTTACCATTAATGGGTTTAAAAGCAGATGACGAAGATACTTTAAAAATTGCACAGACACAACAACGTGCAATGGAAAAGAAACAACGTGTAAAAGTTAATACACAAGTAAATCCTTTTAGGAGAGGTGCGCAGTTATCTTTCTTAGCAATGGATTCTGCTTTCCAAAACATATCAAGAAACTTTAAATCATCTGTTGTTGCTGCACAAGCTAGTGATACATCAGTGTCTAAAGCAGTATTAGGAAATACATTAGCAGGTATAGTACCTGGAGATAATTTAACAGAATCAATCAGAAAAACTACATTAGGTAAAGATTTTAATGAAAAATATAATTCGACAAAAGAAGCATACGGAGAAAACGAATTTCAACGTGTGCTTAAAGAAAGAGCAGAAGGCAGACCTTTAAACTTAGGTACTGGTATTTTGCATAATTCAATAGCGTTAGAAGATACAGACGTATACAGTAAACAGATTAAATTAGGTAAAACACCAACAGAAGCATTTGAAGCTGCAGCAAAAGTTTATGGTAGACCAATCACAGAAGATTTTAGAAGAGATGAATACCAATTCAAATACACTACAAAAACAGGTGAACGTATACCTATATCACCAGGTCGTGTAGTAGCAGCACAATTTTCGCAAGAAGGTGATTTAAGATATGCTTTAGCTTCTACAATTATTGATGGTGCATTTAGATTAGGTGCAGACCCAATTAACTTATTATTAGGTTATGGTGGTGCAGCTAAGACAGCAGGTAGAAAAATTATTTCACAAGCTGAAGTTGCACAGTATGTAGATGATGCAGCGTTTATGACTAGAGCGTTACAAACTTTTAAACCTACTAAAAAAGGTGCAGAAGCTAGACGTTTAACATTTGGTAAAACAGCAGAACAAGTTATGGATTCTAAATGGGGAGATAAATTTGTCGAAGCATTAGCACAAAACGATTCTGTTGCACGATTAAAAGATATACCTGCATTAGGTAAAGTAGATGTAAAAGTACTTAACTTACTTACAAAAGTAAAAGATAAAAATTCTATGAGAGAAATAATAAGTACACTACTTAAAAACGGTGACTTATCTGATTTGATGGTTGCTCCATACTCAGGAACGTTTATAGGTAAAGAGATAGCTGAAGCATCATTTGGAACACCGTTAACTAAATTACCTATGCGACAATCAGTTGTTGCAGATATGGCTAATGAACTAGCAAAAAAATATGCAGGACAATCTGTAGACATTGCTCCACTTAGAAATACCATAGGAGCTTTATTAGGTAAAGTTAAAGACGACCCATTCAAAGGTGTTGTTGGTATAGGTGGTGCATTAAAATATGCATTGCCACAAAAAGTAAAAAGATTATTTGACTTAGCACCTAGTCGAATGGCATCAGTAAATCACATAGCTGAAACTATAGACAACATAGATGCAATAATGATTACTTTAGGTGAAGATGTAACTACAAGAGATTATTACATTCGTGAATTGTTAGAAGCAAGAAATCAAGATGATATAACACGTATTGTTAGAACAATGAATAAACGTATAGAAATAAAAGTCAAACAAGATAATCCTGATTTAGCTGATGAAGATGAGTTAGTTAAAGGCGTAATGGACTTTATTAATAATGAAATAGTAGAAAAAAGAAAATACTTTTATGATGATAAAGGACAACCCCTATCTTTTCCTGGTACTAAATTTAAGTATCGACCTGACAGAGTAGATGAACAAGGAAACATACTAGAAGCTACAGAGATAGCTGTACCTACAGCATTTTCTATTGGACAGTTTGCAGATAACTATACACCGCTAATTGATTACAAAGAACTTGGTAGGTCATTAGCTTCTTTTAGAAGAATGGTTGGTCCAAAAAGAACTGGTTTAAATAAATTTTTATCTACTACGTGGCGTAATTCAGATTACAAATTAACTACGAAAATATTAGAAAATGCAAAAATACCTACTAGAGGATTAAAAAAGAACTTACGTACAGGACAAACATCTTTAGCACCTAGTGGTTGGATAGATTATTTATACTCCGATTACATTATGCAACGTGCATTAAAACCATCATGGATGTTAAGGTTTGCACTGACATTACGTGTACCACCTGAAGAAGCTGTACGTATTGCTATGTATGGCGGACCGAATGTATTTACACACCCAATGTTATTAGCTTCTATGAAAACAAATGGTCTATTTAAAAACAGTCCATTAAACGTTCAGTTAGTAGATAGCGTAGGTGAACAACTATGGACTACGTCTATAGCTGCCGACCAAATAGATTCAATAGCAGAAACATTAGGTAATGTAGATTTACAAAAATCATTGCAAACAATCAAATATGATGACATACAGCAGATAATGAAAGTTACAAGATTAAATACAAATGCATCAGGACAAGTAGGCGATTCGTTTATACAAAATGTTATTGATGGTGGTAATGCAACAGACTTTGCGTTTGATGAAATAAAAGGAAAGTTAAAAAAATTAGGAAAACAACAAGTAACATTCAAATCTGACTTTGGCAATTTAGTTAGACTTGAGGACGAATTTTTACCTTTTGCTAGTTTAGGTAATTTAAAAGATAAAAATATATCAGTTGTACCCAACAAAAAATATAGACAAGTATTTATATTTGATACTAAAGAAGAAATGCAACAAATAATAAATAACTATGCAAATAATCCATCTATACAAGAACAACTTAAAAAATTAAGTCATGGTTTGTCTATACAGTTAAAAGAAAACTCTGTAATATTAGATGTTGCTTTACAACTTGATAATGGTAATACACTAAAAGAAACAGAAGTAGCATTAAAAAATGCATTAAGTATTGCTATAAAAGCACATCAACCAAAAATATATATAAGAAATACAGCGTTTGATTTATTACCTGATAGTAACCCTATAAAAAACAGTGCTAAACCAATAGACAATGGCGCTTTATTTGAAGTTTCTGTATATGCACAACCTGACCCACGTATAGATAATGTAGATATTAATTCACCTGTGATACAAGAAGTTATGGAGTACTTGTTTGATAGTAACTTTCAAACAGCTAAAAAAATAATAAACAAGAAAGGTGGATATGCACAAGCTGCACCTTCAGGTACTTTCTTTAATACAACATCTGAGTATGTCAGTACTATGTCAGAACAATCTTTATTAAAAAGATTAAGTCCACAGGGTAGAGCATTAAATGCTGCTGAAGATTTTTACATTAATGTAGATAAATACATTATTGACGAAGGACAGAAGGCACAAATAAATCCACAATGGTGGCGTGGTTGGATTCACGACATGATGCAAAAAGCTAATGACCCATTGTATGTTGTTGTAGCTAGAGATGGTGCTAAAAAAGCTATGGATTACTTTACTAATACTACACAAGGTAAAAAATATATTAAAGAATTAATACGTAGAAGTGATGACCCTGATGTAAGAGCTGTCTTAAATAATGAAGAAGATTTATTGAAGTATCTAAAATCTGCTGAATATGAAGTAGGTAGATTACAAGGTAATCAAACAAGAAAAATATTACGTGGTGGACAAGAGATAACAGAAGAACAAGCAGGACAAATGATACGTAATGCTGATGGTAGTTTTAACTTTCCTGATTACGAAGTAGATTTAAACATGGGTGCAAACAGTGTGCGTGAGTTTATATCTACTGGTGGTTTTATTGATGGTGAAGATTATTTAGAGTTATCACAAAAATATGCTGTGTTATCTAGTAAGTCAGAAAAATACTTTGGCGATTTTTATAACAAAATAAAAAAAGTGTTTGACGAAGATATTGTAAAACTAGACTTAGGTCCTAGAACACAAGCATTTAATAACAATCCTAACTTAACCGTTACAGGACAAATGGCTACAAGTGCTTTAAGTAAATTTGATGAGAAACTAGGGAATGCGTATAGTATTTTATTAGCTAAACCATCTGATTGGCTAAACCGTGACCCTATGTTTAGATGGTCTTTTTATACATTAGCTGAAGATTTAATGCCTTTTATGACAGAGGATGTCAAGAAAGAATTTATTGTAGGTGCTAAGACGTGGATAGATGGTAGTGAGTTGTACGAAAACTTACTAAAGAAAGCAGATTTACCTGCAGGTGAGAATAGTATTGAAACACTAGAACAAGCAGAAACATTACTTAAATACAAAGCTATGGAAGAAGTTAAAAATCTTTTATACGCTAGTTCTGATAGACACGTGTTATCTGATGTTATGTCATCTTACATACCTTTCCCTGAAATATGGCAAGAAGTTATAAAGACTTGGGGTAAGTTGTTAGTAGAGAATCCACAAAAGTTTAACAGAACACGTATTGGTATTGATAGAGGTAAAGATGCAAAACCTTGGGATACAGATAATGCTTTCTTTACATCAGACCCAGTAACTGGTGAGTTAATGTTTAATTATTTAGACGTGGCTAATGTTGCAACATTTGGAATACCTAAACTTATAGGTAGTGCATTTGGTTTTGCACCATTACAAAAAGGTTTATTAGGAGAAGATTTAAGAGATGAGGGTGTACAAGTAAAACCATACGGATTTATGGAAGGTCTTAACTTAATATCTGCTAATGGTTTCTCACCTGGTTTCGGACCTATTGTTACATTGCCTTTTAAATTCTTAACAAAGATAGCAACAGTACCTGGATTCTTTAATGATTTTATCCTAGGTAACTTTGAACAACCTGGTGGTGAAATAAACTTTCTTAATGAGTTACCTTCGTGGGCTAAGTCGTTATTAAAATCAGTTCCTTATACACAAGAAGCTACAGAAGAAATCAATGCTTCCTATTCTAAAACTGTTATGGACCTATTTACCTTGTATTATTACGCAGGTAAATGGACACCTGATGATGAAGAATCAATCAAGATAGCTATGCAAGAAGCAGAAAGTGCAGCAGCTATGCATTGGTTAATACGTGGTTCTGCACAAGGTTCACTACCTACAGGCATACAACCAAGGTATGAAATTAAAGATAAGAATGGTGCTTGGTGGACTATGCAAGTATTAGGACAAAAATATCAACAAATGTTAGAAGCTAATCAATTTGATTATTTTGTAACTACACAACAGTTCGTGCAAAGATTTGGTATGAATCCTATACCACTTAGACAATCATCTACTGTTAAAAAAGGTAGATACCCAGTTAAAAAAGAATCATATGCTTTTTGGCAAAAAGAAGAGAACAAAGAACTTATGGAAAGAAAACCATATACCGCTATACATTTAAAACCTGACCGTATGGATGATGAGTTTTCGTTATCTGCATTTATGGCAGGTGGAGAAACTTTAAATCCAAATGCATATGAACGTGCTGCAGTACAGTCGTTATTACAGTTTGAATTAGAAGAGTATAAAGAAGTTCTTAAAGAAGATGACACAATGACTCCACAAGCAAAACGTGAGGATTACTCTAGCTTCAGAACAAAAAAAGAAGAAGAGTATGGAGTTATATCATACGGTAGTTTAGGAGATGCTGTTGTACAAGCAGATAAATACCAAATTATCTTAGAGCTTAGAGATTGGAAAAATGAACCTTTGCTTAAAGAATCACCTGCATTTGAACCGTTACAGAAATTCTTTGTAGAATACGATAGAGCTATACAAGTAGTACTAAATGGTGGTACATTTAGAGGAACAGAAATTCAAAGTGGTGGTATTCCTGGTAAAACTGCTGCTACACTTAGTGGTACATCAGGAAACATTGATTTAATACGTGAATCACTTGATGCTTATGCTAGAGAGTTAGCATTGCAGTATGAAGATACAGAGTGGATTAGTATTTATCTAAGTAGTTTTTGGAAAGAGTTAGACAATAGAAGGTATTTGAAATAATGGATGATAAAACTTTACGTCAGATAAAAGGTTATCTTGAAGAATTAGATGAGAGTAAAGGTTATCCTGCTGATTTTAATGTTCTTGTATCTGAGATAAACAAATTAATAAACATACCTATACGTACAAATATAGATGGAAAAATATCTGCAGAACCATATACATTATCTTATTTATTATCACGTCCTAGTAGAAACGAATTAGGTTATGATTTTGAATCTATTGACCCTTATGTAGATGGTTTAACACAACCTGAAAACCTAGAAACTTATATTAACTCTTTAACACAATTTCTTGAAGATGCTTCTATAGAAAAAGAAACAACTGCATCAACAGGAGATACATATAAAATACAAGTAATAGGTAACTTTGATGCAGTAATCAGTATACAAAATTCAATTACTGATTGGAATACTGAATCTACAAAAGAACAAAGTTTTACAGTAGATAGTCCTAAAGTGCCTGGCATTTATACAGCACCAACCAGGACGACAGACCCTGAAACAGGTCAAACTAGATTTAGTTCCTATGAGTATTACTCAGGACCTAACATGGCTATCAATGAAAGTAATCAATACATTGACCCTGAAACAGGCGGTTTAAAAAAAGATAGTGAAGGTAACGTATTAAGACCTGTATTTAGAGCAGGTGCAGCTTCAGCAATGTTTGAAGGTTTATCACAAGAAGCTATATTTGAATTACAAAAAGAACTTATTGATTTAGGGTTAGACCCATCACAGTATGCATTTAATCCTGGTGTTATAGACTTCAGTGCTACAAGCGGTGAAATAGATTTCGTAGCTAGATTAATGACACAAGCTAATGATGCTAATGCAATGTTTCCTACTTTAAATCTAATAGATAAAGATTCAGATACTTTAGTTGGTATGTTAAGACCATTTCTAGATTACAAAAAAACAACCGATATAAACACTAATGCATTTATAGAAAGTTTGTCTGATGAATTTGCAGGTGAAATAGTACCACCAACAGAAGCAGAGATTAAATCTATAGTAGATAAAGAGTTTGCATCAAGAGGATTGTATGCAACTGCTAATGATTACGGCAAGTATGCAACAATATTTAGTAATTTAAAAAAGGATGCAGCAACTAGACAAGCAGAGATAGAAAAGAACAAACCATCACTAGGTGATGTTATTGGCTTATCTAAAACATTTGCACAAGGTGCTACAGAAGGAGGTATGTATACATACCCAGGATTTGGTATTACTACACCTACTGCAGAAGAAACTAGAAAACAATTAGGTAAACCTTTACTACAACCTATTGACCCAGTGTTTGAATTAGGTAAGATTATAGACAATGTTGAATCAGGTAGAATAGACGCAAGTCAAGAGATAGTCGGTAGACAAGCTGCTGCAACAGAGTTTAAAAGAAACTTTATGGTATTTGAGGAGAATTTTTAATGTATAGTCCACAACAATTATTTCAATTTATTAGCTATGCAAAAAATTATCTTGAATTACAAGATGTTGAATTTAAAAGTAGTGATGTTTTATTAGACCCTAACAAAGAAGAAGATGTAAATAAACTTATTGCTATTGCATTAGCAGAACACAGAGATGGTGATGTACCATCAGGTTTTGCACAAAACATACCTGGTGACCAAGGTAGGTCAAGAGGACCATGGCAAATATACGGAAGTACATGGGAAAGTGTTTTACGTCAATACAGTGTTTTTAAGAATGTAGAAGATATTAATGATGCACTAGATGACCCTGGTATGAATGCTATAGCTGCAGTAATTATTGCTCAGTATGATGTTGGCGAAAGAAAAGGTATTGATAACTGGTCTACAGTAATTAATGACCCATTTCAAATTAAAGCAAACACAGGAGATTTTATAGAAGCAGCAAAACAATATGACACAAACCTTATAGAGAATCCAGTACAAGAACAAGATGCTGAAGGCAACATTACAGACATACCTGCTGAACCTACATTGTTATCTAATCGTAATCCAGTAACAGGAAACGTTATGGAAGAAGAATCTATGAGTATTGCTAATATGGCTTCTGATTTAAAACGTGCCAAAGTTGGTGGACTGTTTAAAAATAATGAAGAAGTAGTAACTTATAGTGGTAACAGAGTTAGACGTATGTCAGGTCAACAAATAAATAACGAACATAAAAATTTATTGGCAGATGTAAACGTTGGAGATTTAAGTAATCAAGAAATTATAGACTTGTATTCTAAAAACGTACATCCATATTTATCTTACAGTTCTAGTTTTAGAGGTATAGATATGCAGGGTGATGGACAAAACATTGTTGACTTATTACAAAATAAAAAGTTTAGTAATAGAGATAACTTCTATGTACCAGGAGAAAATAAAGTTATAACTGGTGAACAAGTTAATCAAAGAGTCAATGCAGTTAAATCTTATATGTACCAATACTTCTTAAATAAAAAACAAGAAGAACCATTGGAACAATTAGATAGTGTGTATGAATATATATTTAGAACAGCATTTCCTTATATAAAAGTAGAAGATGATGTTGAAGATGCAGTAGGTAGTACACCACAAGCTATGCCACAAGCATTTCCTGGTACAGAATTACCTACACCACAAGCTATGCCACAAAACAATAGTACAGAAGCTGCACCTGGGTTTTTAAACAACCTAGAAAAAATATTAAGAGTAAAGCCACAAGGTAGTAAAGTACGTAAAACAGAAGAAAGTGTTAATCAAGCGAGAGATTTTTTAAATAGATGAATGAAGAGATACTAGAATTTATACAAGAAGAACCTGAAGCTGCAGAATTTGTATCAGGTAATGTAGTTCTATGGGATAAGTTAGGTATACGTGATATAGAAAAACTTAGACAAGAAACAGATTACCCAGGAGATGCAGAAACATTTAAAGATTATTTTTACGCAACAATGTTCGCATGACTTTACAAGAGCTTCTTTCAAGAATAGAAAGTAATTTAGCAGATACCATAACACAGCAGGATGGTTTTGATGTATCAAACTATCCAAACATTGAAGATGCTAGAGCTAATCTTAAACAATTGTTACAAGGCGCTGCTACTGAAATTGTTGAACAAGGAGCAGGTTCTAATATTGATGTATCAGGATTTGTTAGAGATTTTACAACAAAAGCTACAGATATTATAAACACACAACTACAAAATGCAGAAATATTTACAGTAACTGTTAATGAAATAAGTGACACTATAAATAATGCTTTTATCAGTCTTACAGGAGATGGTAATGTGTCGACTTTACTTAGTAATATGCGACAAAATCTATATCGTGAAGGTGTCATACAACCGTCTGATATAGATACTTCAGGAACAAGTCCTAATGCAGTAGGACGAGGAACTAACCTGCCTGAAACTTTTGACGAAGTCTTAGATAAGTTTATTACACAAGCAACTGAAGTTGGTGAAGAGAAGGTTGTAGATATATTTAAGTCAATAAAAAATAATAGCGATATAAAAGAACTTGTAGGAGATAACTCAATGAGAGTAGAATATCTACAAAGGTTTCTTATAGACATAGATATTTACAATTCGTCTTTGTATGGTGAAAAAATGAAAATAACGGCAGAGATGGCTAGAAAATTTGATGAGGAATTTGTAGAGGTGTTACAAAAATATGCAAAAGATAAAGGTATGGTTTTAGAACTAAGTATTCAAAAAAATTTTGATACAGTACATAATGAAGGTTCAAGGAGAAATAGAAATACTGCTTCTCCTAATTATGCAGCTAATAAAAGTAATGAAAACAGAACAACAAAAATTTATTTTCCTGAAGAAACAGATGATGTAGCTAAACGTGTTAAGGAATACATTGACGTAAAAAAAAGAGTTTTTACTGAAACTGAAAATATTCGTTTTGCTGAAATAACACCTGGTGGACCTGAGTTTACAACTAATGTGACTAATCACAAAAAGTATGGCGAATATATTGCAAGTATTTTTGGAAGTAAACATCCTGAACTAAATGCTTTTTTTGATACACAAGATGTAAAAGTTATAATGATTGGTGGTAGCATAAAAGGAAGTAATGCTGAAAGTAATATATCTCCTTTGTACAAAGGTGGTATAAAAAAATACTTTGAAAAACTTGCAACTAAAGCCAAAGGTGAAAAACTTAAACCTTTTACCGACAAACCTAGTTACACATTAGGAACTGTATGGAATGGCAATATTATAAACCTAGTTGCTTCTGATTCTCGTAGAGCAAATTCAGTTTCTAATAGCGTTAGCTACCAACCTACCCAAAACTTTCTGACTATGGACACAAATTTTTATAGTACAAATCCTGCGACAGTTAGAGGTTATTACCCTAATCTTGCAGATGGCGGTGATGTTTTTAGAAAATGGAAAAACCAATTATATTTTGCTTCGCAAGAATGGTTTCAAGGTATATTACATTTGGCAGATTTAGATAGTGTGAATATGGAAGTAGGCGCTATGAATGGTCAAGTAGGTAATCTTTACCAATTTGGTGGTTTTATACCTATTACAAAACCTGAAGATACAAGGATTACTTCTATGGGTACAATGGTAAGAATACCTAACAAAAATAGAAAGCTAAAAGACGGTTGGAAAGTTGTTAGAGAAAGTGGTGAATGGAAATCACAAAATGTAGGAGGACGAGCAGTATCAAGCGCTTGGGGTTCTCCTTATTCAGAAAACTATACATGGGAACGTAAACAATTTAAAGACATAGAATCTTCACCAAGACACCAAGCATTGTTAGGAATTTTAGAAGCTGACTACAATGACACATTTCATAGTGGACAGATAAGTGACATAACAAGACACATACTAAATTTAGGTGGACTAAATAATCTAAGTACAGGCGACATCAAAATGGCTATGGAAGAAATCATAGACTCAGGCGACTTTGATGGTTTAAAGTATATCGTTGGAGCAGAGGATGTTTCAACTACACGAAACAGTTTATTTACTAACGTGGATGATATAAAACTTTTAGCTAAAGTAATGCTTCGTACAACTTCATTAAGAGATATTACAGGAGTAACAATTAATCGAGGAGATTTATCTGATAATATTGCAACAAGATTAGATACAAGTAGTTTTTTAACAGGGCAACCTGACAGCAAAGAAGTTCTTAATGTGTTCAATGAGATACTAGATAATCAAGATACTGCTGTGTTAGAAAATAGTGGCATATATCAGATAGAAAAATTTGATGAAGGTTTAGAAATAGAAGGTTATGATGGACCAACTGTATCTGAATATTACTATGGAACTTCTAATATTGATGGAAGTTCTACTGCTGAATCATCTAACTCAGCAGGTGAAAGACTTGCAAGAGGCGAAGATATAACAAGTTCAACACCTCAAACTGCTTATGCAGCAAGACAAATATACAATTCTAATCCAAGTAGTATAGTAGGTTTAGCAACTTATAATTCACCTTTAACATTAGATACACCTGGTACTTTTGGGTTACACGTTTTACCTGAAGATTTTCGTAGTATGCCTGGTGCAAGTGTAGTATCAGCAGATGATATGAGAGCAGCACCTGCGGCAATGCGCTTTGCAGATAATACTAATATCTATAGAGAAATACCTGAATATGTAGGAGATTCATATTCATATACCTACCGTGTATCTGATAGTTTTAGACATAAATTTACAAAATACCTTAATGAGTTATATAAAGAACAAGGATTTACTCTACTAGCAGTGGATATTGAATCTATGGAAGATGGTAGAAGAGCTTTAGATTACATGGAAGTAGGAGCTATTATAGAACAAAATATTGATGGACAAGTCAACATTATAAAAACATATGATACTTTTGCTTTTAGTGTAGGTGGTGGACCAACATTAGCTTCTAATGATTTAACTGTGGTATCTCAATTAAGTACGTCTTATCGAGAAGAAGTAGCTCGTGCATTAAATCAATCATTTATAGATGAAGGTTTTAATATAACAGAATCTTCAGGTAGTGCATTTGGTAATTGGATTCATCCTGCAGGAAGAGTAGGAGAACAAATGAATGTAGTAAATAGCAACTCATCAAGTCTTAGTAATCAAATAGAATCTCCAACGTATGTAAGATATATAACAGATGTTACAACAGAAGGTGTAGAAAGTGCTACACAAGCAAATGTTAAAACTAAATCTACTGTTAGAGATATAACACCACAAACTTTTTATTCACAAAGAACTCTAACTGGTTTAGGTATAGCAAATGAAGCTGTACAAGAAACTTTAGATGAATTAATTGATGCCTTTGATAATGAAATTACTGGAGCATGGTCTACTGATATAGTTGTAACTTTGCCGTCAGAATATACTACTCAAATGGTAAGAAAAAATATAGGTACTATTGTTAAACGTTCAGGACAAACACCAACAATTACTATGCTTGACAGTTTGCAAGGACTTGACCCTTTACGTATAGAGAATGGAAAAATAATAATTCCTGAAACAGACGCATATGTATCAATGGGTTCTTTAAATCTGTTAGTACCTGATAAAGATTTTTTTAATAACAAATTAGAAAGTGTATTAGCATACGCAACTACTCATGTAACTAGTCAAGCAGTTCTACCTTCTTCATTAAATAACGAAAATTTACCAAGGTATGCAATAAATACAGGAGATATTGTTTCATTATTTGATGATGAAAATTTACCACGTATACGCTCATCTTATAGCTTAGGTGCAGATATAGGTGATGGAGGTACAGATTATATAGGAATACCTTTTGACGAGAATAGACCACCAGTAGGTAGTCAACCTGACAGTATGACACTACGTAAAATTGCTAGAAGTTTTGCTAAAACTAAAACTGGTAAAACATTAGGACTAGCTTGGAAAACAATAGACATAGGTGAAACACTTATAAGTAAAGCATTTGCACAAGCACAGAAAGCAGCTTTAGCAGCAGGTGCAACAACACTAGGTGGAGCAGCAGCATTTGCAGCTAGTGCC
>Ga0181410_1000732_pt1 | contig 14338 bp, 8 predicted proteins | sample 33SPOviralmetaG_FD_130112 | JGI IMG/M metagenome (GOLD analysis project Ga0181410, IMG submission 130112) | Marine viral communities from the oligotrophic San Pedro Time Series (SPOT) site, San Pedro Channel, CA, USA - 33 SPOT_SRF_2012-06-20 | ecosystem: Environmental > Aquatic > Marine > Strait...
AGAAGCCTATTCTTTACTAAACCATTTGAGAGGCGCTACTCTAAATATATAGCACTATATCACAAGGCAGTAGCTGACGATATTGCAAACAATATATCAAATCAAATAAGAAAACAAATTAAAGCACAAAAAACTAAGTAATGGAAAGAGTAATAAAAACAAGAAGTCCTTTTTACCTTCAATTTGAATCACTACCTGCAGAGCAAGGAGCTACAAACTTCAATAAGTACTCTGAGGACTTATCATCTTGGGTTTCAACAAATATGACAGTAACCGCAAACGACACATCAGCTCCTGATGGTAACAGCACAACCGCGGACAAGATAGAAAGAACATCAACAGCGTCTTCTTACGTGGTAGTTAACAGCCTTAAACCTGAAGGCACTCAAGTAAGGACTTATACCGCTTCAGTATTTGTAAAGCAAGAAGACAGTAGGTACGCCTCTTTTAGCGTTCAAGGAACTTACCCTAGTAGAGTTTATGTTCAGTACGATTTTGAAAATAGGGTTATAAACAAGTCTCTAGACTTTGCCGATATGTCTGTAGTCAGTACTCAAGTGGAGGAGTACAACGGTTGGGTCAGAATAGGGATAACTTTTGTGTCTGATGACAGGAACTCGTTAAGTTTATTAATGTCTCCTATGAATGACGAAATAGTAGACACTTTCGCAGATAGCTCATCTGATGCTAGTCTATATGTTTGGGGCGCTCAAATAAACCTAGGCACATCTTTGACGTCTTACATACCTAATCTGTCAACAGGAACTTCAGCAAGGGCAACCACAACCTCAGCGACAGAGAGGGAGGTTACTCTAAATTTATCTATTTGGGAAGGTATGAAAGATAACTCTGACTTTATTGACAACCCTACGTATTCAATAGCAAAGAATCCAACTGACGGAATGACTACTTTTGAAATAAGCGAGTTCGTTAGGGACTTTATTAAGCAAAATAGCAACACCTCAGCGGGTACGGTTTGGGTTTACGCTACTTTAAGCGATAATGATACTTTTATACAACCATACGACAGGCAATACTTGTTTTTAGCTACAGAAGGCTACAATACAAGAAAGGAAGGCGTAGCAACGGTTTATAACTCTGATTCTGCTGTTATGTTAGCTCAAACTAACACAGATATAACCATCCCTGAGGGGATGACTATAAATATACCTGTATATTCAGACGAAGAAGGCTCATACTCTATAGATTCAGGCTCAGACGTATCTTTTAGTACTTTAATAAACACTCAAGCAGTATCTAGCTTAAATACTGAAAGAATACACAACATCCCTGTGAGCTCTACTGACTCAGTTGTTGAGGTTAAGCATTTTGGCGATGTTATTCACACTATTAACGTATCTGTAGCAGATTGTAGCAAATATCCTGCTAATATGTTAACTTTTGTTAATAAATTCGGTGCTAAACAGGATTTATACTTCAATATGAAGTCAACTCAGAGAGTTACTGCTAAATACGAGAACTTTAAAAGAAATACACTAGATTTTAGCGATTTAACAGATAATAGCTTAAAACACGCTAGAAAAAGGGTAGTAAAGACAACGAATGAAACCTTTAAACTAAACACAGGGTTTATAACTGAGAATAATGCTCAAGCTATTGAGGAATTACTTGTTTCTGAGTATGTTTGGCTAACTCAGGAGGATTCTACTGTTATTCCTGTAAATATCACAGATAATAACATCACAAGAAAGACACACCTCAACGATAAGCTAATTCAATACACTATTAATGTAGAAGCTTCTGCTCCTTACTTAAATAATTTTAGATAATGAAGTACGAACTTGAAATATACGTAGAAGGTCAAAGGTTAGATACTTTTGACTTCGAATCAATCAATCTCAAGAAATCTACTAAGGATTTTAAAGATATATCTAAGGTTTTTACTTCTTTCAGTAGAAGTATTACTGTTCCTGCTTCTAAGACGAATAATAGAGTCTTTAAGCACTATCAAAACATAAATATAGTCCAAGGAGGCTTTGATGCGAGGTCTTTAAAGGACGCTGAGCTAAAAATTAATGGTAATAGCTTAGAAAAAGGTAAAATAGCCTTAGAAAGCGTTAAAAAGCGTTTAGGGACAGCTCAGAGCTACACAGTAAGGTTTTATGGTGGATTAACTGAATTAAAAAAGAGACTAGGAGAGGATTATATTCATAACCTAGATACCTCTGCAGATAATATAGACGACCCTGACTACAAGAGTCTTCTTTCTGCTAACTTATCAGCGAATCCAAACGTAGCCTTTATTCTATCGTCTTTAAATAGGAGATTTATATACGTACGGAATAACTACAACTATGTATCTGATAATGATTTAAGCGGTCAAAACATTGTAAATATAGCTAGAGACTTCACAGGTGGATTCTCTACTATATCTGACGAATACGGAGTAGTAGATAGTGACTTAGTCGGTGCTTATAGAGTGGGAGCTATAATAGATGCTATTGAGTCTAAATATAACTTAAACTTCACAGGTGCGGTTGATTTTGACTATATATCTAACTACAGAATACTTCTAAACTCATCAGACAGAGATGTTAATATCTCTACTATGAATGAATACATAGACTACACTCTTAATTCTAATACTCATCAATTCCCTAAGAACACTCTACAAGGTGAGTCATCTCCTTCAGGGTACTTCCCTACGCTATTCAATGCGTCAGGTAATAAAATAACAACAACAGACGAATTTGAGAGTAGATTTTTGCCTGAATTATCTCAATACGACAAAACAAGAGGAGTACAGACAAAGCATCAATTAAGAGTATGTGTCACCACTACACTAAACACTTTTGAGGTAGATGTATTAAGAAATGGGGAAGTAGTAGGTACTATAAGTGAGTCACAATCTCAAGAGACTGCATCAAGTGGTTGGTTTGGAGCTTTTGACTTTAACTCAGGAACAGATACTAGATTCAGTACTGACCAATATGAAGGAGCTGCGGATTGGACTTTCAAAGCTAGAGCTGTAGGTAATGGTAGTTTAACAATATCTTATAGGTTTGGTAAGCAAAGAAGTCAACAGGCAACAGGAGCATCTCCTGAGTTTACATCTTACGACTCTTTCACTATAGCTACGACTACTTCAGGGGATAGCTTCTACAATGTGTCTTCTAACTTGCCTAAATTAAAAATAAAGGAGTTTATAGGTATATTAACAAAGCAGTTCAACCTTATCCCTGATGTTACTATAAACGAGTCAGGAACCCACACAGTAGACTTTAAGCATTACGACTATTATATCAATCAAGGCAATAGCTATGACATTACTGAGTATGTAGATATAGATAGTGAGATAGTAAAACCTGCTAACTTTTACAGCGGCATTGAGTTCAACTATAAAGAACCTGAGTCTGCTATGCAACAGGCGTTTTTTAAGGTTAACAATAGAGAGTATGGCTCTCTAAATTACGAAGTATCACAAAATAGCGAGAGAATTACAGGTAATTCGTTTGAAATGAATCTAGACACTCATAGGCTACCTATAGAGAGACTAGTAGACTTAACTTTAGGAATATCAACCGTAAATTGGCTGCAATTAACAGACCTAAACAACGAAAAAGTAGACCTAGGAGCTGTTTTCTTATACGCTATGAATGACTCGACTACTATAAACTACAATACAGGTTCAACTAATCAGACTATAGCGGATATAGTAATCCCTTCAAATATGTATTATAACGGTCAAGATTCTGACAATCAGGAGCTTGCTGTATCAGGCAACTTCTTTGGTTCTGAGTCTGATGAATACTTTGCTAACTCTAAAACATCTAGTTTAGGATTGGTTAATTTGTATTGGGATTCTTATTTGTCTTTAATGTTTGATGCTAGAACAAGAAAAGTTAAGCTATCTGCATTTTTACCTGAGCAAACTATGTTAAACTTAAAAACTAATGATAAGTTAAATATAAACGACAGAAAATTCTTAATAGAATCTTTTGAGACTAACTTTGGAACAGGTAGGACTTCTTTTGAGCTTATAGAAGTAACTAGTGAGCTTCTTAATTTATTTAAAGTTAATGATAACGACTTCTCTAGTGAATTATCTGCTTTAACCATTACACAATATAAACACGTAGGATTACTTTCTAACGGAGAAATGACTAATATAACAGGGTCAAATGTTAATGTTATAGGTAATGTAAAGAATAGATTTGTAACTATCGACTAAGGCAAAACACAACTCTCCTAATAAATAATGTTTTATAGTATTATTTTTTGGGAGATAACTCTCTACTAGATATTCGGCTAAACCTATTCAATCGTCTATGCGTTAAATAACCATAGAAGGGAAAGACCTGTACCTTACCCACTCAGTACCACTCTAGCGTGTTTCGATTCCGTATCAGTAGGGAATACTGCATACTTTCTAAAAAGAAAAAGCTCCCAAGGTAGAAGATTGAGCGCAGTCCGACGTGAGCTTAGTTTTCCTTGAGAGCTTAGAATTTTCAAATATTTTACTCTTTCGTCGGTGCTGTCTTCTATATTAAAAACAAAATATAAAAGTTTTTTAACATTATCAATGTTTCACTTCTTAAAGTACCCTGTTTTTAAATAAACACTTATGATTAAGCTAATACAGATGCTATTAAAGGACTCTGAGAGCAACTCTAAGGCTATTTTAAGAGCTAAAGGGCGGTATAAGTACCCTAACAATATTAAGGAACTTAAAAACTATTTAAAGCTAGTTAAGAATGGCTAAAGAGACAAGAACAGTACACGTTAAAGTTACGTCTAACGTATCAAGTATAGGAAAAGAAACAAGTAAAGCAACCAAACAAGCAGGAGGCTTAAAAGGTGCATTGAAAGGCGTTGGAGGCGCTGCCGCTATTGCTACAGGTGGAATCCGCTCAATGGCTGCTGCCTTATTATCTTCAGGAGTTGGTGCTATTGTAGTCGCCTTCGGCTCGTTAGTGTCTGTCTTAGGCTCTGCTATGCGTGAATCTATGGAGTTTTCTAAAACTATGTCAGGACTTCAGGCTATTCTAGGAGCTGATAAAAGTGCTATGGGGGATTTCTCTAAAGAAGCAAAGCGTTTAGGTGCTACTACTGCTTTTACAGCCTCACAAGTAGTTGAATTACAAACTGAATTTGCGAAGCTAGGTTTCACTAAGGATGAAATTCTAAACGTAACAGAGGCGACGCTTAGTTTAGCTGCTGCGTCAGGTACTGACTTAGCCAACGCTGCAATGGTCGCAGGTGCTACCCTCAGAGGTTTGGGCTTAGATTCTAGCCAAACAGCTAGAGTAGCTGACGTTATGGCTGACTCGTTTACTAAGTCAGGGTTAAACATAACCTTATTTCAGGAGTCAATGAAACTCGTAGCTCCAACTGCAGCAAACTTAAAGGTAAGCCTAGAAAGGTCTACTGCTGCTTTGTCTATTTTAGCAGATGCAGGTATAAAGGGCTCAATGGCAGGAACTAACTTAAGAAAAGTGATGTCAGAGCTCTCTCTCAAGACAGGAAAGAGCTTTAGAGAGTCTTTAACACTTACTAAAGCGAAAATGGAAACTTTGACTAGCGACACGGAGAAAATGGCTCTAGCTAAAGAGTTAGTGGGGCAAAGGTCTAAAGATACGCTTTCTATACTGATTAAAAACATAGACCAATTAGACAGGCTAGAGGAATCCTACAATGGAGCTGCAGGTGCTGCTGAAAGAATGGCTAAGGTACAACTAGACAACTTGTCAGGAGATATTGTAATATTAAAGTCTGCTTGGTCAGGTTTACTGTTGTCTTTTGAGGATGGTGAAGGAGGTCTAAATAGATTAGCGAGATTCGCAGTTCAAAACCTTACAAACTCATTAACTGCCGCTACAAACGCTATTAATTTCTTAGGTTTTACTATGGAGTACTACTTCGGAAGTAATAGCTCTGAATTTGAAACAGGCGTAAGCAATAGAGCTGCTATGATTGGCCTTATAGTAGGTAAAATTAAGAAAATGGCTGCAGAGATTAAACTGACTCTAGCGGATGTACCTTTATTTGGTAGAATGTTCGACAAAGACCAACTCCAAAGAGACTTAGACGAAGCGGTCACTATGGTTGCTTTTGCTTCTCAGAAAATGGCAGAGAATGACGCTCTAGGTAAGAAAGCACAAGCTGAGAAGGGTGACTTTTGGACTCAATGGGAGGAGAAAAAGAGAAGGTTAGAGTTTAAAAAGACACAAGCTATTAAGTCAGCTACTTCTGAGGAGTTTATAGAAGGTCAAGGTGACAATGTAGATAAGGAACTAGACCAAGAGAAAGCCAAGAGAGAGAAGTTTAGGAATACTCTTAGAATGAAAGAGGAGGACTTTGAAGATGAAACTGAACAAGCTAAGATTGAGAGAAAGATGCAGAGACATTTAGCTGAAATGGAGACCCTTGGCTTTACTGAGACTGAAATGAGAGAGCTTTCTCAAAGTATTGAAGACTACTATGCAGGATTGCAGAAACAGAAAAGAGATGAGTCAGAAGCTGAAGAGCTTGAAAGACTAGAAAGAGAAAGACTAGCTAGAGTCAATATGATGATGTCTAACCTTGACAACGCTGCTAGAATAGCAGGAGAAGAAACTAAGCTAGGTAAGGCTTTACTTGTAGCTAAGCAACTGATGATGGCTAAGGAGCTTTTTATGTCAGCTAAAAACGCAATACTAGAGGCTAAGATTAAAGCTGCTAAGTCCACAGGTAGTGTTACTGAAGGATTCGCTAAGGCTACAGCTACATTAAACCCCGCTGTCATTGCAGGGTATGCAGTAAGCGCAGCAGGAATTATCTCAAGCATTGCTTCAGCTTTTAAAGCATCTAAAGAAGCATCTGCAGCAGTAGGAGTCTCAGGAGGAGGCTCTACTCCAACGGTAACAGCACAAGCTCCTAGTTTCAATGTAATAGGTCAACAGACAGCAGGTGAACAAGCTATCGGCTCTAGATTAGATGCTCTTGCAGGTGGCGCTCTTAAAGCTTACGTAGTAGAGGGAGAAGTGACTAGCGCTCAACAACTTAACAATCAGGTAGAGAACGCTGCTTCTCTTGGTTAATAAAAGACCTAAAAATTGTTTTTAAATAAAGTACGTTATGAATATATATGAATTACTAATTGACGAGAATGAAGACTATAGCGGAGTGCAAGCGATTTCAATCGTAGAGAATCCTGCTATACAATCTGACTTTGTAGCTCTAGCTGACGAAAAGCCTGTAATTCTAGCACGTACTAATGAAGACAAACGTATCTTAATGGGTGCAGCTTTAATCCCTGACAAACCAATCTACAGAAACCAAGACGGTGAGGAGTTTTACATTTACTTCAGTAAAGAAACAGTAGCAAAAGCTGCTGAAATGTTCTTCAAAAAATCTAATCACCAAAACGCTACACTAGAACACCAACAGCCAATCGAAGGAATGACTGTGTTTGAATCTTGGATTGTAGAAGACCCTAACTTAGATAAGTCTAAAAAATACGGACTAGACGTTCCTGAAGGTACTTGGATGGTTTCTATGAAAGTAGATGACGAAAGTATTTGGCAAGACCAAGTAAAGAATGACAAAGTATTCGGATTCAGTATTGAAGGTAGTTTTGCTAACGCTCTTAGGAAAGAAGTAGCTCATCCACTACCTAGTATGCTATCTGACCAAAAACTTGACGCTGTACTAGCTGAAATGACTGAGATAGTAGCAGAGTTTTACGACGACGAAAAAAAAAAGTATAGTCTAAAGACATACAGTGACTACCCACAAGCAGCTAGAAATAACGCTAAAAGAGCTATAGCTTACAAAGAAAAGAATGGCTCGTCTTGCGGAACTGCGGTAGGTTGGAATAGAGCTCGACAATTAGCTTCAGGAGAGGCTTTAACTAGAAAGACAATCGCTAGAATGGCGTCTTTTAAAAGACATCAGCAGAATAAAGATGTACCTTACTCAGAAGGATGCGGCGGGATTATGTGGGATGCTTGGGGTGGCTCTGCGGGAGTTAATTGGGCGATAAGTAAGCTCAAGAAGATTGACTCAAAGAAATAACATTTAAGACCCCATTCGTTAATTCGTCTAGGGGTATTTTTTAACTTTTAAAACAAAACTAAAAATGGCAGTACAAAGAACTGTAACAGGTGTTAATGACGGTGGTCAATTATTTGATGACCAAAGTTCAGGGGCACTAGTAAACAACAATACCTCATCTACTATAAAACGCAAAGGTGAGGACGCTTTGATTAACAAAGGAAAATCAGGATACTCACATACAGGAGCTTTCGCTGATAAACCTATCTCTAATAATTTCGTTTGGCAAGCGGGGGCGGGTATAAATTACACTCAAAGTGATGTGAGTAATGAGGCCTATAAGGTACTTTCTTTAAGTAGAAGTGTTCATAATGCTGTAGACAATCCTTATTGGGAAACTCCTAGTCCTAGTGGTAAAAAGGGGGTAGGCCTATTTCAAGGAGCTAATCTACCTGAAGGGGTCAATTCCTTATTAGATTACGACTTTGACTTCGATAGCGTCTATGGAGCTGATGGTTCTACAGGTTTCGAAGGGTCTACAGGTAGAATAGATTTGTCTGACTGTGTGTACGGTGACCAATTAAGAGTTAGATTTGACTTTAACATAATACCTCAAATCGCTAATACAACTGTTGAGCCTGCTCTTTGATACTCTAATAGGAATGATAATAACGATATTACATTTACATTCCCACTAACTACTCAACCTATATTTTACGGAGGGGGTACTGTAGGGAATACATATTTAAACAGGGTCGAGATTTCGGCTTGGATAACAAGTAACGAGGATGTAAACGCACTCACCTTGCCTGCTATTAAGTCAGACAATCCTGTAATAATACAACCTCTAGGACTATTAATAACAATTTTAAGATAAGAAAATGGCAATAAAGATAGCAAGAAACGAACAAGGAAACTGTATAAACTTTTATGGTTCTAGTAACCCAACGCATTGGAACGCTTGTTTGAGTGGTCAAGTTGACCCTCAAGACAATACTTTAGTAAATGTAGTCAATGACATCACAACTTCACAGGCAGGCACTACGCAGTACGAGTTTTTCAATATACCCTTTACAGAGTTTTTAGATGAAGATAATAACTCATTTAACAACGCTCAGGAGGTTGCTGATTATATTACTTTAAAAGGTAATGTAACAGTCGGAACAGGTGTAACTTATAAAGGTATATGGGATGCAAGCACTAACACACCTGACTTAACTACAGACGTTAGTGGATTTAACTCAGGAGACTTTTATAAGATTATAGCTAATGGAACTGCTGACTTAGGCACAGGAGACGTAGACTTCATTAATGGAGACGAAGTTATTTTCGATGGAACTGATTGGGTGCGTAAGCCTTACGCAGGAGCTTTAATAGAGTATGATAGTACTTCAGTTTTACTAAACAACAATGCTGCAGTATACGCTGACGGAGCTCAAGGATTAGAAGAGCCTAACAGCTCAGAGCAGGGTTGGTATTTTAAGAATGACACTTCAGGCAAAAAAGTAAATTGGTATTACTTAGGTAATGAAAACGCAGGGTATCAAATGAACAAAGCTACCTTGCAGGGTGGCTATGTGAGATTAAAAGTACTAACTACTATGGGAGTAGATAGTCCTTTCTTCAGTTTATATACAACACCTCAAGGAGATGGATATGATGCTTTTTGGTTTAGAAGTAGATATGTTTATAACGGAGACTTCTCAGGTATAGCTGTAGACCAAGAAGTTATAGCTTATTGGGGAGAAGACCCTAGTGTGAGTCCTGAGCTCACAAGAGTAGAGCTTACTTTAGATAATACATTTAGTTTACTATCAGGAGCTCCTGACATATCTAATGACACTATCTACACTATGGCTCTGAGTACTAACTCATCGGCTACAGTAGACTCTATAGAGTTTATAGCTAAAGAATTAGGATACAAAAATCAGCAATATCTAAGAAGCTTTTTATTAGAGGCTAAACTAGAGAACGTTGTAGTACCTACAAATGGTAATGACTTAACAGGAGAAACGATAGACTTTAAACTAGATGACACTAGCACATCTATAATGTTAGATAATGGCTTTGCTTACGGAGTTAACACTATTAAGGCTGTAGACACAGGAGATGGATTAATCACTATAAAATCAATACAAGGCGACTTAGAGCACTTTATTAAGTTAGACCACACTAACGTAACCTTGGACGGAGATAGTATCTCAGGAGGCTTAAATGACGTTATAAACACGCTTAATGAGTTGTTTACTGTAGGGGCTTTTCAATCCGTAGTGATATCTGACCCCTATAGCACAATGATTGCTGACGTTGACGGAGTTGTCACTACTGAAGCGGGCGGAGCTCAAGGTACTGCTATTGAAACAGGAACTGACGAATACGGAGCTACTACAGGTGGATATAATGCAGGTGGATACAAGACTCCTGAAACTATTAACCAAGCAGGAGAATACTTTACATTTGACATAAGAAATGAAGGTGTTATTGGCTTTGGACTTATACCTAGTGATGCTGACTACGCTAATGGAGACTTTAACGGGAACTCTAGTTATGCAGACCCTTCTAGCTTCTGTAACGGACCTAATAGCGGACACTACGGATTCCAATTCTCTCATTGGTTTCATCCTAGTCCTAACGGACCTTGGACTAACTACGGAGCTAACACAGGTTACTCGCAGAGAGAAGGATGGAGTAACGCTAACTTTGCTTTTAGTTTAAGTCCTGAAGGTGCTAAATGGCTGAATGGGGATGTAATAAAAATGAAGGTAGGTATTGACGAAAATAACTTCATTGTCATATCTTACTTTGATGAATCTACTTCTTTGTTTGTGCCTATTGCTAGAACTAGCTACCCTGTGCCTAATGGCTTAGAGTATCACTTAGGTATCAAATTCGGAGATACTACGGTTAGAATGGTGGGATTACCTAATATTCACGAACTAGAAGACTTAGCGCCGACTATGACTTTTAGATACATTGAGAGTCCTGACGGAAACTTTGAATACCCTTTGTTTGCTACTGAAGAAGAAGCTAATTACTATGACGAGCAAAATGGCGGAACAGGAACAAGTCATACTCACACTTACGCTGATGACCCAACAAATACTACTTGGTATATGCCTGACACCAACGGAGTAATGAATGGAACTTCTGCTCCTGCTGCTGATTTGACACTAGGTCAATCTGCTACTTATACAGAGATTACATCTCTTACAAATGCAGACTTAACACCACCTCAGTTTAGCAGTTCTGATTATACATATCAGGAAGGAACTAACGTAAACTTACAAGTTAATCCTGCGGGTGCGTCTTGGAGTACAAGCGTATCTATTACACCTAGTGGAAGTGGATTGGTTTACGATGGTTATAGCGTTATTCAAGGTACTTTAAATGATGTATCTACAGATACCATCTACACTGTGAGTGTAACAAGAGCTAACTCATATGGCTCTAGTATCGGTACTTTTGAGATACAAGCTACAGACGTTCCCCCTGTACAAACTAATGACACACCTTGGACAAAGGCTTTAGATTTTAGCGGTTCTAGTGAACACACTAAGCAAGTATCTAACTACTCATCTAAGAACCCTATTTCAATGGGATTCACGGGTACTACTGTTGCTGCGCATAGTTCAGATGCATCCAAAACTTCGGATGCTATCTACTCTAGACCTTGGGCTACTACTATGGTATTCAAATCGGATGGCAATAATAGTAACCAACACATTTGGAACTATGGAGAAGGAGCAGGAACTAATGATGACAATATATATCTAAGAACCGACCAATTTGGTGCTTTGTTCTTTGGGTGGGGTCGAGATAGTGCAAAAAATGAGTATCTTATTGCTTCAAACCTAGGGAGTGCTGCTTGGTATGGCGTTTACATAGGTTATAAAGGAGCTAGATACAACTCTAGCAATGCTACTGCTGCTAACTTAGCTGATACTTTTGACATAAGGCTAATGTTCTACAGTGGTGGGTCTTGGATATTCAACCCTAATCCTAACTATGGCAGTCAAAATACTTGGACCACAACAGGAGGTAGAATGGATAGAGCATTCGGAGGTAATTTAACTATCGGTGGTAGAGGCTCTAACAGAAGCTTTCACGGTAAGGTAGCTTCTATGGTTGTTACTACGCTAAAAGCTAACCAAGTAATGCCTACTGATAATGAGATACTTAAGATGACTACAGACCCAATTAAATGGGTTAACAACTTCAAGGTTGGTAATAGTTACAGAAGGGCTTCTTTTGGGTCAGCTAGTAGTAACTTTCAAATCAATCAAACTAACTCGGCTGAGGGTACTCAAGTTTGGTTAATGGGTGACGGTACTCTTGACTCTTATGCTAATGGAATGAGAAATTACATTCAGATTGGAGACCAAAACTCTACTAAGATGCAGTTAAATAGTATGGTATCTAATGACATTGAGACCGTAAGTATCGCAGGATTAACTTAATTGTTTTTAAATAAAACACTATGGCAATAATAAAGGCTAAATACGACAACTTGATTAGACCTTATATGCGAACAGTAAAACAGGGGTTTGGCTCTCTCTACGGAGGGAATCAAATCTCTGATGTTACTAACATAGAAGACGAAAGAACTATTGAAAACGAAAATGAATCTAACTTCCCTAACTAATGGCAATAATTAACACAGGCGCAGTAGAGCGCACGATAATAGGTAAACACGATGCTAACTTTGTACACCCTTTGGGAGATGAGTTGATTACTAATGGGGATTTTGCTACTGATAGCGATTGGCAAAAACAAACAGGTTGGAACATTAGTAATGGAAAAGCAAACGCAATTTCAGCACCTCACTTATCAAGATTAACACAAGTTGATTTGGGTCAAAATATAAATAGACTTTATAAAGTAACTTTCACTATTTCTAATTTAACAGAGGGTGGTTTCAAGGTGTGGTTTGGTACGTCTCAAAGCGATGACATATTGAACGATGGAAGTTATGTTATATATTTAACCCCAACAACCACGCAGCAGTTTTTTATATATACAGATGGAGTAACAACAGGCTCAATAGACAACGTATCAGTCAAAGAAGTCCTAGTAAACAGAGAATCTACTGTAACTAACACAGGAGCAGTAGAAAGAGAAATAGAAGCTAGTCACGACGCTAACTTTGTACACCCTTTAGGAGATGAATTGATTACTAATGGAGGGTTTGACACAGATAGTGATTGGACAAAAGGAAGTGCTTGGATTATTGCTAATGGTCAAGCCTCTTATGATGCGAGTGGTATAGCTCCAATAACATCAGCAACAACTAGTATAGTTTCAGGTAAAACTTATGAACTTAAATTTAAAATAAATACAGGTGGCTTTGCGAGATTGAATTTTACCAATGACAGCTCACAAGTTTTATTTGAACCAAACGGAAACTCTGTTAATAATTTTGACAGCGGTGAATATACTTTTTATTTATCAGCTCAAAATAATTCTACTGCACTAAAGATTTTCGCTTATAATAACAGCAGTGGTACAAGCTTCTCAATAGACAATGTAAGCGTCAAAGAAGTCCTAATAAACAGAGAGTCAGATATTACAAATACAGGAGTAACTATTAGAGATATAGAAGGAATAAATGAATCAGACGAGATGTTCCCTGACAATACTCAATCAAGTGTATTAAATGTAGGTGAAGAAATACTACCCCTATTAGAGAGCTTGGAGTCTAGAGCGACTTATTACGAAAACGAAGAAAACACAATTAATATATTAAAAAACTTAAATTGCTAGAATTATGAGTAACTTATTACAAAAAGCAAGTATTATAACAACCCCAACAGCTTATAGTGAAGGCAAGCTACATAGTGTTAAAGGTGGTGCTGATTCAGACTTTGACTTTACAAGAGGCACAACAGCCACAAGAGTAAACGAACAAGGTCTTATAGAAAACGTTGCAGCTAACTTACCAAGAATAGATTATACGGATGGGACTGGTCATTTACTTTTAGAGCCACAGAGGACTAATTTTGTACCAAATTCAAATAATCTAACTACTTGGAATGGTGCAGCTATGACAAGAACTTTTGTTAATGATTTAGTTAATCCATCAAATGTTTTGGGTGGTTCTAAATTATCACAAAGCTCAAGTGGTGGTTACGCTTGGCTTTCAAGAACATTTGCTGGTAATGAAACATTCAGTGCTTTTGTGAAAAAAGATAGTTCAAATTTTGTAAGATTATTTGCAGCAAACAATACTGTTTACTTTGATATTGTTAATGGTACAATAGAAACAGAAGTTGGTAGTGATATAACAGATAAATCTATTATTAATTACGGAAATGGTTGGTTTAGAATTTCAATGAGTGTAAATAGC